>Ga0209976_10002031_pt1 | contig 11678 bp, 13 predicted proteins | sample SumtaG_FD_182806 | JGI IMG/M metagenome (GOLD analysis project Ga0209976, IMG submission 182806) | Deep subsurface microbial communities from Indian Ocean to uncover new lineages of life (NeLLi) - Sumatra_00157 metaG (SPAdes) (version 2) | ecosystem: Environmental > Aquatic > Marine > Oceanic >... | reverse complement strand
ATCTGGCCCGCCCCGCCGTCGTTGAAACTATGGCGGGCAAGCTTCGCTCAAGCTATGGCGGGTAAAGTTTTCGGTTGTTTTTTTAGTGCAGGCAATCTATAAATAATCATTAATTAAGCGTTCACAAAGAGATTGTGCTGTAGTTGTAATACGTTAATTATGAGCCCGAGACACAAAGATGGTTTTACACTGGTTGAGTTACTGGTCGTAATCGCAATTATTGCGTTATTGATGTCGATATTGATGCCTGCCCTGTCGCGGGTTCGGAAACAGGCGAAGGGGGTTATGTGTCAGGCCAACCTCAAGCAGTGGGGCACTTGTTTTTCGATGTATGCCGATGCGTGGGACGGTTCATTTATGAAAGGCTGGACGTCGAAGATTGTTACACCAGTACCCAATAAAGATCTCTGGATGGAGGCGTTGCGTCCTTATTATCAGGACCGTAACTTATGCCTTTGTCCAGCGACGCCAAAGGTAGGGACTGATATAGGTAAAGGCATGTACGGAGGCGGTGGCACGTTTGTAGGCTGGGGGGTATCTGACGGCAGCTACGTATATATGGTAGCGGGTGATTACGGCAGCTATGGTAACAACGGCTTTACTAACAACCCGCCGCCAGAGATAAAATTCATTCACGATGATATGCCGGTTGAAAATCAGTGGAGGCGTGCCGATGTGAAAGGGGCAGGCAATATACCCCTTTTACTGGATTGCCAGTGGACGGGCGGGTGGCCGCTCGATGTCGATTCACCACCGGAATACGATGGTCTACCATGATGGGGACAACTGGGTGGGATGACCAGATGATTCGTTTCTGCATCAATCGGCTCGATGGTTTCGTAAACAGCGTCTTCCTGGACTCTACTGTCAGGAAGGTAGGACTGAAGGAGCTGTGGACGCTGAAGTGGCATCGAAAGTTCGACTTAAACGGCCCGTGGACAGTAGCGGGCGGCGTAGAGCCTGACAACTGGCCGGAATGGATGCGGGGCTTTAAAGACTACTAAAAAACAATCCCTACCGATTCATAATTTTAAATTATGGCTTTGGTGTTTTTATCGCCGGGTTTTCATGTTTTTGGTGAAGGTGCAAGAGTCCGGCGCAATGTTATGCAACGATATGCAGGGCAATATAAGGGACGATGTTGAACAGGAAGATGCATATCTTGTAGAAGGCAATGCCGGCATAGTGAATCGCATCGAAGTTTTCGGCCGGGACCTTGAACCATTTGCTGTGAAATCGATAGACCCAATCATGGGCGAAGGTGAAGAAGAGAAACCACCAGAGCAAGAAGGCGATATTGATTATGGAACACCAGAGCAGCATGTCACGAACAATTTGAATTGTCATTTGGCACCTCCTTAATTTAATGTCAATTAACTAATACAATTTACAGGTGAACCAAATATCTGCTTAACAAAAGCAAGTCTGATTGGCAAGGCTTTATTTTGGGGCTATTAACTGGGTTTTTGGGGTACAGTCGGCATCGGGAGCTTTTTGTTTGCAAAAGATGAATTTTTTTTTAATTTATTCCTTGCGTCACTGTGTCATATCGGTTATCATGTTGCACTAAAGTTTTTAGTGGAGAATATTCTTCCATCTCTCGGGAGTATCCCCCAATAAATTAAGAAAGAGAGATATTATTTATGAGGCCTATAAACAGGCCAAGGAGAAAAACAAGTGAGTACAGGAACAGTAAAATGGTTCAATTCGAGTAAGGGATATGGATTTATTGCCCCGGATGATGGCAGCGAGGATTTATTCATCCACCACTCGGACGTTAAGACAGAAGGCTATGCATCGCTCGATGAAGGCCAAAAAGTTGAATTCGAAGTCGGACAAGGCAAAAAAGGGCCATGTGCGACGAACGTAACTCCCTGCTAAGCAGATAACAATGCTTGTGAACCGGAAGGCCCTGCCATTTTGCAGGGCTTTTTTTATGTATATACTGCGGAAATCTGCTCCGAAACAAGCCAAATCCAATTGGGGTGGCTTAGGGGTAAATCTATTGAACAGAATCGCGTCAGTCGTTAAGATTGTGCGATTAATGTGAGGGTTTTGAAAGGTGTTAAGATGCAGGTGAAAAGATACTGGTTTGGGGGGGTCGTTTTATTGCTGGTGGTTATATTGAGTTGTCCGGGTGCGGTTGGGGCGAAGGGGTTTCTGCGCACGGATGGGCAGGACATTGTCGATGAGAACGGAGAGAAGGTTTTTCTTAGAGGAGTAGGATTAGGGAACTGGCTACTGCCGGAAGGTTATATGTGGAAGTTCGGGTCGGAGGGCGACCGGCCGCGCAAAATCGAGAAAATCGTGAGCGATTTAATCGGTCAGGAGAAGGCGGAGCAGTTCTGGCTGGATTTTCGCAGGTATTATATTACCGAGGCGGATATAAAGCGCATCGGGGAGGTTGGATTTAATTCTGTTCGGCCAGCACTTAATGCTCGGCGGTTTTTGACCGAGGGTGAAGAGGCCTGTTATGTAGATGAAGGGTTCGAGCTGCTAGACAATCTTATCAAGTGGTGCAGGAAATACGATATTTATGTTATTATCGATATGCACGGCGCTCCGGGTGGACAAACGGGGACGAATATCGACGACAGCCCGAGAGATGAGCCGGAACTTTTTACGGATGAGAGGAACCAGGACAGGCTCGTTAATCTCTGGGTGAAAATTGCGGGTCGCTATAAAGACGAGGCTACGGTCGCGGCTTACGACCTTCTGAATGAGCCGCTGCCGCAACGTACGGGGGCGGCGGAGAAATACAAGGACCAGTTAGAGCCGCTGTATAAACGCATAACCGAGGCGATACGGCAGGTGGACAGCAGGCATATGATTACGCTGGAGGGTGCGGACTGGTCGAATGACTGGTCGGTCTTTACGGAGGTTTTTGACGATAATGTTTTTTATCAGTTTCATTATTATTGCTGGGACCAGCCGGACAATTTGAAAAGTGTAAGCGGGTTTCTTGCGGGACGGGAGAGGCTTAATACGCCGATATGGGTCGGCGAGACGGGCGAAAAGGGCAACGCTATTTACTGGGGGACGACTCAGTATTTCGAGGCGAACAATATCGGGTGGTGTTTCTGGCCGTGGAAGAAGATGGACACGAAGAACACTCCTTATTCGATAACCAAGCCGGCGGGATGGGACGAAATCCGGGCGTACTCGGAGGGCAAAGGCAAACCATCGAAAGAATTGGCACAGAGGGCGTTCGACGAGCTGATAGAGAACATCAAAGTGGAGAACTGCGTGTATTTTCCGGATGTTGTCAACGCGATATTCCGGCGTGTGCCGGTGAAAGTGGAGGCGGAGAACTACGGCCATGAAGGGCCGAATAAATCGTACTGCGTGAAAGACACCGGACAAAAGGCGAAGCACTATCGTACTTCGGAACCTGTAGCTGTTGAGGTTATCGAGGGGCAGGATGGGAAAAGGTGGACTTCCGAGCAGTACATTAAACTGGGCGAGGGCGAATGGACGGCCTATGAGATTAACAGCCTTAAACAACAAACCTTCAGGCCGGTTGTCAGGGCGAAAGCTGAAGGCGCAGTGGCTGCTTTTGCGTTTTCATTGAACGGCCAGAGCGAGGAGGTTAATATTACCGAGGCAGATTGGGTTGACATAAAGCTGGAGGAGGTGGAATTATCGGAAGGGACTAACAGACTCAAAATTGCGGTCAGCAGCGGCAGGGTTTATTTTGACTGGTTCGGTTTTGAGTGACGGAAATATGCAAACGGAACCGGGGAGTTTTTAGGAACGAGAAGAGAAGTGTCCAGTCGAGAGCGGGTTTTAAATCTGTTGGAAGGTAAGGCGGTGGACCATCTGTCGGTTATGCCGATTACGATGCAGTTCGCCGCTGACGCTATCGGCGAAAAATACCGCGATTATGTCACGGACTACAAAGTGCTGGTCGAGGGGCAAATTAAGACGGCGGAGGAATTCGAGTTCGACCATGTATCGGTGATATCCGACCCTGCGCGCGAGGCGGCGGACTGCGGGGCGAAGATAATCTATTCGGAGGATTCGCCGCCAGCGATAGACAACTCGAACGCCCTGCTGGCCGATAAGAGCAAACTTGCCTCTTTGAAAGTACCTGACCCGCTCGGCAGCGGGCGGATGCATGACAGAGTGAAGGGGGCAGCACTTTTCAAGGAGAAGGTTGGCAAAGATAAAATCATCGAGGGGTGGATTGAAGGGCCTTGTGCGGAGGCAGCCGACCTGCGAGGTATCAATAGAATAATGACAGATTTTTATGATGACCCTGTTTTTGTGCGTGATTTGTTCGAGTTTGTAATTGCGATGGAGCTTGGATTTGCCAAAGCGCAGATTGAGGCGGGAGTCGACGTGATGGGACTCGGCGATGCAGCTGCGTCTCTTATCGGGCCGCAAATTTACGAAGAATTCGTTTGGCCTTATGAAAAGAAGCTGATAGACGGGGTGCATGAACTCGGTGCGGCAGTGCGGCTGCATATCTGTGGCGATACGCGGGGCATTCTCGAAGGTATCGGGAAGCTCGGGTGTGAAATCGTTGATTTGGATTATCCTGTGCCCGTATCGCAAGGGCGTGAGAAAATGGGCCCGAAACAGATTCTGCTGGGCAATCTTGACCCCGTCTCGGTCGTACGGGATTCAACTCCAGAACAGATATACAAGGCCATTGAGAAATGTCACAGTGAGGCGGGCGGCAATTTCATTGTCGGCGCCGGCTGTGAAATTACACGTGACACAGCGGCTGAAAATCTCCGCGTCCTTACCAATTACGCTTTGTCTCACTGAACCTGCGATTAACAGAACGGTTGATTTTCTTATGCGAATGGTATATAAACGATTGAGTATTAAACTTTTTTTAAGGAGAAATGGAATATGGTTCGCAAATATTTAAGCATCGGACTGATAGTAGTATTGGCGGTCTTTGTGCTAACGGCTGTTAGTTTAATTGCCGGCTGCAGCGAAGAAAAAGCACCCCAACAGGAAAAAGTTATTAGTGAGGAAACCGAGAAGATGGAAGCAAAAAGCAAGATGGTAAAGATGGAAACGAGTATGGGTGATATTGTGATTGAGCTTAATGAGGAAGCTGCGCCGGTGACCGTGAAGAATTTTCTCGATTATGTTGAGAAAGGTTTTTACGACGGAACGATATTCCACAGGGTGATACCCAATTTTATGATACAAGGTGGTGGGTTCGGCCCCGATATGGAAAGAAAAGACGCAGGTGAGCCGATTATCAACGAGGCGAGCAACGGTTTGAAAAATGAACGTGGCACCATAGCGATGGCCAGGACGTCACATCCAGACAGTGCCAGCAGCCAGTTCTTTATCAATCACAGGGACAACCCGAACCTGAATTATACCAGCGCGAACAATCCGGGATACACCGTCTTTGGAAAAGTGGTCGAGGGTATTGAGGTTGTGGACAAAATCGCGGCTGTCAAAACCACCAGCAAGGGGTCTTATCGCGATGTCCCCGCTGAGACCGTACTGATAAAGTCCGCCAAAATTGTACAGGACAAGTAGGTTTGATGACGGCTGGGCAAATCATCGAGTTTTTCGAGATGAAGCCGCTGGCCGTACGATCGTTCTGTTATATTACCTCGAGGCGGCGGAGGGTGGTCTTTGCCCAGCGATAGCTGCGGACGTGAGAAAATATCAGGAACAGCAGGACCAGAAGCCAGTAACCGGTAAATCGCAGATAGTACAGCACTGCGCAGAATATGTTGCCCGCTTTGGCACCACAGGAATCCAACAACTCTGAAGGTATGTACATCGCGCCAAGAACGGGGCCTTTAAAAACGACCTGCCAGGGCATCAGAAAGACAAAGAACAAAAGCGAGAGGAAAAACGCACGGGAGATATGGTTTATTCCGCCGAGCCTGCCCAGCAGCGAGACCTTCAGACAAAAGAGCATTGTCAGGCAGTAAAGCGCAGCCAGCGGTATGGTTACAAAATTAAGGAATCGAACCAGACCTCGCACATGTCCAATTTTTAATTTAAATGCAAATTTAATGGGTTCTCTGGTCGGCTGCTCTGGAATGGGGGCGGTCTGATTCGGTTCGGCGGCGACCTTCTCGGCGGCCTGTTTAATAACGTCGGCCTCCTCTAAGGTCTCCACCGCCTCGGCTTCTACCTGATTTGAAGCCTCCAGAACTTCAGCTTGTGGCTGCTGAGCTTCTTCTGCAGCAGCAGCTGTCTCGGGGCATTGGACTTTCTCTTCTGTCGCGACGAAGCCAAGGTCCACTACCCAGAATGCCGCCTGCAGCAGGACCATTGAAAGAATTAGTAAAGTAAAAAAGGTGTTCTTCCATCCCTTAAATACACCCCGAGCTTCGAGACAATCGGTGGTATCCACCAGATTATCATGATTGGTTTTGCCTTCGTTCATTTGGCAATCTCCTAATTTCAGATTTCCCGCCTTACGCAAAATACCAGCTTAAAAGCCTGTCACTATTATGTTCTGTCTGTCCTGTAAGTGCAAGCAATTTATTGCCGGTCAAAAGCAAACAAAAACAATGTCTGTTAGCTTATTATCCTGTCATTTGGCCAATTTGCGGAAACATTTTTCTGCAGCTTCAATCGTTTTTTCAATGTTCTGATGCGAATGTGCCAGTGAAACGAACATGGCCTCATAGGCGCTGGGGGCGAGGTAAATGCCCTGGTTCAGCATTTCGGCAAAGAAAGCCTTGAATTGTTTTATGTTGGTTGACTGCACATCGGTGAAGTTTCTTACCGGTTTGTCCGTGAAGAAACAGCTCATAAGAGAGCCGACGCGATTGATTGTAACGGGTATATTTGCCTTTTTTGCCGCTTTGGCCAGGCCTGATTCAAGTTCAGACGAGGTAGATTCCAGTTTCTCGTAGCAGCCCTTTTGAGCCAGGACATCCAGTGTCGCATTGGCCGCCGCTGTCGCAATAGGGTTTCCGCTTAGTGTTCCAGCCTGATATACCGGCCCCAGCGGCGCAAGCATATCCATAATATCCGCCCTTCCGCCAAAGGCCGCTGCGGGCAAACCGCCACCGATAATCTTACCGAGACATGTAAGGTCGGCCTTAACAGAGAAAAGTTCCTGCGCACCTCCAAAGGCCAGGCGAAAACCTGTTATTACCTCGTCAAATATTAAAAGTGAACCTTCAGTGTCGCACAAACTCCGAAGTTTCTCCAGATACCCCCCTGCCGGCGGTACTACACCCATATTCGCCGCGACAGGCTCGAGAAGCACCGCAGCGATTTTGCCTTTTTGGGTTTCGAAGGCGGTTTTTACAGCGTCGATATCATTATAGGGTATCACTATGGTCAATTTGGCCAGGCAATCCGGCACGCCTGCACTTGAGGGCCTGGCGTTTTCGGCAAGGCCGGAACCTGCGGCCACCAGCAGCGAATCACTGTGGCCGTGATAACCACCAGCCATTTTGATTATTAATTCCTTTTTCGTATAGCCCCTTGCCAGCCGGACAGCGGCCATAACCGCCTCGGTGCCGCTGCTTACAAGACGGACTTTTTCAATTGAATCGAAGGCTGTGACAATTTTCTGTGCCAGAGCGGTTTCAGCCAAAGTCGGAGCGCCAAAGGAAGTGCCGTTCTTTGCCGCGGCCACAACCGCCTCGACGACCGCCGGGTGTGCATGACCGAGTATCATAGGCCCCCACGAGCAGACATAGTCGATGTACTCTTTGCCGTCTATATCGTAGATTTTCGAGCCCTTTGCCGAGGCTATGAAAATCGGCCCGGTGTCAACTCCGCCAAAAGCCCTGACCGGCGAATTGACCCCGCCGGGCATATAACGACAGGCTTTGGCAAAGGCCTCGGCCGATTTCAGAGAATTGTTTTCTTTGCTTGCCATTTGTGTCAATATCTTAGAAATATCCGCCCCCAAGTGCAAATTATTTGTTTTCACGCGAATCCGGTTAAAAAAACAGGGGATAGATACAGCCTTATTTGCATACCTCACAGCTTCCGACAAAGTACTATTTTTCTTGCAAAGCCCCGACAATTAAATATACTCTATGGTTTCAAAATCGACACGAACAACAAATTCGGAGTATAAGCATGAGCTTAGTCAGATGGTTTCGCAAGAACAACAAGAAAATAATGGCCGTTGTGGTTATTGTGCTGTTAATCGGCTTCGTAGGCGGTTCATATATCTCAAGTCTTGCCCAGAGAAAAAGCTCAGGCCTTGGCAAAACCGTCGCCTTGTTCGCCGACGATAAGAAAATAACAAATTATGACCTGGCCATGGGCCACAGGGAGCTCGAAGTCTTAAGGATGCTGCGTACCGAGGCCATACTCAGAAGCATGGGTGTGCCGCTGTTCCGCACGCCGGATTTTAGGGCTGTTATGCTCGGGGAGCTGTTGTTCTCGGAGCGCAGCTTATCACCACAGGTAATCAGGGTCATAAAGCAAACCATAAGGACGAACCAATATCGAATCAGCGAAAAACAATTAAATGACATTTACACGGGCAAATCAGCCGGGAGCAACTTGTACTGGCTGCTCCTGAAAAAAGAAGCCGAGCTTGCGGGTATAGCAATTCCAAAGGAACAGAGCAAGAACATCCTCGCAGACGCAATACCGCAACTTGCCCAGGGCCTAACATATTCACAGCTAATCAGTTCCATAATGAATCGGCAGGGAATCGCAGAAGACGAAATACTGGGAATCTTTGGTAACCTGCTTGCCGTGCTGGAGTATGCAAGGGTCGTCTGTGCAAGTGAAGATATTACAAATTCTCAGATAATGCACGACATCAGCCGGGAAAACGAGCTGGTTGACGTGGAATTTGTAAGGATGGATTCGTCCGTCTTCGCCGCCGACCAAAGCCAGCCGGACAGGGAACAGTTAATAAAGCACTTCGACAAACACAAGGAATATTTTAGCGGCGATTTGAGCGAGCAAAATCCGTATGGTTTCGGCTACAAGCTGCCTGACAGAATCTCGCTCGAACACATCATCGTCAAGCTTGATGATATTTCAAAGATAGTAACCAAACCTACGCAGGAAGATACCGAAGATTATTACCAGAAAAACCGGGAGAAGTTTACGGTCGAAGTCCCACAGGACCCGAACAACCCCAACTCACTTGCGACCACGCGTATAAGAAGCTATGCAGAGGTAGCAAACATCCTCTCGAGGCAACTGCTGCAAAACAAAATACGGTCGAAGGCGGAAATGATTTTGCAGGAGGCCAAAACCCTCACAGAAACCGGCTTTGAAGATATAGATGACGACCCCGGCATCCTCAGTTCCGAAGAGTTTAAAGAAATAGCCGGTGACTACAAAAGTGCAGCCGATGAATTGTCTAAAAAACACGCAGTCGAAGTGTATTCAGGCGAAACCGGACTGCTTAGCGCCGTGGACCTGCAGATGGACAAAAACCTCGGCACACTTTTCGAGATGGGGCCTGGATACAATCCTATCGGTCTGACCCAAATCACATTTGCCGTTGACGAGGTTGAGGCCAGCATACTGGGGCCATTCGACGTGCCAAAGCCCCGAATGTATGAGAACATCGGGCCATTGAGCGACGTATTCGGAAAGATAATGGCGGTTGTTCGCGTGGTAAAGGCCCAAAAGGCCACCGTGGCGGAAAGTATAGACCTGACGTTCAGCAAACACTCCGTTGAGCTTGAGCCGCAGGAGGGCCAGGCAGATGAAGATAACATCTATTCGGTAGAAGAAAAGGTCACAGAGGATCTGAAAAAACTCGCTGCTATGGATACGGCAGCAACCAAAGCCGAGGAACTCGTCAGCCTGGCCGAAGAAGACGGCTGGGATGCCGCTATCGAGAAGTTTAACGAGCTTTATGGCAAGAAGGAAAGCGAAACCACTGCTGATACATTCAAGCTCGAGAGTTTTCCCAACCTAATGAGAACTTCAACGGCAACACTAAATACAATCGCCCTGCAAAGCCAAGGGACAGCGACGGCCCAGCAATTAATCAGCGAGCAAAAGAAACAGGGCCGGTTGATAGAAAAGCTCTACTCACTCGTGCCACAGGATGCGAACACCATCGATGAGAAGCCCGTAATTATGGAATTCAAACCGACTATGAGCTACTATTGCATCAAGGACATCTCAGTCAAACGAATCAACCAGCAGGATTATTTACAAATCAAGGCTGTTCGGGCCTATAAGGAATACATTGTTCAATCACAGTCTATGGCGGCGGTGCACTTTAACCCTGAAAACATATTGAAACGTCTGAACTTCAGACCAGCGAAGCAGGACCGTGAAATATTCGATGCCAACGCTCCGGCCGAACCGAAGGAAAATCGCTGATGGAACCACGTATAAAAGAAAACAATGCGCTGTTTATGCTGATTGTGGGGCTGCTCAGCTGGGTTCTCCCGGGGGCGGGACACTTCATAATAAAAGAAAAAAAACGTTCCGCAATTATTTTTGTTACCATCACACTGACCTTCTGCATCGGGTTATACATCAGCTCAATCGGCGTCGTTGACCCTGTCGCGTCAAAAATCTGCTATACCGGTCAGATTTTGACTTCTCCCCTTGTGGCCTTGCTGGGCCATCTGACACGGGGTGGAGCTTTTGTTGTTTATGGAAAGCCCAGTGAAATCGGACAAATATACACCGGGGTCGCGGGTCTGCTGAACCTTCTGTGTATTATTAACGCTGTTTATCTGGCTCACCTGAGCGGGACCGAGTCGGCCGGAGGGAAAAATGCTATCGACTCTTGATATTGTAATAGCCACCTTTAACTCGCCGGAACCGATACAAACAAATCCACAGTCACTGCTTTTGTTGCTGCCGTTGGTTGCTGCGATAGCAATCATTTATAAGGCTACGAAAATGCCGACCATCACCACAGGCGGTTTCCTGAAAGAAACGGTGACTTTACTTGGCTCAATTGTCATCTTTATCGCCATCACCGCACTGGTACTGTATGTACTGGCGTGGTTTATCTCCGCGTAACCGAAGGCTGAATTCAGGTGTCCCCCTCGGCGGCCGCCTCCTTATGTTCGGACAAAACCTCCTCAAGAATTCCCAATTCAACCAAAGCATTGAAAGCGGCCTTTTGCTCTGCCTCTTTCTTATTTGTCCCCCAGGCACTTGTGAAATGGCGTCCTCCAATGACCGCTTCGGACTCGAAACACTTGTCGTGGTCAGGCCCCTTCTCGTCAAGAAGCCCATATATGGGTGTGGCGTCAAGTTGCTGCTGAGCATATTGCTGCAATAAAGACTTGTAATTGCCGTGAGACTGGTCCGCATCGACCTGTTCAATTAACGAGGCAAATACTTTAAGGACAAATTCCCTGGCACTTTCAAGTCCTCCGTCGATATAAATAGCGGCAATCAGCGCCTCGAACATGCCAGCTGCGAGAGAACTCGTCAACGCCCTGCCGGATGTCATGCCCTTACCGACGTTAAGGTACTCCTCCAGACCGAACTCCCGTGTAACCCGCGCACAGGTCCTGCGGGAAACAATCATGCTCTTTATCTTAGTCAGGTCACCTTCAAGATAAGTCGGAAAACGCTCGAAAAGCGTCTGGCAGATGATTGTCGAGAGCACGGCATCACCCATAAACTCCAGACGTTCATTACTCAGAAGACGATTATCGGCGACGGAAGAATGCGTGAACGCTTTAGACAAAAGATGGGGATTTGAAAATTTATAACCTATTATCTGCTCGATTTGCTGCTGGGTCTTCTCGTCCATTTAAGCCTTGTCC
>Ga0209976_10002030_pt1 | contig 11680 bp, 7 predicted proteins | sample SumtaG_FD_182806 | JGI IMG/M metagenome (GOLD analysis project Ga0209976, IMG submission 182806) | Deep subsurface microbial communities from Indian Ocean to uncover new lineages of life (NeLLi) - Sumatra_00157 metaG (SPAdes) (version 2) | ecosystem: Environmental > Aquatic > Marine > Oceanic >... | reverse complement strand
CATGGCGGCAAAGGTGCTCCATCGCAAGACAGTCCAGAACCATCCTCGTTTCAGAAAATCCGGGGCCAGCCCTCGGGCCGGTGTTTTTGGTGAATCGTTTTCCATATCCATCCCAAATTCTAAAAGACTAACCCACCACAGGGTACACCCATCGACGCGCTTCGCTTGCTAAAGGCGGGCAAGGTTTCACGGGGTTAAATCAAATAACAATTTTACTGACCTCAATTCTTTTTCACCACCCGTTCGTCACTCACTACAAAAATGTGACTCACTAGAGGCACGGAGGACACGGAGAAAAACTAAAGCGCTGAGATTATCTCCTTCACCGAAGCTGTTTGAGCCTTACGACTCGGGATTGAAATGCATTTCTATCCCGCTCAGTAAGGCTCAACCTGCTGATTTCGAAGAAATCCTTCTCCCACGGGGAGAAGTCTGGTGAAGGGGATATGTCATACCCTTCTTTCCCTCGAATTCCTATTTTACCCTGTGGTAAATTAGCTTTGATCGCCATATAGAAACCGCGCTCTCCCCTAGCTTGAAGACTTTCTCAGCCGGCCCTGAGCTTGTCGAAGGGCATTCTCTGTGTCCTCAGTGGTAAAAAAACATCGCATTTATAGGTACCGTTCTATAACCCTGGATTCCGGCTCACGGCCCTGCCGTGTCCGGAATGACGGAGGAGGATTCTGGGGTTTCCCTTATCCTCTTTATTCCTTCCATCCCTGTTAAATCCTGCCTTCGTCGTTTCTACAGAAGTCTCGTTTTCAGCTTTAGACCTTGCTCTTTCGCCAAGTCGCTCAGTCGCCCGGTCGGAAGTTTCTCCGCATCCCCTCGCCCATTCGCCCCTGCTCCCATGCCCCCATGCCGCTCTTCCCCGCGCCACTGTACCTAGGTATCTACGTGTCTAGGTATCTACGTGCCCTTTCAAGTTCCTCCCCCGTTGGACATTGGACATTGGACTTTGGACTGTTTTTTCGCCCTCTCTCCCACGCTCCCATGCTCCCATGCTCCCATGCCGCTCTTTCGCCCATGCGCCCCCTCCCCCACTCGCCCCTTCCAGCTCTTTCCCCGTGTCCCTGCGTCACCGTGTCTCCGTGTCTAACGGTACAGGTTGTACGGCGGAATCATCTCCCCGTCCTCACCCAGGTAAAGAACCTGTCGGCCTGTGATTGTTTCGAGGGAACGGGCGGCCCATTCACGGACCACCGTTTCAGTGTCATCAAGGGCTCCAGTGAGTGCAGAGACAGCCCTGTCGTCCTCGATATTGCCGAGAGCCTGAGCCGCTTCGCGCCTCACTTGCCATTCCGGGTCCGACAGTGCTTCGAGCAGCGGCTCAAGCACCCGTTCGCCTCCGATCCTTCCCAGTGCCCACACGGCTGCGTCCCTGTTTCTGCCGGTAACGGAAACGAGAACATCGACAGCCTCCTCCGTTCTCAGTTCACCAACAACACGTATGGCGGCGCGCCGACTTGAAGCATCCCCTGAAATTTCAATAGCCTCCTCCAGGAAAGCGGTGACCGCCTCCCCCGCTTCAGAGCCCAGTTTGACTAGAGCACGGACAGCCGATTTCCGCATAAGGGTATCATCAGCACCAAGGATCCGGACCAGGCTCGGCACTGCGGTCAAATCTCCTATTTCACCCAATGCCCATGCCGCCGCGTATCTCCGGCCTCCCTCCCCCTCCAGAACCCTGATGAGAGCCGGAAGAGTGCCGCTGTCGCCCAGGTTCCCAAGGGCCGCTGCGCTGGCCTCCGCGACACTGTTCTCCGGCGACTTCAGTCCCCTGGTGAGCCATGGTTCTATATCGGCCCCAAGATCGATGACCCCCTTGTAGGCCGCAAGTGCAACGTCCCTATCTGCGGATCCCATGGACTCAACTAATTTCATTGCCGCTTTGCCGTCACCCTGCCGAGCCTTCTCGATGAGAGTAGGGACGTCATCAGGTGCACCACAAGCTGAAACGAAGAAAATGAATAGGGCAAAGACTGGAAACAAGTACCCAGTACCCCGTATCCAGGAGCCAGTATTTTTTACGATCTCAATTCTCATATGCTCGCTTCGCTCAGGTTCCATGTTCCAGGTTCCAAGTTCCAGGCGTTTAACCGTTTCTCCGTTTCCCCCATTCGCCGTTTCGTCTTTTTGCCCATCTCCTGCGTTCTGCATCCTAGTTTTTTACCAATCACGAATCACGAATCACGAGTCACGGTTCTTTCACCATACCTTCTGCACCGTTATTTCGATCTCGGACTTAAGCTCCCCCTTGCGCACAACGACCCCGGACGGATCCACCGTCCCCTCGTCGTAACGCCCGTAAAGATCTCCGATCTGCGGGGGTCCTCCGAATCGGTCCCTGGCCGCCAAGTAGTACGTTCCACCCCGCTTTACCGGAACGAAGAATTTCCCGTCGGCCCCGGTACGCTCACTTACATACTTGGGTCTTTCGGACATCTGAATGTGGTCGTATATATGGACCCTGATGCCTTCCACAGCATTCCCGTCGGTATCCAGTACAACTCCGCTCATCCCTGTGCCATCACCCGATACCCGGAGGGGAAAGGCCTTTTCGTTGGCCACCTTGAGCGTCGCAGTAAGGGACAGGGAAACGATCTGAGCCCCCTCTCCTACCTCGAAGGGTACCGGTTCTCCCCTGTAGTCTCCTATCATCACGGGTCCTGCGATCTCCTCCGAAACCCTCTTCCTTACAACGGCAACGTACTTGCCGGGCCTGAGGGAAATGGAAAAGGAGCCGTCGAGCGAAGTGGGTCCGGATATGACCTGCGCCGGACCATAGATATCATCACCCTCTCCGTAGATATAGATCCTGGCATTGGCCAGCGGAACGCTGACAATGCCGGTCACCGGAGCCGGCGTCTCCTTGCCGGCGCCACTACACCCCACCGCAGCAAGCAGGAAAGTTCCCAGTAAGATCCCTCCCAGTAAGACCCAATTGAAAGTCATTCCCACGACAGCTTCTGGAGAAAGTGCATCAGAAATCCATCGGTTCATCAATTTCCCTCCGTTTGTTTACCATCTCTGTACCACGCCACAGGACCAGCATGGCGCTGCTGCGGGAAACGTGATGTTCACTGAAGGTGTTATCGAAAACGCTGACGCTGAACGGAACCCTGTCGCCTGGGGTAAAAACCACGTCATCCGGATCGGCAGTATCCAGCGCCCTTCTCAGCAACAGGTGCCATCTGCCATCTTCCCATCGTGCCTCAGATCTTACATCTCCCTGCCGGCCTCTGGGCGCCTCCACAATGTAGTAAGGCGCCACTGAATTTATTATGCTACCCGGCCCCACACTTCCTGGTCCCGTAGCCGTAGCGGATCTGTTTTCTCTCGGCAATACCTGCCCTTCGTCCCCGCGCTTGCCCGTTTCATCGATCACCATGTCATCGGCCAGGCCAAATGGCCCTGTTACGGAAGCCCTCCATCGCCACAGATCCATCACCTGGCCTTCGGAAGCTTTCATCCCCATTCTCATCTTGGTACCGCCGTCGTAAACATCCACCTCCAAAAGGTGACATGAGTTCTGGCAGCGATAGGAACCCTCTTCACTTCTCGACCAGGCTGGTTCCTCCACCGGCTCCCAAAGCAATGCGATGCCGTCGTCCGCGCCGGGTCTGGCAGTCCAACCCTCCGGCCCCATCTCCCAGACCCCAAGCTCTCGATCCTGTGTACTGTCCACCCACCGCAGGAGCACGAACAGCTCTTCACGATTGTAGATCGCCTGAATCCTCACCTTGACAGGATCCGATGTGGAAGGTCCATGATGACACTCCGGTGTCGATCGGTGAGATGTCTCCATATCCAACGCGACAATCTTTTCAGGTATATTCACGTTCCCCATCCAGACCGTCAGGTCCAGGGGCACAGCCCGTTCCCAGTCCTCTATTCCCGGCTCACCTTCAACAGACTGGGCCACCAGGGTATCTCCACTGAAGGGGCTCGCGCATCCTGAAATGAGTATTGTGGCCAGCACTAGCAGCGTGCCGGAAAACCTCGACTCGCAGCTGTGGATTTTTAGGAAAGCATTTTTCATCGCATTTTGTATGAACTAATGGGTTCTCCGACAGACTCATAGGGATCGTCAATAATACGGTTCTCATCGGACGGTTATCAGCAAGGTTCATACCAAATTCAGTGATTCCGGATTACGGATTCCGAATTCCGGAAACAAAACGCAACAAACTGAAAAAAAGCCTTTAATTCTCAATCCTTAATCCTCAATCCGGAATTGATCTCTTTTCAAACAAGACCGTATTTGGCCATCTTGTAGCGCAGAGTGGTCCTCTTTATCCCGAGTTCTTTCGCGGTTTTCGTCTGCCTGCTCCGGTTCTTCTCAAGGGTCCTGACAAGGATCTGTCTCTCCATGGCCTCCAGGATCTGGGGCAATGTCTGTCCCCGGACAGGGGCCGCCTCAATGGAATCGTCCCTGCCCCTGACATCCTCAGGCAGATCGCGGAGTGTTAAGGAGTTTCCTTTGCACAACACGACCGCCCTCTCCATAACATTTTCCAACTCCCGAACATTCCCCTCCCAATCGTAAGTACGAAGAGCCATGAGAAAATCGCCCGGCAGGTCGTCAAGCCTTTTGTTCATCTGGACACAGTATTTTTCCAGGAAGTGCCGAGCAAGGTGCTCTATATCCTCCCTTCGGTCCCTCAAGGGAGGAACCGTGATGCTGACCACATTGAGCCTGTAGAAAAGGTCTTCTCTGAAAGTATTTTCCCGAACCATGGCTTTCAAGTCCCTGTTGGTCGCGGCGATGATCCTCGCGTTGCTTTTCAGAACAACTGACCCCCCGACTCTCTCAAACTCGTGGTTTTGAAGAAAGCGAAGAAGCTTGATCTGGGCCTGAGGTGTGAGTTCCCCGATCTCGTCGATGAACAGAGTACCTCCGTCAGCGAGTTCGAACCTTCCCTTACGCGACGCAATGGCACCGGAAAAGGCTCCCCTTTCATGTCCGAACAGCTCGCTCTCCAGGACTCCCTCGGACAGTGCACCGCAATTAACGACGACGAAAGATCTGTCCTTTCGGTCGCTGTGATCGTGGATCGCCCTGGCGACCAGCTCCTTCCCCGTTCCGCTTTCACCTCCTATGAGAACGGTAGCCCTGGAAGATGCAACGCTCAGGGCCAGGTCCACCACATCCCGCATCCTGCTGGACACACCGATGATGCCCTCAGGATCGTACTGAGTCTTTATCTCGGCCAGGAGCAGATCCCTCTGGACAAGGAGCCTTTGCCGTTCAAAGGCCTTGCCGACCACGATCTTGAGCTCATCCATGGCAAAGGGCTTGGTTATGTAGTCATGGGCACCAAGTTTCATGGCCTCCACTGCCGTTTCGACCGTGGCGTATGCAGTGATCATCAGGACCGGAACCTGGGGATTGTTTTTTCTTATATGCTTGAGAAGTTCGATCCCGTCCATTCCGGGCATGTCGATATCGGCGATGACCAGATCCCAGTCCTCGTTCGCAAAGGCCTGGAGAGCTTCGCTTCCATCGGCGCAAGATGCGGCAGTGTAGCCCTCCTTCTCCATTATACGAGTGAGCAGGCTCCGCATCCCCGGCTCATCATCCACAACAAGCACTTTCTCACTCATAATTCCGCTCCTCGACTAGGAGTCTGTCGGAGAATCCATGCAGACTCCTAGAAATAGTTTTCCGAAATAAAAACTCTAAAAACGATGACTTCGCAAACAGTCATCAACGCGCCTGGTAGGGGGCGCCCAAATCAATGACAGGCAGTGTAAGTCATTGATTTGTAAGGCAAGCGAAAACCACGCTTTTCGCTTTCCGAGGAGCAAAAAGCCGCGAATGGACTTTTTGCGACCCTTTCAAAGAAGCGCCCAGATCAATGACCGTTAATTAAAGTCATTGATCTGTGAGGAAAGGGAAAATGACACTTTTCGCTTTCCGTGGAGCAAAAAGCCGCGAATGGATTTTTTGCGACCCTATCAAAAAAGCATCTTTAAAAATCAGACCTGGGAATCTGATGAGTTCTCCATCTGATTCCCAGGTAGCCATATCTCAAAAACGCCCTGCGGACCGGGTTGCGCCCTTATCCATCCTCCCATCTCCTCCACGAGCTTTCGGCAAATGGAAAGGCCGAGGCCAGTGCCTTCACCTCTACGCTTGGTGGTGTAAAAGGGATCGAATATCCTTTCCTCATCCCCTCTCGGCACACCTTCCCCGGTATCTGAAAAATGGATCAAATAGCCGCTGTCAGCCTGCTTAACAGGGCTCAGGAGACTGATTGTGATCACACCCTCATCGGCCATTGCCTGGGCGGCGTTCAAAGCGAGGTTGACCAGAACCTGCCTCACGGAATCCGGATCAGCCTTGATAACCGTTTCCCGATCCCCTACTTCCAGATTCCAACTGATCCTTTTGAAGGGACCCTGCTCCTCCAGGTGCTTGATCAGATCGGCGATCAGGGTCTTGAGATCCAGGTTTTCGGCGACCCCTTGACTTGGGCGGGAAAAATCCAGAAGGCCGGCAATGATCCGTTTACAGCGTTTGGCCTCCTCCCTCACAACAACGGCATATTCGTGGAGTGGACTGCCCGGTTCGCTCTCCTCCATGGTCAGCTCCGCATAGCCAAGGATAACTCCCACGGGGTTATCAAGTTCGTGGCTGACCCCGGCTGAAAGCTGCCCAAGCGCTACCAGCCTCTCGGAGCGAATCAATTGTTCCTGAAGCTCTGTAAGCTTACGGTTTGCCTCCCGAAGATCCCTGTTTGCTTTCTCTATATCCTGACGGTGTTCGGCGAGAGATTCGAGCATCTGGTTGAACTGCTCGGCCAAGTCCTCGATCTCGTCCCCGGTGGTCAGCCTGATCCTGTGTTCCCGGTCACCTTCAGCAATGCGACGAGCCGAGGCTGAAAGGAGAGAGATCGGGCGGGTGAGAGCCCGGGACAAGTAGGCTGAGAGGCCCGCCACCAGGGCGAGGAGACCGAGGGCGATCAGGATCACCTGCTGGACAAGGTTCCCTGTTTTGGCCTCCAGGTAAGTATATGTGTAAAGATATCTGATGGCGATGGGACGAGCACCCCCAAGACCCGTTACCGGGGCGATGACATCCAGGTAACGCCGTCCCGCGTCCTTGAAGGTACGGACCATGGGCTGGGAACTCCCTATTACAGCCTGGACAGCTTTGTCTTTTCCCTCAGACCAGGCGCCGGTTTTTGATATTTGTTTTGATACTGTCTCGGGCACTGAATGAGGTACTGACTGGGATCCACTTTCTGAAAGCGAAGCCGAGAAAAGTTCCCGGCCGCTCTCTGTCAGGATCTGAACGCCGATGAGGTCCTGATTGCTCCTCGTCAGGTTATGGACCGCTTCGGTCATTTTGGGATCAGTGCCTCCGGAGAAACGTCCCCCAAAGGTTCGAAGAACATCATGGCTCGTGTAAAGGGAGTAGGCCGTATTCCGCCTCAGGAACTCCTGCTCCCAGAGATGGGCCGCAGTGCGGACTGTCGCAATGGCCGTCAGTGAAACGGAGATGACCACAAGAACGATGGAATACAGGAAGATCTTCCTCGGCCAGCTAAATTTCAGCACTTTGATAACCTCGCAGATTCAATTCTTTTTACCACCCGTTCGTCACTCACTACATGGAAGTGACTCACTAGAGGCACAGAGGACACAGAGAAAATCAAAAAGAGTGAGCCTATTTTCTTCACCGATTCTGTTTTAAACTTGGCGAAGACTGGTTAAATCTGAGGTGAGTTAACTCTGATGGCTTTTATAAAATCCCGTGCCTTTCTTCAGATTCCAGCATCCCTCTGTGTACTCTGTGCCTCTGTGGTGAAAAACATCGCATTTATAAAAACCGCTGTTTAATCCAGGTTCGCATTAACCGGAAGAGCCTTAATTTTTTCTTGCAGAACAATGTTATCTTGGAGTTCCTTGATGATCTCATCTCTATTTTCCCTCGAAGAGATGTGGACCCTGAGACTGCCCCCTTCCCGGACCAGCACCGCGCAACTGTGCCGAAGAAAGATAGCCCCCGTGACACATATCAGTAAAAGAACGGACCCTACCCAGACTCCTGTTTGGCCAGGGTCTTTTACGAACTGGAAACCTACGTAGGGCAACCCGAACCGGTCCTGGCCGTAATCTGTCAGGAAGACCCTGATCTCCTCGGTCACCATGGGGAAGTTTATCGATATTTCTTCCGAGCGCTCACCGGCATTCCGCTCCACGATAGTCACTCGCGCCGTAACCTGGCGCTCCGGCCAGATGGCAAAGGCTACCGCCTTAAGGGATAATCCGCTATCTCCGATCTCCTCCCCTGATTCAATTGTGATCGTTGATCCATCGGTCCTGGTCCACGTCGCTGAAAAATCCTTCTCCTCGACATTGAAATTCTCCAGCCTGAACCGACCGTCCAGGCCCGGCACCCTGAAGGCGCCGCCTTCATGAGTAGTGATGAGCTTCCCCTTCCGGCCGGAGGCTAACTCCAGGACCCCCAGTCTCACGCCCACGGGGTTTGGCAGAATGACAAGTTCCTCCACACGCACCTCGAAAGGTAAAGGTCTGTCTGCTCCTTCCTTCCAGTTGTAGGCTGTTTTAGTACTGTCCCCGACGTAAATCCTCTCGGTGGCGATGTACCCGACGACCGATCCAGCCAGGGAAGAAGCAATGATGATCAGGATACTTCCATGAGTCATCAGAGTGAAAAGGTAGCTCCAGGCGCCCTTTGAAAATACCTGGGGTTCCTCTTTCTTCCCGCCCCGGAACCCGAGCGACTCAAGAGCGCTGACGACCTGTTCGGCTGTCTCCCGGGTGTCGGTCAGCTCCAGAGCGGCCTTCCTGCCCAGGGCTCTTTTCCCGGAAAGAGCGGACAGCATCCCGGGGATACGATTGGTCATGCAGGCCAGCATGTTCAAGACCAGGATCGTAAGAAGGGAAATGAACCAGATGGAGTGGTAGAAATCAGTAAGCCCCAGGGAAACAGATATCCTGGTCCCGGTTTTCCCAATGATGCTCTCCCAGGCCTGTATATCACCGCCCTGAGGCAGGAAGGTGCCGAACGCAGCTGCTCCCGAGATAAGGAGCAGGACGGTGAGGGTAAGCTTGATGGAGCTGAGACGGTTCAGGACAGCCTTCAAAAGAGAACCCCCATGTCCTGAAATTGAGAATTGAGGATTGAAGATTGAGGATTAGAAGTTCTTATCTCCATTTTCCACTTTCCACCCTCCACTTTTTCCACTTTCCTTTCTTTCTGTCAGATTCCTGTCACACAATTTTCGGTGACAATAATTTGTCACTATTAGGCAAAAATATATAGTCCAAACTGTAGTACGGAGAAAAACTATCCAGGTTACAAAAGCAGCCTGCGGCTGCCTTGATTGCGAATTAAAGATTGCGGATTGCGAATTTAATCCGTAATCCTCAATCCGTAATCCTCAATTGGTTTCTTTAGCCCTGTCCTCTCCATCCCTCACAATAATAATAGCCGAATCGCTCTCGAGAGGGCACTTGGTCTCGCAGATGCCGCACCCGATACAAAGGTGATCGATAACCCTCGGCTGTTTGATGAGCACCGCACCGTCCGGCCCCGGTACCATGACATCGTCGAACACGATGGCCTTTTCCGGGGTGGGACAGTGTTCCTCGCAAACCAGGCACTGTTCCGGTTTTATGAAGGGGATACACAGGTTCTTGTTAATGACGGCAGTCCCGATGGTAACCTTCCTCTTGGTAACAGTATCAAGGTGGGCAATGGCGCCGGTGGGACACACCTGACCGCAGAGGGTACATGAGTATTCGCAGTAGCCGATCCTGGAGATGAGCCGCGGCGTCCACATCCCCTCAATCCCTGCCTCGAAAAGGGTGGGTTGGAGACCGTTGGTCAGGCAGACCCGCATGCACTCGCCACATCGAAGGCATAAGCCCAGAAACCGGTCTTCCGAAACAGCCCCGGGCGGCCTGATAAGGGTCGCCGGCAGTCCGTCGGGACGAGCTGTTCGTCCCAAAGCCAGGGGCAGAAAAACACCGGCACCCACAGCCCCGAGGAAAGCCCGACGCGAAATAGGTAGAACCGGACTGGTTTGTTCCCAAGAGTGCTTACCGAAGTGCTCGATAGCGTCGGATAAAACCGGGTGACTAATGAGATGATCACCGCACGAATCCACACAGTCGTAACACAAGATGCAGTCCCGTTTCCTGATGAACTGTTTGTCCTCACCTTCGATGGCGCCCATTCGACAGGTTGTGGGGCAATCCTTACAGGCCGCACACCCCGAGCTGTTTATGTTCAGACCAAGAGGGTTTTTTGCAGAAACGATCCCCAGAAGCGCTCCCAGAGGACAAAGGTTCCGGCACCAGAACCTGCGCTCGAAAAGTTCCAGAATAACAACAGACAGGAAAAGGCCAAGAAATAGCGCCGTATAACGGAACATGGGCAGTTGGAAAGAAAGGAAGTGATCGCTCAGAAAACCGTATACAGGTTCAGTCACTGCGCTCACAGGCCCACCCACCCGCCAGGCGGTGTCAAAAACCGCGTGGATCGTTTTCTCCAGGGGGTGCACGACCCCCATGGTCAGGCTGCGAATGAGCAGCGACAAAGGATCGAAAATACCGGACAGGTTCACCGCAAAGAGCGACGCGATGAGCACAATGAGGAGAACGACATCCTTGGTGAGGTAGAATTTTCCGGCCGGGCGGGGAGAGCGCCGGCGGCTCTTGCGGCCGAACATATCCAGGCACCCGCCCATGGGGCATATCCACCCGCAGAAGACGCGTCCGAATAGAGCGGTCACGGGCAGAATGATCAGGATCGGCCAGAAGAACCCTATAAGCTTTCTTCCGGCCGCCATGGCGGTGATACCGGCAAGGGGATCGATGGTAAAGAAGGCGTTGACGGGCCAGGTTATGACATCCTCCCCCATGTACCTGGTGTTGAGGAACAGGAGCAGGAAGAAGATACCGAACACCCACTGGGAAGTGATGCGGAACCTACGCATACTGAAATTGCGTCGAAGATTCTCGACGCGATTCTTAATTGTTTTCGGAGAAAAAAATGTGTTCATTATTGAAATTAGTACCTTCTATCGAATTCCATCCGCCTTCGCTAACGCCATTCGATCAGCTACGTCGGACAAGGATTTCACCTTCCAAATACCAGCAGGTTTAACGCTTTAACGCAGAGGGCCACTGGAGCGCCATCTTTCAGGCGCTGTCGCAGAGGGCCGCAGTTTAAACCTAGGATCATGAATGACATTTTTTGACAGGATCAACAGGACCTACAGGATAAGGGTGGGCGATAAAATCCTGTTAATTCTGAGCAAAAAAACCTGAGGATATGCTTGTCCCGCCGTAGCTGGCCGAAAGGCGTTAGCGAAGGAGGAAGGTCCGACCCCAAGCAACCCCTGTGGCTCTGTGGTGAAATAACAACGCTCTTATGGCAACCGGGATTGCTTCGCTCAGCAACGGCTCGCAATGACCATCCTTCGCCAAGGCTTCGGCAGGCAGGCAAGCCAGACTGGATTCCGGGTCATCGCGTTTATTTCACCCTCCCCTCAATCCCCTCCCCTCAAGGGAGGGGAAGAGTAAGGAACGTGATTATTGTAGGCTCTGCCCGGAATGACGGCGGGGTGGGTCCGCTTAACCCAGATTTCAAATTTCCTCTGCCTTTCTCAGTGTCCTCATTTTCCTCAGTGGTAAAATA
>Ga0209976_10002029_pt1 | contig 11684 bp, 12 predicted proteins | sample SumtaG_FD_182806 | JGI IMG/M metagenome (GOLD analysis project Ga0209976, IMG submission 182806) | Deep subsurface microbial communities from Indian Ocean to uncover new lineages of life (NeLLi) - Sumatra_00157 metaG (SPAdes) (version 2) | ecosystem: Environmental > Aquatic > Marine > Oceanic >... | reverse complement strand
TTTTATAAGATCTGATTTATTACCGATTAATACAAATGGTATGTCCTTATTTAGAGTTTTAATCATTTCGGAATGCCAAGCTTCAATCTCGTCAAAAGTTTTTTCTCTAATTAAATCAAAAACTATCAAAGCTCCATTAGCCCCTCTATAAAAAGTTGTTCGTAAGTCTATAAATGTTGGTTGTCCTCCCACATCCCATAGAGAAAGTTGTGCCGTGTTATTATGTTCTTTATTTCCACTAATACTAATTTCTTTTGTTAAAAATTTTGCTCCAATCGTAGAACGATAATCTACCCTGAACTCTTCATTTACGAATCTACCTAATAGACTTGTTTTTCCTACAGCGGGAGGACCTAATATTAATACTTTATACTTATAAATAATCATTTTTAGGCTTCTAAGGATTGTTTAATTACTTTTGGAATAATAATAGACTCCCTTTTTTTATTCTTAAGTAAAACAAAAATGTAAGAAAAAGTCAAAGTTTTAACTTTTTTGAATATTATTCAAGCATTTCCAAAAATGCTTGAATTCGTGTTTCTAATGCTGATCTTATGGATCTACTATAATCCCTTTCTAGATTTAATACTTGGATTCCCTTCTCTTGAAGTCGATTTTTAAAATGATAGGCCATCATACTAATATGATCGCAAAACTTAATTATGTGGTTCACAACTCCTAATTTTTTTCCAGTCTTCGCTCTATATTCATTAACAAATTCGGTTATAAAAGATATTTTTTCCTCTAAAAAATTTGGTACTGTATGATCTCCATACTTATTGTTTTCAAACCGATGAGTTAAAATTTCAAGAGGATCTTTGGCAGAATGTAAAAAATTTTCGCTCAATATCTGAGAATAATAATTATACCCAATCCATGTATCAAATAATATAACATTTCCTCCTCCTTCTTCAATTAAATCAATTAGAGGGTCATTTATGAACACTGAACAACCAGTTAACAACACATTTTTTTTATTGATAAGTTCCTGATTGGAATTAGACATATTTAATTGAATATACTCTTCTATTTGTGGTAGAATTTGTGGTCCGAATAAAATCGCCTTTTGAATAAGGTTTAATTTCTTTGAGCTGCCTACATTTAACTCGCTTAAACTAAATAACACTTTTTTAAATTTATTGTATTTATGAATGCTCTGTATTATATCATTATCTTCGATTTGAGAGCCTTTTATGTTTTCAAGCTGCGTTTTAAAATCCATTAATTCTAATCTAAAGTAATCAAGACTTTTGCCAGTTTTAGTATAAGATACGTAAAAGTTTAATCTGGGTATATTAAAATACTTGCTAATGATTTCTGAAGCACAGATATCTGAAACGCAATGATTTGAAACTATAAAATAGTCTATTAACTCTAAAAACCGATAATGATTAGGTTTCAATGAAAAAAGCCCGATACAAGATTGAGCAAAAGCGCATGTAGAAGGAGGTAGAAAATCATGACTGGAATCCATCAACTCATCATTTCCAGCAAACATCAATCTTAAAGGAATAAAGCCTGCAGCATCTATTATTTCTTCAGGAATATTATCATGAGACATAAATGCAACTACCTTTTTTCCTTCATCTTTTTTTTCTTGTAAAAAAGACGTGTATTCGGATAATAGCTCTAAGTCATCCATTATGCTTTCTTCTCTATCTTAAATTATTAATCAAAAAATAGTTAATGCTTGATAAAATTTTTCAGTTATATAACTACATCAATAATCTTAAAAAATAAAAAGTAATTTTACTCCCCATTATGCTCCTTTGCAATGAGGGCAGCTCCTATAGCTCCAGTAAATTGAGCAGCATTTACATCATCAAAACCAGGAGTAACTATATCAAATCCTAATTCTTGTTCTAAAAACTTTTTAACTGCGACATTTTTTGCTACTCCCCCACAAAAAACTAAAAGGGGACCAACTCCTATTCGTTTTGCCATTCCTGCAACTCTTCTTGCTATAGATTTATGAATTCCTGCAGCAATATCGTACTTTGGAGTGCCTTTTGCGAATAAAGATATCACTTCACTTTCCGCAAAAACAGTACATGTTGAGCTTATTGATGCAGGATTATTAGATTTAAGAGATAGTTCTCCAATTTCATCAATAGGCACTTCAAGTGCATGGGCCATTACTTCTAAGAAACGTCCCGTACCTGCAGCACACTTATCGTTCATTTGAAAATCAATAACATTTTTAGTTTTCTGGGAGATAACTATTGCTTTACTATCTTGGCCTCCAATATCTATTACTGATTGCGCTTCTGGAAAAAAGTACTGTACTCCTCGTGCGTGGGCTGTGATTTCTGTAATCCGGTCATCAGCAATGTCGATTGTATTACGTCCATAGCCCGTGCTCATAATAAAAACATCATTTCTAGATAGATTATTCTTTTCCATGATATCATTAAAAAGATTATGTCCTATTCTCTTAAAATCGTAGGTTGATCTTTCTACTCTATAATCTACTACTTTCCCCTCATTTGAAATAAGTGCTACTTTTGAGCTAAGTGATCCTATATCTATACCTATGAATTCTGTCATAATTTCTTTATTACATTTTATTATTAAATTAAAAAATGATTATCAAAAATTAAAATTTGCGAAAAAAACTACCCTAAAAATAACAAAACAACGATAAAGGTGATTGTAAAGGCAAATAACATTTGTATTATATTTATGATAATTGATTCTTTCGATACTCGTCCTATAAAAATACCTAAGACGATGATGCACAGGAGTATTATTATAAAGGATTGTATGAAAGTAATGAAATTTGCATTTCTGACAAAAAAAAATGGAATCAGTGGAACTAAACCTCCTAAGAACGGAGCAAGCCCATTTATTAATGCAACGATGATCTCAGAAAAATTTATTGCTTTGTCACGGATTGTTTTAATCTTCCTTTTCTTCTTTGGTTTGGGTTTTACATTATTATTTTCAAGTCGGACAGGTTTTAGCATTGCTCTTTTTAGCTCCTCTTCTTGAGCTCCAAGATCTGGTTGATTTTCTTCGTCATCTTCCTCATCTATAATACCCATAGCCATTTCCATTTCAGCTTTTATTTTCTTCTGTTCGGCTCTCTCAGATAGATATGATCCTGAAATTCCAGAAAAGAACATTGAAATTATGGTCCCTAAACCGGGTAAAATGACATAAGAAGAAGGGATCGTGTGATCCAAAGGCTTTTTAGCTATAATAACAAAAAATCCTAGAAGGATTCCTAAGATAGTGAGCGCTCCATCATAAAAATTATTGATAAAATATCTACGTGCAATTTCAAGAAAGTTTGTAATTTCGTTATAAATCTTGATTTGAGATTTAATCTTCGACATTTTTTTTAAACTATTTTTGAAATTACGTGATTTGTCCAAGCAGTAAAGTAACTATTAAAGTTACTACTCCAGCCATTACTAAATGAATGGCGTATCTGGCACGTCCTCCTCCTGAAATCTTCCCTAAGTAAATCCCTAGATAAACAAGTAATCCTATCAATATGATATAAGAAAAAATAAAATGAGACAATGTTAATGTTCCTCCAAAGAAAAAGGGAATTAAAGGAAGTGAACTTCCAAGGACAGGGGCGCCTCCATCAACTAATGAGGCTACGATGGTAGCAAAACTTTCAGCTTTTTCAAGCAGAGTTTTATGAGGGTTATTTTTTTCTTCTTTATCTTCATCATCTACCATTGCCATTTCCTTCTTCATGTCCGATACCTTTTTCTTTCGCTCTGCTTCTTCAGAAAGATAAGCACCCCATAATCCACTAATACCAATAGCTAGAGCGGTTGCAAAACCCATAATAAGAACATTTTGTGGAGTAAATACAGGAGCCTTAGGATTTAAAAAAGTAATAAAAAATCCGCTTATAATCCCTGCACAGGTTAAAGCTCCATCGAAACAATTATTGAAAAATTTTCGGCGAGCAATTTCGCCCAAATCAGACAATTTTGAATATTGTTTCCAATTTTTTATGGTTTGTTTAAATCCCATTAAGCTTCCTAAACACCTTTAAATACATTACTAAGCTGATTTAGACTAATTTCGATAGATAACAAAAAGTTTTTCTATTTAAAAATAGTATTCTTGATTTATTTTAAATTTTATTTAGTATGGAGAATAATCGACATTAAAAATATTCAAATTCTCGTAATATTAAATTTTTATTTATCTAATTATTTATATCTATAAAGAGTTATAAAAATATTTCAAAGAGATTTTATAGATGAATAAAATAAAGGAAGAAATTATTACAATGCTTATAGATCACTCCCGGATTATTTATTCAGTAATTAGTGATATGGCAGTCTTCTATAACAAATGGTCATCAGATTACGAGAAAAATAAAACATCGTTAGAGAAAAAGAAGAATAAGATGCAATTATTAGAAGAGGATGCGGATAGTATTAAAATCCAATTAATTCAAAATTATTCTGAAGCAGAAGCGCAAGGTATTGGTGATTATATCGCTTTAATCTTAAGGATGGACAATTTAATTAACTTCCCCCTCGAATTTGTCGACAATTTGACTAAAATCAATTTAGATGACAAAAATGGTGAAATAAAGAAAAGATATAAAAAATTAATTAATAAGATAATAGAAATGGTAGACGTTTTGAAAACAATAATTAAAAGTTTAAGAGATAATCCTGATGCCGTATTTAACAATACCACCTCTATCCATGAAATTGAAAACGGAGTGGATGCCATATTTCGAGAATTTCTTGATTATCTGTATACTGATGAGGATTTAGACATAAGGGTGCTATTACGTTTAAGAGATAGTATTATGTTACTCGAAAAGTTTGCCGATTCTATCCATGATATTGCTGACCTCATAAGAGTGTTGCTTTATCAATAAGAAATTTTTTTCATTATTAGCCAGTAAATCTTAAAAACAACTTCATTTTTTATAAAAGGAAGATTTATACGGAAAAATAAATTATTCACATGCAATATTATAAATTTTAATTATAAAGAAGATGTAAAATATGAATGGTAAAAAGAAGTTTTATATATTACTTGCTGTATTCCAAGTTGTCTTGATAGTCTTAGTTGTCTTTACTTCAAATGGTATAATAACTATGGTTGCAGCTCAAGTGCCTACAACTTTCGATTATTATGACTCTGCAACGACAATAGCCTTAGCTATATCAGTAGCGATCTCAGTAAGTGCTGCTGTATTAGGAAGTGCTTGGGCTATGAAGACGGTTGGAACTGCTGCGATTTCAGCGCTCTCTGAGCGAGAAGAATCCTTTTTTAAGGCTTTTCTCGTAGTTGCTCTATGTGAAGCGCTTGCCGTTTATGGGTTGATAGTGGCAATTTTACTTTGGACAAAAATTCCAAGCCCCTGATAAGAATATATTATTTTTCATCATTAATTCTTAAAATAAATTTACGTAAAGCGTAGTGAAGCGAATTGCGCGCAACCTGGTGACGTAAAGTGAGTATTGTAGTTCCATCTTATGCATTTACTCTAATTAAGATTGGATTTTTGAAACAATTGATAATGGATGAAGTTACACTACAAAAATTAGATGATATTAAAGACATTAAGGAGTTTGTGGAATATATTAGCCGTTATTATCCTGGATTTACTTTTAACGAATACACAATAGAAGATTTAGAAAAAGCCCTTTTTCATAACTACTTTAAATTAATCGGGAAAATTATTACGCACACTCCCCTAAATATGAGGAATTTTTTAAGAAACTATTTGATGAAATACGAAATTACAAACATAAAACGAGTTATTCTTGGTACTATCCTTGGAATGAGTATAAATGAAAAAACAAAGATGGTTAATAAATTAGTTGAAAAATACCTAAATCATTCAGATTTCATTAATAAGCTGATTCAAATATCATCCTTAGACGAGATACAACTATTCTTCAAACCTACTAGGTATAATAAAGTGATAAGAGAAGGAATTCTTTACTTTAAAAACACTAATGAAATTTTCGTACTAGAAGCTTTTTTGGATCAACTTTATTATAAAACTTTGAAAAAGGAGCTACGCCGTTTAAACAAAAAGGAAAAAGTAATGATATCCTTATACGTGAAATATATTTCTGATATCTACAATCTAAATTTAATATATAGAGGGATAATCACGCACATTGACAATAATCTTATCAGTCAATTATTAGTAGATAATTACCTGTTTTTAAACCAGGCAATATTGGATAAGTGTTTAGATTTAACAGATGTGAATGATTTGATTAATGTTATAAGTCAACACTTAAGTGGAATAAAAAAAATTCATCACTACTTAACTAAATTTACAATTAGTAAAGAACATTTTATCTGGTCAGTTGAAAAATTATACTTGGACTATTATTTTAGAACATTTAAAATGAAACTTGACGATGTTGAATATCAAGCAATTTTTAGTATCTTAGAGGTTTTAATAAAAAAAGATAAGGAAATTCGCTTATTCATTTTACCTAAAATCGTAAATATTCTACATGAAAAATATCAAATGTTAAAATAGGGAAAAAATAAGTACAAAAGGTTTAATAATGGATCTATTCGAATGGCTAAAAGATATTGAAAAAGTATATGAAGATTTAATAAATAACGCTAAAGAAATAAATCTTAATGACATTGAAGAATTCAGAGACCAATATAGAAAGAGATTAGAATTCTTTATTGATGAGAAAAACGATTTAATAAACAACGGCTTAATAAACCTTTCAATTGAAGTAGATAAAGAAACAAAGGTGTTTGAAGAGCAAATGGATAACGCTCTTAAATATATTAAAAAACAATTTCAAAAAGAAATAAAAAGTCTTCATGAATTAATTATTGAAGAAGTTGGGCTAGATTTCTAATGTTAGATCAAAAGATACATGTACTAGGAGACGATGATATCGTTTTAATGTTAGGTCTTCTTGGGATAGAGGGTACTATTATTGAAATCGGTAATCCATTTCTTGAAAAATTTAATGACTTGATAAAAGATCCATCAATTGGGATGATTATTATTAGATTACCCTTGTCAAAAGAAGAATATAATTTTCTCATAGATTTTAAATTATATAATAAAATGCCATTGGTTTTTATCCTTCCAGATCTGTTTCAATCCGATGTTGATAAATCGGATGTAATCAGAAATAGAATCTTCGATTCAATTGGAGATATTATATCCTTATAATGAGTTGAGTTAAAATTTCAGAAGAAAAAGAATACAAGCAAAAATTTGGTAATTTGGGATTATACTTAATTGAGAAAGCTAAAAAAGAAATTAAAGAATTCAATCAACAATCAGTTTTTCAAAAAGGTGAAATTAAGAAAAGAATTTTTGAAAGGAGTGCTGATCGATCTTCAAAATTGAGGGAACATTTTAAAGATAATTATAGTCACTTTTTAAATCAATCACTTTCTTCAACTCTTTTGAATGGTAAAGCAAAATTTCTCGATTTGAAAAATCAGTTAATTCAAGAAATGAAGAAAAGCTTATTTGAATTGATTGAAGAAAAAATTAAGACAAATTACTCTATGTATATAGAATTCGTATTAAAAATGATTAAGGAAATCAAGACTTCTATTGACAAACCGCAGGAAATAGAATTAATTTTTAATTCACAGGATTATGAATATTTAATGAAAAATTATGGAAAAATCCAAGATCTATTTAAAAATCCTGTTGATATTAATAAAGATAAAGTTGATTTTATTGGAGGATTTAAGATCTCGTTAGTTGGAGGATTTATATCTTATGATTATACAATAGATAATTTAATCAATACAAAATCCTCCTTTATACAAATGGCAATTGCCAAGCTTATTGATGATTCAGAAATCAAGCAAATTGAACAAAATTATATTTTATTTATAGAAAATCAAAAAACAAAAATAATAGAATACTTCACAAAATATGATAAAATCCAAATCTAATAACAATCAGGAATCTGGTAGGATTTCAGCAGTGATTGGATCTTTAATCAAAGTTAAAGGATTAGAGAATTATATTCGGATGCATGATTTAATCAAAGTAACTAAGTATAATATTTTAGGAGAAGTTATTCATATTTATTCTGATCATATTGTAGCTCAATGTTTTGAACAAACAAATAACCTAAGAATAAATGATAAGATTATAAGTTTAAACGAACCTCTTTCCATGGAATTAGGACCTGGTTTATTAGGAAATACCTTTGATGGAATCCAAAGACCTTTACAAAATGCGTTCGAAATTTTCAAGGAAGGGGGTTTACAACGTGGTTTGGAGATTCCTTCCTTATCAAGAACAAAAAAATGGCATTTTACTCCATTAAAAAAACTTAATGATGAAGTACAAGGTGGCGATATCGTAGGAATAGTTAAAGAAACACCTTTAATTGATCATAAGATAATGGTACCACCAAAAGTCAATGGAAAATTATCTTATATTGCCCCTGAGGGAGAATACACAATTATTGAAGAAGTTTATAGATTAGTTATTAATAATCAGGAGAAATCCTTTGTTATGTTGCAAAAATGGCCTGTTACACAGAATAGACCATTTAAAGAGAGAATGATACCAAATGAACCATTAATTACAGGCATGCGAGTTATAGATTTATTATTTCCAATAACTAAAGGAGGTACTATTGGAGTACCCGGAGGTTTTGGTACAGGAAAAACTGTAATTCAACAATCTTTAGCCAAATGGTGTAACGCGGAAGTAGTTGTATTCATTGGTTGCGGTGAAAGAGGTAACGAGATAGCAGACGTTTTGAAGCAATTTTCGGAGTTAATTGATCCCAAAACTAATCGACCTTTACTTGAGCGGATTGTATTATTTGCTAATACTTCTAATATGCCAGTATCGGCACGTGAAGCAAGTATCTTTTCTGGAGTCACAATCGCTGAATACTATCGTGATATGGGGTATGATGTCGCTGTTCTTGCAGATAGCACCTCAAGATGGGCAGAATCGTTAAGAGAAATCTCTGGTTTATTAGAAGAAATGCCTGCTGAGGAAGGGTATCCCGCATATTTACCTTCCAAACTTTCAAGCTTCTATGAACGGGCTGGAATCGTAAAATTATTTGGAAAGGAGGAAAGTGGAGAAGATCGATTTGGTTCACTAACTATAATAGGTTCAATATCACCTCCCGCTGGTGATTTTAGTGAGCCAGTTACAGCTACAACTAAAAACTTCGTACAAGGTATCTGGGCTTTAGATGCTAGCCTCGCGTATTCCAAGCACTATCCTGCCATTAATTGGTTAAACTCCTATTCGAATTATCCAGATTACATTTCTGAATGGTGGTATGAGAGGGATATAAATTGGACAGATCTAGATATAGATTGGTTTGATTCTCGAAAGCAAGTAAATGACATACTGTCTCAAGATAATGAGTTAAAATATGTAATGCAATTAATTGGAGAAGAAAATTTACCCGAAGATCAGCAATTAGTTTTATTTATAGCGAAATTGATTAAGGAGGGTTTTCTAATTCAGAATGCGTTTGATGAGATCGATAATTACACTAGCCCTAAAAAACTTTTAGGGATTATAAAGATGATCCTTTTACTCTTTAAAGAGGGTAAAGAACTCATGAACCAAGGGTTTTATATAGAAGAAATTAAAAGCCTTCCGATAATAAATGAAATCATGAGAATAAACCAAACAATACGGAATGAAGATTTCACCAAGATCGAGAAATTAAAGAACAAATTACTTAAAAATATAGAATATTTAAAGTTAACGCGTGGAGTGTTTAAGAAAAGATGAGTATAATCTATAAAAAAATACAACGAATAATAGGACCCCTCATATTTCTAAAGAATGAGCATGATGCCCAATATGGAGAGATTGTAAAAATTAAAACCACTGATGGGAGGATCCGGACAGGACAGATCGTTAAAATGAATGAGGATTTAATTGTTCTTCAAGTATTCGAAGATACTACTGGAATATCTTCTGAAAACGCAGAAATAACTTTTACAGAAGATATATTCAATGTAAAGATCTCTAATGATATGTTCGGGCAGACTTTTGACTCATTGGGACGCCCCATAGATATAAAGACTAAAGCAATATTAAACTCAGATATACTAACTGATGTTCAAAGAGACATAAACGGAGTACCCGTAAATCCCTTTGCTCGGGAATATCCTGTGGATGTGATTCAAACAGGAATATCTGTAATTGATGGGTTATTTACACTAATTAGAGGCCAAAAACTCCCAATATTTAGTGGTCAGGGGTTACCACATAATAAAATTGCTGCACAAATAGCCACACAAGCAAGTGTCGCATCAAAAGAACCATTTGCAATAATTTTTTGTGGAATTGGAATCATTCAAGATGAAGCAATTTACTTTCTGAACCGTTTTCAAGAAAGTGGAAAGTTACAGAACATAATTTCATTCATTAATTTTGCTGATGACCCTATAATTGAGAGACTCATCATCCCTCGAGTGGCTCTAACCACAGCAGAATATTTTGCATATGAGAGAGATATGCATGTTCTTGTCATCTTAATTGATATGACAAATTATGCAGAAGCTCTTAGGGAACTGAGTTCAGCAAAAGAGGAAATACCAAGTAGAAAAGGATATCCTGGTTATATTTATTCTGATTTTGCGTCCATTTATGAAAGGACAGGAAAAATTAAAGGGAAAAAAGGCTCAATAACTCAAATCCCGATACTCACAATGCCCAATCTAGATATAACACATCCTATTCCTGACACTACGGGTTATATAACTGAAGGGCAGCTCGTTCTTAGCCAGGACTTACATAAAAAAGGGATTTACCCTCCTTTTGAAGTTCTTGCTTCGATTTCACGTTTAATGAAGGATGCTATCGGTAAAGAGCGAACCAGAGAAGATCATGCTGACATTAGTTCTCAATTATTATCATCATATTCAAGCTATCTTGAGGTTAGAGATCTAATATCGATTGTTGGTGAAGATGGTCTTAATCACGATCAAAAAAATATTTTAAACTTTGGTAGGGATTTTGAACAAGAATTTCTAAATCAACAAGCAAATGAGAATCGAGATCTCAATACAACTCTTGATATTGCCTGGAAAATAATTTCCAACTTAGATAAAAATCAAATTTTAAGAATTCATGAAATATATATTAATAAATATTATCATCCTAAGGTGTAACTAATTAGTTTTAGAGAAGTAAAGCCCACTAAGACAAATTTGATGTCATTGCAAAAAAGGTTAAATTTTGCTGTAAAAGGAGAAACTTTTCTAGAATTTAGGAGAGAACAATTAATTTTTCAAATAAACGAGTTATGGAATAATTATAATATATTTAGGAAAAAATTTCTAAATCTTTTTAGTAGATCTCTTAAGTTTCTTAATCAATCGTATGAAGAAATGGGGAAGAATGAAATAAACTTGATCAGCAAATTAAGTAGAATTCAATATAAACCAAGAATAAATATAACCAACGTAAAGAAGTTAAGTATATTAATCTCTCAAGTTGAGTATGAAATATTTGAGGAAGAAAAACTGCCTGCTTATACGTTTGAAAATACTAGTCATTATCTTGAAGATTTAATAATTAGTTTAAAAGATTTCCTTGAATGCTTAAGTAAATTCTCAGAAATAGAAGATTTGATGTTGAATGTGTCAATCAATTTTAAAAGGATAAATCGAAGAATAAACGGTTTAAAGAACGTTATCATACCAAAGTTAAAATTAGATATAAAAAAAATTAAAGAAAT
>Ga0209976_10002028_pt1 | contig 11688 bp, 9 predicted proteins | sample SumtaG_FD_182806 | JGI IMG/M metagenome (GOLD analysis project Ga0209976, IMG submission 182806) | Deep subsurface microbial communities from Indian Ocean to uncover new lineages of life (NeLLi) - Sumatra_00157 metaG (SPAdes) (version 2) | ecosystem: Environmental > Aquatic > Marine > Oceanic >... | reverse complement strand
AGACCTTGGTGGAGCCGGGAATCGCACGAGGACCGGCAGCCATTCCTAAAATCGCGCGCGCGCATCAGGGCAGCCGTGCGCGCCTGGTTCGACGCGCAAGGATTCACCGAGGTGGAGACCGGATGCCTACAGACCTCACCGGGTAACGAGGCACACCTGCACGCGTTCCAGACAGAGCTCATTGGCAACGACCTTAGCCGGCAACGGCTCTATCTCCACACGTCACCGGAGCTTGCGTGCAAGAAATTGTTGGCCGCCGGCGAAAAGAAAATCTTCTCTTTGGGACCGGTGTTCCGCAACCGTGAGCGCGGCCCATTGCACGCGCCCGAATTCACCATGCTGGAATGGTATCGAGTTGACGTTCCCTATGATGACGTGATGGCAGATTGCATCGCCTTGGTTCAACTCGCCGCCGATGTCGCTAAGACAAGCGAGTGGCACTGGCGCAAAGTTCCGTGCGAACCCGGCCGGGAACCGCAACGCATCACAGTTGCTGAAGCCTTCGAGCAGCATGCCGGCATTGATTTGCTCGCCACGCTCAATGCAGATGGACCAGATCGCGATGCCCTCGCCGCCCGAACGATAGCCGCAGGGATCAAGGTGAGTGATGACGACACTTGGTCGGATATCTTCTCACGCATCGTTGTGACGATCGAGCCGCGCTTGGGTGTTGGCGCGCCCACACTGCTCACCGAGTATCCAACCGAAGAGGCCGCACTTGCGCGCACGTGCGTGCACGATGGGCGCGTTGCGGAACGCTTCGAGCTCTATTGCAGCGGGGTGGAACTCGCAAATGGCTTCGGCGAGCTGACAGACGCAGACGAGCAGCGCCGCCGGCTCAACGCCGAGATGGCGAAGAAGGAAGCGCGCTATGGCGAGCGCTACCCGTTGGACGAAGATTTTCTCGCTGCGCTTCCACACATGCCACAAGCTTCAGGCTGCGCCTTGGGGTTCGATCGCCTGGTCATGCTTGCAACCGGGGCCACGAGCATTGAACAGGTGCTCTGGACACCGCTTCCCGACGGCTAGCCGTTAGAAGCGCCGGGTCAACAACTGGTTCGCGCACTTAGGCGCGGCGATCCAGCAGAAGTGATGCATGTGTTCGCCCCGTGACGCGCGGCAGTCCAACGACATAACAGATGCCCCAGGCGAAATCGGTAATCGCAAACAGTACGGTCGCTAGAACACCAATGTACGTGAAGCCGTAAGCGATCAAGATTAGCACCGCGAGAAAACGCAAGAGTGCTTCCCAGTAGATGAAAGGGGCGAATAGTTGCACGTCGCGCGAAGCCAAAATAAGCACCGCTGAAGTGTACCAAAGGAATGCTGCAACAATCCAAGGCCAGAACGGGTTGGGAACGTGCATCCCAAGGAATTGGTTGATGGGCGGCGTGACAAGTATGAACCCGAGCCCAATGTTCCAGATCCCAGACCAGAAAACCAAACGATCAAACGCCATTGCTGTACCCTTCAAGAATTGGCCGACTTCGATGCAATAACCTGCGTAACGGATCTATGCTAGATTTGCGCGCCCTCCACTGGAAGCGCAGCCCCGGCTGAGGATACGGCCCAGCCATCAGCCTATGATGATGCCCGCTCGACGCAGATGAGTGGAGGCAAAATTCAAATGCGCCCCATTCACGGCCCTTAGCATAGCGCTAGACACCGCTGCCGTAACTGGGCCAATAGAGGCCTATGACAGCATTCCGCCAAACCTTGAAGACGGCAAGCGACCTGGCCGACTCCGGGCTTGTGACGAACGACGCAGCTGCGGACATTGCGCGCGTTACCGAGCGCTACGCGGTTGCAATCCCGCCCGCCATGGCCGCTCTCATCGACCCGGCCGATCCAAACGACCCTATCGCAAAACAGTTTATCCCCGACGTGCGCGAGCTTGACCATCATCCCTTAGAAGACGCAGACCCCATCGGCGACGCTGTGAAAAGCCCGATGTCCGGCATCGTCCACCGCTACTGCGACCGCGTCTTGCTCAAGCTCGTCAGCGTCTGCCCCGTCTACTGCCGCTTCTGCTTTCGCCGCGAGATGGTCGGCCCTGGAAAAAGTTCAGCACTCTCCGATACCGAACTCGCCGCAGCGCTTGACTATATTCGCGCGCACTCAAAGATCTGGGAGGTGATCCTCACCGGCGGCGATCCGTTCGTTCTGTCCCCGCGCCGCATTGCGGAGGTTACAAACGCGCTGAGCGACATTGCTCATGTGAAGGTGTTGCGTTGGCACACGCGCGTTCCAGCCGTAGCGCCTGAGCGCATCACCAACGCGCTCACCGAGGCTCTGCGTTCACCCACAAAGACGGTTTATGTGGCGCTCCACGCCAACCACCCGCGCGAGATGACGGCGATAGCCCGCACCGCATGTGCGCGCATCATCGATGCCGGGATCGCGATGGTGAGCCAAACCGTGCTGCTTAAAGGCGTCAACGACGATGCTGACACGCTCGAAGCGCTGATGCGCGCGTTCGTCGAGGCGCGCGTGAAACCCTATTACCTGCACCACGGCGATCTGGCGCCAGGGACCGCGCACTTCCGCACCACTATTGCCGAAGGCCAAGCCCTTATGCGCGCACTGCGCGCAAGGCTCTCCGGTCTCGCCCTGCCGACCTACGTCCTCGACATCCCCGGAGGGCACGGAAAGGTACCAATAGGCCCCGTGCATCTATCGAAGAGCCCGACGTCTCCCGTATACACGTTGCAAGATTCACAAGGCCAGAACCACACTTACGAAGATTGCTGCGCCGGGCCTGCGCATTTCCCCGAGGATGCCTGACCTGCCTTGCGCGCGCCCCTGACCTGGGTCAGACTGCCCAACTAATAAAAAAGCAAGGGCCGCAGGACGGTCCACACGGGAGGAAACGCGATGAACGAGCAGCCTGAGCGTCAAACGTTTTTCGGCGGCTGTCCCCATGACTGCCCCGATACGTGCGCGATGCTGTTTGAGGTGGAGAACGGGATCTTAAAAAGTGTCAGAGGCAACCCCGAGCACCCCATGACCCGTGGGGGCTTGTGCGTGAAGCTTAAGGACTACGAGAAGCGCCATTACCATCCCGATCGCCTCCTGTACCCGATGCGCCGCACGGGCCCGAAAGGGTCAAAGCAATTTGAGCGGATTACTTGGGATGAGGCGCTTGATGAAGTCACGGATCGCTGGAAAAAGATCATCAAGGAGTACGGCGCCCAGGCGATCATTCCCTATAGCTACTTGGGCCATCAAGGGTTGGTTCACGGCCTGAATGGAGGCGACGCTTTTTTCAATCGCATGGGGGCCACCGTTTGCGAGCGCACGTTCTGCGGTGAAGGTTCATGCACGGCTTGGCTGCTCACGGTAGGGGCGACCGCCGGCCTTGATCCGGAAAGCTATATTCATTCGAAATACATCGTCATCTGGGCCTGCAACAGCGTCAGCACCAATCTGCATCACTGGGCCATCGTGAAAGATGCGCAAAAGGTCGGCGCCAAGGTCGTGGTCATCGATGCTTATTCGTCGAGAACCGCCAAGGAGGCCGACTGGCATATCTGCCCGAAGCCAGGCACCGACGGTGCGTTGGCGATGGCCTTGATCAATTCCATCATCGAGCAAGGCCTGGTCGATCAGGACTACGTCGACAACTATACAGTCGGCTTTGACGCGCTGAAAGAAAGGGCCAAAACCCGGACGCCGGAATGGGCTGCGGAAATCACCGGCGTCCCGGCACAGGACATTCGCAAGCTGGCACGTGAGCTTGCGACCACTCAGCCCGCTGCAATCCGCATGGGCGTGGCGCTCGAGCGCCACTACGGTGGCGGTCAGACGATCCGGGCCGTCACCTGCATTCCCGCGCTGACGGGTGCATGGCGCCATGTTGGGGGTGGAGTGACCCAATTCCCTGTTTGGGAGCACCCTTACAAGTTCGACGTGATTTGCCGGCCGGATCTAATTCCTGATGGAACCCGCGTCATCAACAATCTTCAAATTGGCCGTGCCCTCACAGGCGAGACCCCGCTCGATCCGCCGATCAAGTCCATGATGTGCTGGAATTCTAATCCCGTCACACAGGCACCCGAAACCGACAAGATCGTCAAAGGCTTGATGCGCGAGGATCTGTTCCTGGTATCGGCCGAGCACTTCATCTCAGATACGGCCTCCTACGCCGACATCGTTCTGCCGGCCTCCATGGGCGCAGAGATGGAAGACATGATCCTGTCGTGGGGACATCTCTATCTCACGTACAATGCGAAGTGCGCGCAATCGCCGGGCGAAGCCATCCCAAACAATGAAATCTTCCGGCGTCTGGCCGCGCGCATGGGCTATGAGGAAGAAAACTTCAAATGGTCCGACTCTGAGTGTCTCGAGCACTACGTCGACTGGGAGTCGCCCGCTTGCGAGGGCATCGATCTCGACTATATGCGCCAGCACGGCTATGCGCGTCTCAAGGTGGGCACGAAGGATGACCGTGTGCCGCATAAGGAAGGCAATTTCCCGACCGCCTCAGGCAAGTGTCATTTCCAGATCGAAGGCGCCACCAATTTTGTCGCTGGTCCTTTCCGCCAGATGTACGATGGCTTTCAGGCTGGCGAACCGTTGGATTCCCTCCCAGACTATTTGGCTGCACGAGAAACGCCCGCGACTAACCCGGATTTGGCCAAGAAATATCCCTTGAATATCGTCTCGCCGAAGAGCCACGGCTTCCTCAACTCTTGCTACGCCAATATGGACGAAAAGATTAAAGGGCAGGGCGAGCAGTTCGTCCTGATCAATGCAACCGACGCGGAGCAACGTGGCATCGTTGAAGGTGACAGAGTTCAGGTAGCCAACAGCCGCGGCGCCTTCAAAGGAGTGGCCCGCATTACAGATGATGTGAATCGGGGAATCGTCGTCGCGACGCTCGGCTACTGGCGCCAACTGAACCAGGGTACGGTGAACTCGATCAGTTCTGCCGAATTCGCCGATATGGGGCGCGCGCCTTCGTTCTCCGACAATCTCGTCGAAGTAACGCGCAGTAACTGAGTGTGGTCCTCCGCCTCGTTTAGCGGCGGACATCTGCACTGCTCTCGGCTGGATGACAACACACCAGAGAAGGCCCCGACAGACGTGAACGACGCGAGCGAACGCGTCATCTTAGTCGATGACGAGGATCGGGAGATCGGCACCGCGCCGAAACTGTTAGCGCACGAGCGCGGCAATCTTCATCGCGCGTTCTCCGTCATGATCCATGATCGCGACGGGCGTTTGCTGCTGCAAAAGCGCCATTCAGGCAAGTATCACTCGGGAGGTCTATGGACCAACGCGTGTTGCGGGCACCCACGGCCTGGAGAAGAGATTAGAGAAGCAGCCACGCGGCGTCTGAACGAAGAGATGGGGTTTACCTGCGCGCTCACGCCGCTTGGCACGCTCATCTATCGCGCTGAGGTCGGCGGCAATTTGATCGAGCACGAGCTGGTTCACATCTTTGCGGGCTTGTACGAGGGCGCCATACACCCGGACCCGCAAGAGGCCGACGACATTGCCTGGCGCGCGCTCAACGAAATCCGCCATGAGGCCGAAGCCACGCCCGAAACCTACACCGCGTGGTTTCGGAAATATCTGGACCACGATTGGCCCTTCCACCCCATCCCTCGCGCTGCAAATAAGCTGAACGCCTAGCTGGGTGATGGCAGGTGCAGACCTGCAAGAAGACCACGGGGCTATGATGTCAAGGTGCGTGCAATAACGCGGCCAGCGTTGACCGCTTGCGACCACACCCGCCGCCAGCTTGTTTGACTACCGGCAGCTGCAAGAACGCGAACGAGACGCGCACCTTGCGCCTCAGGCATGACATCGAGCGTCTTTGCCCACACGACGTCGACGTTGTAGTGCCCACGCTTCTCATCAAGACAAACCGGCACCACGGATTGGACCGGCGTGCCAAGTTCGGCGCCGACCACCTGCACCGCTTCGCCAATGGACACGGCTTTCGCGTTCTCTTTGTCCAGGAGGTCATAGGGCGGGTTCCAGTCCTGGGACGGACGCAACTGATCGACGTGGGTCAAGACGATCAGGATCGGTGGCGCGCGACGCTCCAAGCGAGCGGCCAAATGATCGCGTAACGCATCGAGCCCTTTGCGATCCGTGTCGCGGTCCGGCCGCGTCGCCGAGCTGACCCAGAGGACGAGGTCGCTTTCGTCAGCCTCCTCCAATAACTCAAGCATAGCAGCGGCGTCTGCGCTGAGACCGGGACCGTCGATCAGCAGCGCCTCGGGCAACCCGTCGCGTTTCAATTCATAGGCTGTGTAACCCCGCGTCGCCGGCAGTACGTCGACAGCAGCCTTTATCTCTTCTGAAAGAGCATTCACGAGGCTCGACTTTCCGGCATTCACCTGCCCCAGGATGAGGATTCGCAGCGGCTCTTCGAGAGCCGGCCCTTCCGCCCTATCCTCGCGCGTTGCTCCCGTCACTGTGGTCGCCAGCGTCTCAGGTGAGACGCGCATCCGCCCGCCATAAAGATCGATCGCCGCGCGCCCTACTTCGCGCACGTAGGCAGAAGCCAGCCGCCGCGCCAACTCATCGCGCCCCCAATCATAAATTTGCCGCGTCACCTTCTCACGCATTTCCTGCGTGATCGCCGACATCGGATTCATGAGACGGATGATGCGCCAGAGATCGAAGGCCTGCTCCGCCACGCCAATGATCGAACGCCAGCGGTATATCGCCATGACTTGGCCGACAGTCAGCCGGTCGCCGAGCGGTATGTTCTCGCGTACGAAGGGGCCAAGCTCGCCGCTAACGCGCTCCACCAGCGCCAGCGCCTCGGGCACGGTAAACTTCCACAACGGGTCCTTCTCACCGGGGTGAATCTGACGCGCGACCGCATCGATCGTGCGCGTACCCAACGCAAGAATGGCATCGCGGCTATTGAACTTAGCTGGGTCTATGCCGTTTGCGATGGCCTGAACCGCATCCCAGGCCGCTGTCTCTCGCACCGTCCATGCGGCATCAGGCTCTTCCTCCAGATCGGTTGCAGCCCTCGCGCTGGCGACTGTTTCGCGTAGCAGCCACCGTTCCACGGCGTAGACAGAAGCCACGATGAGGCATGCGCCCATCGCCCAATAGAGGACGTACCCGTTCTCCCATAACCAGAACGAGCCCAGCAAAATGAGCGATAGCAAAGGCAACGCCAGCGCGATGATCAGCATCGCCGTGCGAAGGTATGCGAGGGCGCGCGTTGCCCTTTTCATGCGTCGTTTCTCGAACTTGTGTTGGCGATGCCCCGCTCCCGCGCGAGGCGCAGCGCGGTGCTTAGGGCGTCCTTATAAGTTTGCGCCACGCCTGTTGGATCGCTGGCGCCTGATTTGCGCCGGCCAAGAAAGTAGCACGCAGCCTTACCCAGCGCATACGTCGTTGCAAAACTCATGACAGCGGCAGCGGCCGCGCCAGCCGTCTGACCGTAGAGCGGCACCAGCTTTGCAAGCTGACGCGCGCCGAACCCCGACCCAATTTGTATCAGCGTGCTCGCGCCCAATGCGCCCGCGAATTCTGCAAGTACACGCCGGTTCCACTCAATACCGTAGATCGCAGCCAGCGTATGGATCATCTTGGCTTGCACAGCCGGCACCAACGCGATGCCCGCCACCGGCCAGATATCCGCGGCACCGGCCGCGGTTGCATAACCTAAGATGTGGGGTTGCGCGCGGGCTGCCAGCGCATCGCCCCCATCCCCAAAGAGATTGTGCAGCGAGGTGACGACGGCGGCCGGGGCAACGTGCTCCAAAGCTGCAAGGAAGGCCTCGTAGCCGTAGTCGGAAGGCTCCCATCCATCTTCGGGCAGCGTGAAGTCGATCGGCACGAAAAGAACGGCGCCCTTACCGGGAAGCCCCTCGAAGAGTTCTCTTTGGTGGCTAAGAGAGCGAATGATGTCTGTGGACACGCCAGCGGCGGCAAGGACGGCAGAGTCCTGATCTGCAAATGGGTACGGCTTCACATGTTCATCGCCCGCAGCGTAACCCTCGTGTATCGTCGTCTGCGCAACGACGACAGGCCATTCGGGGTGCCGCCGCCGTATCGCACGTACCGCATCGACGATAGTCTCTTGTTGTGGATCAAGCGCGCGCATCGTGACAATGAGAAGGTGCGCTTGGTCCTCGCAAAATGTCAGGTCTTCGGCTGGATCGTAGCCCGCCTCCCCGACCCCGCGCGTATCGAGAAACCGGATGAGCGGTGCCTCTTGGGGAAAATCAAAAACGCGCGCCGTTTTGGTGCAGGCCTTGAAGCCATTTCCTACCTCGGCAGCGCTGCATTCCGTCATCACGCGAATGATCGACGTCTTGCCCGATTGCACCTTGCCCAGAAGCCAGACCACGGGAGCAAACGAACGCGCACGCTGCGCAATTTCCGCATCAGCGCCTTCAGCGCGTGCGGGGAAAAGCACCGCCTTTAGATTCTGTGCTGAATTGACAAGCCACTGCCCAAAGGCGTGCCTTTGATCCGTCCCGATCAACCCGAATTATCCTGTTCTGTGTCCATCTTCCTAACAACGAAGATTGGCTTGATGACGCAAAAACGCAAATGCCGACCAAAGGTTGCACGCGCATCGCGCCGCGCGGCGCCCACGACCGGGTGCCACCACTGTGCCCGTCCATTGGTTCGAGGTTGCGGTAGAGCGAAGCTACGACTGCTTGAAGAACAGCTCGAAGGCCAACCTGGCCGGCTGGTTAAGACGTCGATTGTTGAGGAACTGATTTCCCGCGCGCGCTAATCTTCCTCATAACGGCATCCATGATTTCCTTATTCATCATCGCCGCCGTCGCGGTCTCGGGGTCGACGTCATTTCTGATCAGAAATTCATATGTCGCCTTCTTTGCGCGCTCTTGTGCGTTGGGCTGCTCCGCAAAGACAGGACTGATTGATTGATCGTCTATCGAGGCGGTGCCTTGCGCACACGCGGCAAGCAGAATGGCCAAGGCAGCTATTGCAAATATCCGCATCGCGTTCCCCGCTCTGCGCCCCTGATTCGAGGGTCTGATTCTCTCGCTTGCAGACGGGGCGATCAACCCCACTTGATGCTTAAGTACCGCCTTATTCTTGCATGAGATCGGCGCTCTATACGTTGTCGGTCAACGAGACCCCGAAGAAAAAAGCGCCCGTCACGAGACGGGCGCTGACAGCGAGCGAAAGCAGGCAAGCCGCTTAGTTGATGCTGCGGCCCTTAACGCCCACGGCAACCGCCACAGTCCTTCCGTCTTTGGTCCCGCTGCCGACCCACCTGCCGTGGGCATCCTTGACCAGCGCCGAAACGTTTGTGTAGCCCTGGCGCATCAAGTGCTGACGCGCATCTTCCCTCGAAAAGGGATTTCCGTCGGGGATGCTCTTCGTTGCGGTCGCCTGCGGCGCGGCGAGTGAAATTTGAACTGTCGTGATCGGACTCACAGCGGCGCACTGCTCGCTGGCTCATTCCGTTATGGCTTGTCATCCCAAATGTTGAGAGCGGACAAGCTCGTTCTCAATGGTGTGAGCTCCTGGTTGGTTGGCCAGGTCAACGGACACTCTTAAAACGTCACCTTGGTCCTCACACCGGCGATGACATCCGTATCCAGGGCTTTGACGCTCGGTTGTACGACCTGCAGATCCGCTGTCACGGCGAGCCACGGTGTCAACCCGAACTTGTAATAGACCTCGACGCCTTGCAGGTCTTGAAGAGGTAAATTGATTGTGTTCAACAGCTGCTTAAAGTTGTCGCTTAGTCCCGTGTAGAAATAGCCCACGCCGAAGCCGTCGTGCTCGCGTCCCGGGATGATCCCACTGGCGGTCAAACCAACGGTGCCGACCCAATTGATGGGGTTTGGATCATCGTCGGCAATGCCCAGTTGCGCGAAAAGTTCGACGTTGCGCTTGGGATTGGCAGGGTCCATCCAAAGCTTCTGACTGAGGATACCGGTCACCCCCCACGACCCCGCTACCTCTGCGAACTGGAGGCCTTGGCCTGGAATGAAAATAATGCCGGAGGGATCGATGGAATTGAACTCACGCGTATTATAGATACCCACGATGGATGCGTACCCAGGTAGCCCGTGAATTTTGTGAAAGAATTTCCAGAGCCCTATGATTGAGGCTCCCTGGTCGAAAAGATCTTCAACGCCGAATTTGGTCGAATAGTCTTTGGTGTCGAGGACGGCGAGAACGCCCTCAATCTCCAGGCCCTTGGTCTTGAGGATGCTAGCACCAGGTATGGATACCGCCGAAATAGGCCTGCCGAAATTGAGCGGCAGGATAAGCGATGCGTTCATGAACTTATCGACGCCTTTGCCCCCGTGATAGATCTGGTCCCAAAGATCGAACATATTGAACTTGCCTGCGGAAACGGCCCAGCCGCGGCCTATCTGTTGGATAAAGCTATAGTTGGTGACGGCGATGACGGGCGGGTCTTCGGGCGGCATCAGCAGTCTGTGGTTGGGTGGTGCGAGTCCCACGAACGGGTTGATGCTGTCGCCGAAACGCGTTTCCGCATGGATTGAGAAGAGGAATCCCTTCCAGCCGAATTTGTCGCCAACAATCGTAATGTAGGCGTCACCAACCCCGCCGTACTCCCATTCTCCCCGCTTACCCGGAGGACCGCCGCTCGTGATCCCTTGATAGAATTGCGTCGATTGGAGGTCCACGATGATGCCGCGTTGGGCAAGCCGGGTGCGCACACCGCGCCAATCACCAAAGAGCTGGGCGCGCTCCCATAGGCTGGCATGTCCCTCGTGGTCCTGCGCTTGCGCCTGCCAGCATGTCCCCACGAGTGTCAGCAGGACGGCAAGCGATCCAGCGCGCCAATTATTCCCAAAAATGCGCATCCCAATCCCCCCATCAGCCACAAGCTGACAATTCGACGACTTTCGCACCAGCGTTAGGTGCAGCGGGGCCCGCGCAAAGCACGCGAGCCACCGCGTATTTGTCTGATATCTATCAGAAACAGGCACGAGGCGCGGGACGGACTGCCCTGCGAAGCCTTCAGAAGGCTGAAAATCTTCGTTCCGTGTCGAGAGGGTCACAGGTTAACCCCGGACCGCTGTCAGCAACGGCCATCGAGTGTCGCCGACGTGTCTCATGCGATGGGGGCAGCGGACCAAAACCACAGATGGCCCCAAGGTCAGCGATCGTGGGGCACTCATGTCAATCGACGAGATCGTTTTGTCGAAAAGTTCGCAAACCTATCGCTTCACAACCAAGGCACCACGTAGTTCAGAAGCGAGTCCATGCGAATCATGACCTTGCGAATGATATGAGTCATGCCAGCACTTTTGGTGTAGATGGCTGCGGTCCCGGCCGTCCCGGCCGGCAAGTTGACCGCAGCATCATTGTCATCGAGGCCAATTCGCACGAAGAAGGGTTCGGCGAAGAATTTTTGAGCATCCGGAACTGTGCCGCTTATGACGGCTTGGCCTTCTGACGTGACCCGGATAATGGCCTCGACCTTTCCGTTATAGATTTTTCCAGGCCGCGCCTTGAAAGCGATTTCAACCGGCTGACCGATCTTTACGTGGCGTATGTAGATTTGATTGATTTGGGCGCCGACCAGATTGCGAGACGTCTCGATGAACGTCATTGCAGGCGCAAACGGAAAGGTCGTCACGCGTTGACCGGGTCTGAGAGCAACATAAGTCACGTACCCATCGCTGGGCGCACGTACAGTGGTTTCCTTAAGGTTCCACTCCGCCGCCTTGAGATCTGCCGTCA
>Ga0209976_10002026_pt1 | contig 11691 bp, 8 predicted proteins | sample SumtaG_FD_182806 | JGI IMG/M metagenome (GOLD analysis project Ga0209976, IMG submission 182806) | Deep subsurface microbial communities from Indian Ocean to uncover new lineages of life (NeLLi) - Sumatra_00157 metaG (SPAdes) (version 2) | ecosystem: Environmental > Aquatic > Marine > Oceanic >... | reverse complement strand
AGGACTTCATGCTCGATACCTATCAGGTGGTCGAGGCGCGCGCCTGGGGCGCCGACTGCATCCTTATCATCCTGGCCGAGGTCGACGACGCGACAGCCCATGAGCTAGCCTCCGCCGCCAAGGATTGGCACATGGACGCCATCGCTGAGGTGCACGACGCAAGCGAGTTGGAGCGTGCGCTGAAACTTGATTGCCGGCTCATCGGCATCAACAATCGCAATCTCAAAACGTTCGAGACGACGCTGGCGACAACCGAGGAGCTGGCGCCACGCGTGCCCACCGATCGCATCGTCGTAGGCGAAAGCGGGATTTTCACGCCCGATGACATCGCGCGTCTCACTCGGGCGGGCGTTGCGACATTCCTTGTGGGCGAGAGCCTGATGCGCCAAGACGACGTGGCGGCCGCCACGCGCACGCTGCTCGCGCCTGCCGCCGGCCCGCAGCCGCCGGCTAAACGCTAAGGACCACACCATGACGAAGAGCAGCAGATTGAGCCACGTGAACGAGGCAGGCGAAGCCCATATGGTCGATGTGTCCGACAAGCCCGTGACGGCGCGCACAGCCATCGCCGAAGGCTTTGTTGCCATGAAGCCGGAGACACTGGCGTTGCTTAAGAGAGGTGATGCGCCGAAGGGCGACGTGCTCGCCACCGCGCGCATCGCCGGCATAATGGCGGCCAAGCGCACACACGAGTTGATCCCACTGTGCCATCCCCTCGCGCTGGCCAAAGTCACCGTCGATCTGGAGGCCAATAGCGGGCCACCCGGCGTACGCGTGGTCGCCGAGGTGAAGACGACGGGGAGAACGGGCGTGGAGATGGAGGCGCTGACGGCGGTCTCGGTAACCTGTTTGACGCTTTACGACATGCTGAAAGCAGTTGATCGCGCCATGACCTTTGAGCGCATTCGCCTGATTGAGAAGTCTGGCGGACGCTCGGGCGATTACCGAGCCGAGCCGGCGCCTAAACGGGGCTCCTGAGCAATGTCGCTCCTCCCCGTCGAAGAGGCACTGAAACGTGTCCTTGATGGCGCCTCACCGACAGCGACACAGCACGTGCCGCTGCTGGACGCCCACAACCGCGTGTTGGCCCAGGACGTCACCGCAATGCTCACACAGCCGCCGTTCAACGCATCGGCTATGGATGGCTATGCGGTGAGCGCTGGCGATCTTGCAAACCTGCCCACTTCATTGAGGGTCGCTGGAGCGTCGCAAGCTGGAAGCAGGTTTACGGGAGCGGTGGAACAGGGCGCAGCCGTGCGCATCTTCACGGGCGCCCCGTTACCCACCCGAACAGATACCGTTGTCATCCAGGAGAACACCGAGCGCCAGGGCGACACGGTCGTCATTCGTGAGGCGCCGCGCCCCGGCGCCAACGTCCGCGCCATGGGCGGTGACTTTCGCAAAGGGCAGACGCTGCTCTCCGCCGGACGCCCCGTTGACGCGCGCGCCATTACACTCGCCGCAGCCGCTGGTCATGCGGGGCTTTCCGTCCGGGTTAGGCCACGCGTGGCAATCCTGGCGACCGGCGACGAGCTGGTTGAGCCGGGCACGACACCCGGTCCCGATCAGATCGTGGCGTCCAATGCGTATGGGCTCGCCGCGTTAGTCGAACGTGCCGGCGGTTCGCCCCAGCTTCTGGGCATCGCAGGTGACACGCGCGAAGCACTCGACGCCAAGCTGCAAGCCGCCTCGGGCGCAGATGTGCTGGTCACCATCGGCGGGGCTTCAGTGGGCGACCGCGACCTTGTGCGGCCCACGCTCGAAGCGCGGGGCATGACACTCGACTTCTGGAAGGTCGCCATTCGACCCGGCAAGCCCATGTTGTTCGGCCGTATGGACGCCACGCGCGTATTGGGGCTGCCGGGCAATCCCGTGTCGTGTCTGGTGGCAGCGCGCGTGTTTCTCGTCCCCCTCATTCACCGCCTGCTCGGACGCACCGATTCGCCTCTGCAAGAGACGATCGCCGTGCTCACCCACGATTTGCAGGCCAATGGCCCGCGCCAGCATTACATGCGCGCCAAGCGCGCGCCCGACGAGGCGAGCCCACCACGCGTGAGCGTGCTGTCATCCCAAGATAGCGCCCATCTGACGGGGCTTATCGCCGCCGACGTACTGATCGTGCGTGCCCCCAACGCACCTGCCTTGAGCGCCGGCTCGGAGGTCTCTGTGTTATCGCTCGACTTCTGAAATCCCCCACTTTCCGGCCCCTCTTGCGGAACGCCACGCGAACGGCTAGGGTACGTTCATGCTTTGTCCATGCTGTCGCAACAGTTCTTTCCTGATCGCATCTTCGCGGCACCAGGCACTGGAGGCCCAATGCTAACCGAAAAGCAGAAAGAGCTTTTGCTCTTCATCCATTCCCGCATGCAGGATTCGGGCGTGCCGCCGTCGTTTGACGAGATGAAGGACGCGCTCGACCTCAAGTCGAAGTCGGGCATTCACCGTCTTATTACGGCGCTGGTGGAACGCGGATTTATCCGCCGCCTGCCCCATCGCGCTCGCGCCATCGAGGTCATTCGTCTGCCTGAGAATACGGACCAGGGGCCCGTTGAACGTCGCGCTGGCTTCCAGCCAAGCGTGATCGAGGGCAGCCGCATCCGCGACATGAGCATGAGTACGCCACCTTCGACCGTCATCGACAGCCGCACCGTCTCCGTTCCCGTCATGGGGCGCATTGCGGCCGGCACACCCATCAGCGCCATCCAGAACCACAGCCACGATATTGCCTGCCCGCCCGACTTGCTCACCAACGGCGAGCACTTTGCCTTGGAGGTGAAGGGTGATTCCATGATCGAGGCCGGCATCCTCGACGGTGACATCGTCGTCGTTCGCCGCTGCGATACCGCGGAGAACGGTGACATTGTCGTCGCGCTGGTGGATCAAGAAGAGGCAACGCTCAAGCGCCTGCGCAAGAAGGGCACAACTATTGCGCTTGAAGCCGCAAACCCCGAATTCAAGACCCGCATATTCGGGCCCGATCAAATTGACATTCAGGGACGTCTCGTTGGACTGATGCGGCGCTACTGAGGCTTTGATACGCGCTTTTTACTGAAGCGCGTGGTGCGCGGCGACGACCAGGGCCTGTCTCCCCGCATTTGCGCGACCGTCTCGACGCGAATGTGCCCGTCCTCCTCAATATAGACCGCGTGCGTGCCGCGCCGGCGCACGGCGAAGAAATCAATCAGCACCGCGGGACCAATGCAGCCGCGGGGATTGGCAAAGCTGGCAATGAGTATTTTTGCGCGCTGGCAGTCATCCCTTAGGGCGGCCGGATGGCGTGCGACGGCGACCGTCACGCCTTTTACAACGGCAAGACAGCCCACTGCATCGCACTTAAACCCCGACGCCTTCGTTGCCTCTCTGGGTTCGCGCGTGTCACCGTCATGCTCAAGCCAACGAATGAGCTCAAACGAAGGGCGTCGCGAACCCACCGCAGAGAGCTGTTGATCGTCACTGCGCACGGCTACAAGTGCCCCATCGCGTGCAATCAAAACGTCTGGCCGCTGCAAAGTCGGCGCCAGCGCGATGCCGGCGGCAATCAACGCTGCGCCCAACAAACGCCAGCGCGTCTGCCAGAGCACCAGCCAAAGACCACCGGCCACCATCAGCAGGAACGCGAACGTCGGCATTGCGGGAATTCGTCCAACCGCGCCCGGCAAGCTCCCGACGCGCGCCGCAACCCATGTCATGCCTTCGATGCCAAGCCCCATGATCCACAGCGGCAGCGCTTCGAGACCAAGCGGCATGGCCATAAGAGTCACCAGCGCGGCCGGCATGACGATCAGGTTGCATAGCGGAATAGCAATGAGGTTGGCGAGCACGGCATATTGCTGGCTCTGGTGGAAGTGATAGGCGGCGAACGGCGCCACGGCAGCACTCGCCACCAGCGTCGACAGCACGATACCCACCAAGAATAACGCGAGCCGCGTAAGCGGTCTGCGCGGAACGAAAGCTCCCTCTCCGCGATGGCGTATCACCTCATAGAAGGCAACGAGGCCGGCAACAGCCGCAAACGACATCTGGAAACCAGTATTGAACAGGCTTTCAGGAAAGAGGATCAGGATCACAAGCGCGGCGAGCACCACGTTACGTAGTGCCAGCGCGGGCCGGTCGAGCACAACGGCGAGGAACATGATCGAGATCATGATCACCGAGCGCACAGTGGCAAATGACGCCCCGGAAATCAGCAAGTAGGCGAAGGCGGCAACTGTCGCGGCAACAGCGGCCCATTTCTTGATCGGATAGCGCAACGCCAAAGCGGGGACGGCTGCGAGACAAAGTCTCACAAGAAAGAACATGGAGCCTGACATGATCACCATGTGCAAGCCTGAGATCGACAGTACGTGGAACAGCCCGGAAGCGCGAAATGCTGCGTTGGTCTCCTCCGAGATGCCGCCGCGCTCCCCTGTAATGAGCGCGTTGGCAATGGCGCCCGGCTGGCCCGGTAGCACCGCCATGATGCGCTGGCCAATCGCCTGACGCACCCGCTCCACCGCCGCCCACAGCTGCAAGTCGTGCGGCGACGGTCCCGCCTCCATGTCCGGCTCGAGCCTAGAACGGGCGTAGCCAACCGCGCCCAACCCGTCGAACCAAGCTTGACGTGCAAAATCGAAGCCGCCGGGTAGTGCGGGGGCGGACGGCGGCATTAACGTGGCTCGCAAGCGTATGGCGTCACCGGGTTTAAGCCCGCTAAGCGGCCTATTCGTCGTGAAGCGAACGCGTCGCGGGCGCGGTTGCCGCCTCACATCGCCAAGCGCACTGACGCGCAGTGTGATGCGCTGCCCCCGCTTGGCGCGCGGCTCGACGCGCTCAACAAACCCGCGCAGATCGGTGGTGATCTGGCGTGAGAGAACCGGAGCGCGCACCCATTCCACGCGCAACTTCGCGAGCGCGAATCCAAACGTCACCGTCAATAGGGCACCGGTGACGAGGGTCATAAGTACACTGCGGGGTGCCCCTGCTTTCACGGCAATTGCAATCACGAACGGCGCCAGCGCCGCCATCAGCGAGGGCTCATGTGACAGCCAGAAATAAAGCCCGATGCCCACGCCTAAAAGCACCGGAACCCAGAAAAACCAGCGCTCCCGCTCCGCCTCCAATCGGCGCAACAGTGGCGCGAGCGCGCGTTCGTCCTGATGCGCCTCGCTTTCGAGCAGGCTCATCGCCGTTTCCCCCATTCACGCGGAGCCCCTTACCGATCCGGCAACCTTATGCTACACGGCTGGCACATCTCCCGCATCCCAACGGCAATCGATAATCAGATGTCTGACAAGACACGCAGCGCCAGCGCGCCGGTCGTGCGGTTCGCCCCTTCGCCAACCGGCTTTTTGCACATTGGCGGCGCACGCACGGCACTGTTCAATTGGCTTTATGCCAAAGGGCGCGGCGGCACCTTTCTTTTGCGCATCGAAGATACGGACCGCGAGCGCAACAGTACGGAAGCCGTTGCTGCCATCATCGATGGTCTCAAATGGCTCGAGCTTGATTGGCACGGTGAGCCGGTCTCGCAGTTCGCGCAGGCTCATCGCCACCGCGCGGTCGCCGACGAGCTGCTTAAGAACGGACACGCCTATCGCTGCTACCTCACGCCTGCCGAACTCGACCAAATGCGCAAGACGGCGGAGGCAGAAAAGCGCCCGCTCGCCATCGCCAGCCCCTGGCGCGACCGCGATCCGAAAGAAGCACCCGCTGATACGCCATCTGTAATCCGCCTGAAGACCCCGGGCGAGGGCGAGACCACCATCGATGATAAGGTGCAGGGCCGCGTCGTGTTCCCCAACAAGGATCTCGACGATTTCATCATCGTGAGGAGCGATGGAAACCCCACCTATAATCTCGCCGTGGTCGTCGACGACCATGACATGGGCGTCACCCACGTCATACGCGGCGTCGACCATCTGACAAACGCGGCACGCCAGCTTCAGATCTATAAGGCCATGGGTTGGGATGTGCCGGTGTTCGCGCACGTACCGCTCATCCACGGTCCCGATGGCGCAAAGTTGTCGAAACGACATGGCGCGCTTGGGATCGAAGCTTACCGGGAGATGGGATACCTACCCTCAGCCCTGCGCAATTACCTCGTCAGGCTGGGGTGGAGCCACGGCAACGATGAGATTATTTCGACCGGACAAATGATCGACTGGTTTGATTTCGATGCCATCGGCAGGTCGCCGGGGCGTTTCGATTTCGCCAAGCTGGAGGACCTCAACGGTCACTACATCAGATCCACTGACGACCTGGAGCTTATGCAGCGTCTGGAAGATATCCTGCCCTACGTGGAGAACGGCGCCGAAATCTTGGAACGGCTCGATGCAAATACGCGCGCCAAGCTCATGGCTGCGATCCCGAGCGTCAGAGAGCGGGCAAAGACTCTCAAGGAACTACTGGAGGGCGCCCGTTATCTCTTTGCAGAGCGCCCCATCGCGCTCGACGACAAAGCCGCAAAGTTGCTGGATGCGGACGCGCACAAGAGACTGTCTACGCTGCTGCCCAAACTTGAGGCACTCACCAATTGGGATTCTACTCACTTAGAGGACGCGGTGCGCGCATTCGCCGAATCCGAGGGCGCCAAGCTCGGCAAGGTGGCCCAACCACTGCGGGCCGCACTGACGGGCCGCTCCGTCTCGCCGCCGGTTTTCGACGTGATGGCCGTGCTCGGGCGTGAAGAAGCGCTGGCGCGAATCCGCGACCAGGCCAATTAACGTTAGTCGGTCGAACTTGGCCTCATGCCGTCCCGTCCGCTAACAGTTTTGCGTGGGTTCTGGCTGCTATGTTGCGCTGCGGAAAAATCGTGTAGAATAGGGCGGGATCCTCAAGGTTGCTTGCCGGCCCCATTTCCAGCGCCAGAACTGGAAAGCGCTCACACAAAGGAACTAGTGTACCGGAGTTCTCAGGGGGCCGCCCCGGAGTGCATGAGGGCCCCTTTTTTAAATCAGGTTTCGCAGGGAGACGCGCCATGAATGTCCACGATCGGCCCGACGACGCGCCCGGCCCCGAGACCGACGCCGATCTCGTGCTCAATGGCAACACGACGCAGCTGCCTGTGCGCGCCGGCACGCTCGGCCCCAAGGTGGTCGACGTGTCGCACCTTTATCGCGATACGAATTGCTTCACCTACGATCCCGGATTCACGTCAACGGCGAACTGCATATCGCGCATCACCTACATCGATGGCGATGACGGCGTCCTCCTCTACCGCGGATACCCCATCGATCAGCTAGCGGAGCACTCCAACTTCCTCGAAGTCTGTTACCTGTTGCTCCATGGCGAGTTGCCGACGAAGGTTCCCTTCGAGAATTTCCGCCACACGATCTCGCGCCATACGATGCTGCACGAGCAGATGACCCGATTTTTTACCGGGTTCCGGCGTGATGCCCATCCGATGTCCATAATGGTTGGCGTGGTGGGTGCACTCTCGGCATTCTATCACGACTCAACCGATATCAATGACCCTGAGCAGCGCGCGATCGCAAGCCATCGCATGATCGCCAAAATGCCGACGATTGCGGCGATGACCTACAAGTACGCGTTGGGTCAGCCCTTCATCTACCCGCGCAACGACTTCGACTACACGGCAAACTTTCTGCAGATGTGCTTCGCGATCCCCTGCGAGCCCTATCTGGGCAACCCGGTTATGACAAAGGCGCTTGATCGCATCTTCATCCTGCACGCCGACCACGAGCAAAATGCCTCCACATCGACGGTACGCCTTGCCGGCTCATCGGGCGCCAATCCGTTTGCCTGTATCGCGGCAGGAGTTGCTTGCCTGTGGGGACCAGCGCATGGCGGTGCGAACGAGGCCGCGCTCAACATGCTGGCCGAAATCGGCAGCGTCGACCGCATCCCCGAATACATCGCCAAAGCCAAGGATAAGAACTCCGGTTTCCGGCTGATGGGCTTCGGTCACCGCGTCTACAAAAACTACGATCCGCGCGCGAAGGTCATGCAGCAGACCTGTCACGAGGTGCTCGACGCCATCGGTACGCGCAACGAGCCGTTGCTCGAGGTCGCCATGGAGCTGGAGCGCATCGCGTTGCAGGACGAGTACTTCATCGAGAAGAAGCTCTACCCCAACATCGACTTCTATTCGGGCATCACGCTGCGCGCTATGGGCTTCCCCGTTTCGATGTTCACTGTGCTGTTTGCCGTCGCGCGCACGGTAGGTTGGATTGCCCAGTGGAAAGAGATGATCGAGGATCCCGAACAGCGCATTGGCCGGCCTCGGCAGCTCTATATGGGCGCAGTCGAACGCCAGTTCGTCCCAGTGGATGAACGCGTATAGCTCCTGCGCCGCGCCCCTTCCGGCATTATTGAGCCCTGTAGCGCCCGTGCTTGGCATAGCGCAGAACAACTTCGGCTGCGGCATCGCTCGGCGCGCCGTGCGCTAGCGCCAGCCGCTGAGGAATTTTCTCAAGCGCCGCAAGCTGCCGTGCACGTTCGGGCGTGTTCTTGAGCAAGAGTTCCATCTGGGCAGCAAGCAACTCTGGCTCGCACTCTTCTTGGAGCAGTTCAGGGAAGACGTTTTCACCCAGAACCAGATTGGCGAGCACCACCGTGGGCACCTTAAGAAGAGAGCGTAGAAAAGGCGCTGCGATTGGATCGACACGGTAGCCGACGACCATTGGCGTGCCGGCAAGCGCCAGCTCCAGCGTCACTGTGCCCGAGGCGGTGAGTGCTACATGTGCCAGTTTGAATGCCCGGAACTTATCCTCTTCACCCTCGATAAGGGCAGGCTTCACGCTCCAAGACTTCAGTCGCGACGCAATGAGGGCACGCATGTGTGGGAGCACTGGAATAACGACCTGCGGAGTAACGACACCTTCGCAAAGGCGCTCGACCGCCAACCCAAAGGGCGCCATGAGCCGGGCCACTTCTGAGGAGCGGCTGCCCGGCAGAACCACGATAATCGGCCGTTCCGGATCTAGGTTCAGTCTTTGGGCCAGTGGCGTAGCATCCAATTCCCGCAGCCAATTAAGCCGTTCGATCAAAGGGTGGCCGACATACGTGCAGGCCGGACCGCCCAACCGGTCGTGCGCTTCTGGCTCGAAGGGAAAAAGCGCCATGACGTGATCGAGGTAGCGGCGCATTTTACGCGCGCGCCCGGGCCGCCACGCCCACACGCTCGGTGAGACGTAGTCGATGATTGGCACGGTTGGCGCACGTTTGCGGATGCGCTTGGCGATGGGGTGCGTGAACTCCGGCGCATCGATAATGACGACGGCGTCGGGCTCGGCGGCGACAACCGCATCAACCGTACGATAGACGCGGCTCACGATGCGCGGCAGCCGCTGCAAAATCGATATTGGTCCCATAACTGCAACGTCAGATAATGGAAACTGCGAGGCGAGCCCCTCTTGCTCCATCAGCTCGCCGCCGACGCCGAGATAGTGCACCCGGCCTTTGGAATGTGCATTGATCGCAGCCATTAGTTTGGCCCCCAACGCATCGCCAGAGTGCTCGCCCGCCACAATAAACAAGCGTAGATCGTGCGTGCCAGCGACGGCAGCCCCAGCTGCCGAATGACGCTCGCGCGGTGCGAAGCCATAACCGGCACTCTTACTCCTTGCCCTCATGCGCCCCCCGGCAATGCTCTCAGCACAACCATGAACATACCCAGCCGGTTGGCTTCCTTAGCGGCCTTCTCTACCGCGGGACAAGGTTCGCCGACGAGTGCAAGTCCGGCAAGACCCGCGGCCGCCGCGTTGGCGACAGCCGGTTCGAGGTCAACCTCTTGCGCCAATACGGCAACGCCCGCGCGCCGCGCCGAATACCGCCGCCCCCATTGATGTAAGCCCCTTGCGCGTTCCAGAAGGCTGTCAACCCCTTCGCCAGCCTCAACAGCAAGCACATAGCGGCCGGCAACGACCGCGCCTTGAATTGGCGCCAATGGCGCCAACGCCGATAGAACAGCTGCACCTTTGCGGATATCGGCGCGTTGACGGCGCCGTGGGGCAAGGCGGTCAATTGTTACGGGCTCCCAACTGTGCGATGGGCGGCAATCCTCTTGCTTGCCGGCGAGCGCATCCTCAAATCCTTGAACGAACAGCCCAGCCTCATCGGCGCGGCGGACGAGCTTGGCGCGCTCGGCAACGAGTGTACCTCCTGCCAGAACCGCAATGCCTGCAAGACCTGCCTCCGCGGCGCAAACAATCGTGGCAGGCCCTATCGCTGGAAGGTCGATGCGTAGCTCTTGGCCGGGCTTGGGCCGCTTGACAAGGACGCCCCTGCCCTGCCGGTGCTGATACGCTGTGCGCGCCATCATCGCGTCCGTCCCCTCAGCCCCTTCGATCGCAACAACGCGGCCGCCCGAAACGATCACAGCCTGACCAACATCATAGGGCCCCAGCGCGCGCACAATGGAAAAGCCAAGCGCGACGTCTTGCTGTTGTGCAACGTCGGCTGCAATGCATCCGAGGGGGCCCTTACCCACGAGCAACTCTGGCGCGACTGTTGCGGGCGCCACGACCGCAAAGCCTTTTTGCTCGAAGAAGCGCACAACCCGCGTCAACACGCTGTCGTCACCGCCCGCTGCAATGATGCGCAGGATCGCTGGGAGGCTGCGTATGAACCCTAGATCGGGCCGCAACGCTGCAAGGTCCGGGCGGCGCACGGACCCGACGATGACGAGGTCGCTACAGCCCGCATCCTTGAATGCGCGCACCATGCCACCAATCTGGCCCCAACCGACGGTTGTCACCGGGAATGGCGAAAGATCGCGGTCGACTTCGCCCGCAATTGCGACGATGTGCACGCGCTCACCGCGCGCTGTGACATACTCGGCGATCTCACGGGGCAGACTTCCACCTCCCGCCAGGATCCCAATGGCCCGATGGGCGAGCGACATCGCCCTTCTCCCTCAGGACCCGCTCGATTCCCGCGGCGTGCACAGGCTGCGCTTCCCGCCGACGCGAATGAATTCGAGAATTTCTTGGACGATCGGATGCGTGGCAAACTCTTCCGCTACGTCGTCCATACGCTCCGTCAACGTACCCTCCTGGGCAAACAAAAGCCGGTAGGCGCGGCGTAGATCGTGGATGTCGCTGCGCAAAAATCCGCGCCGCTGCAGACCGACGATATTAAGCCCCGACAGATACGCCCGGTTTCCCATTGCCATGCCATAAGGAATGAGATCGTTCTCAAGGCCCGACATCCCGCCAAGGAAGGCGTGCGCGCCAATGCGCGCATATTGGATGGCGGCCGCGCCGCCACCCAAAATCGCAAAGTTGCCGACCACGCAATGGCCGGCCAGCATCACGTTGTTGGAGAAGACGACACTGTCGCCGACGTGGCAATCGTGGCCAACGTGCGAGTTAGCCAGGAAAGCACAGCGATCGCCGACGACCGTCTCCATGCCCCCGCCCTCCGTGCCGGGGTTGATGGTGACTCCCTCACGAATGATGCAGGCTTCGCCGATCTTCAACGTTGAAGGCTCACCTTTGTATTTCAGGTCTTGGGGCTGGTGCCCGATAGAGGCGAACGGAAAAATGCGTGTTCCCGCACCGATGGTGGTGCGTCCAGCAACCACGGCGTGGCTTATGAGCTCCACGCCATCGCCCAATGTCACGTCAGAGCCGACGACGCAATAGGGCCCAACCTTGACGTCCGCGCCCAGCTTGGCACCGGCTTCGATTACCGCGGTGGGATGAGTTGTCATCTCACCCATTCTTACCCGCCGCGAAGGCCTTGGCTTCC
>Ga0209976_10002024_pt1 | contig 11695 bp, 10 predicted proteins | sample SumtaG_FD_182806 | JGI IMG/M metagenome (GOLD analysis project Ga0209976, IMG submission 182806) | Deep subsurface microbial communities from Indian Ocean to uncover new lineages of life (NeLLi) - Sumatra_00157 metaG (SPAdes) (version 2) | ecosystem: Environmental > Aquatic > Marine > Oceanic >... | reverse complement strand
TCGGCCCCTTTTTCTTTGTGAATAGGAGTTGAGTCATGAGTGAATTGATGAGAACGAGAGGCATGACATGGGTTGTGTCGAACCGAAATTACACGCTGCGTACGACGCTCGCACATACGATCTTCTTCGCGGCTGGCAAAGCAACACGCTGTCCGAACTCAGTGCTCGATCAGGCGATTGCTGTAGGCATCATTCCCTGCGATCAGGCTGATATGCCGGGGGATGGGTTAGATGATATTCTTCCTGTCGAGGCGACGGGTAGCGCACGCATTCGACAGATCAGGACAGTGATCGAAGCGCTCATGCGCCGGAACGGTCGTAATGACTTCACTGCCAGCGGTCTGCCGAACTTGGCTGTGGTGTGTGACGCACTACACTATAAGATCGATATTACGGAGATGGGCAAGGTGTGGCATATGATGCAGCAAGAGGCTGCGGATGAACGTGTCGATCCTCTAGCTGCGATTGAGGAAGTGGATATTCCTGTCCGACCATCTGATACAGCGGAGTTCGAGCAAGCGATTGATGAAGTTGTTCTCTCGATTTTCGACAACGGAACGGAAGAAGACTTCACCGCATCTGGAGCCCCATTGTGCAGAACTATCGAGAAGCGCTTAGGTTACGAAATTACGGAAGACGAACGTGACGCTGCACATAAGCGTCACAAGAAGCCAAAGGCAAGAGTAAAAGCAGAGGCTAAGTAAATGTCATTTACACCTGAAAAACTCAAAGGTAGATTTCGCACAGATGTTGACGATGCTGTCGGTGGGAGTCAGGGAGAAGACTTTCTTTGGTCAGACGAAGAGATCTTCGAGTACATGGACGAAGCGCAACGTGTATTCGTACGACGTACTCACCTTCTACGAAAAGCGTTCCCATTTACACCAACGTTGACTTCGCTCGCCTTCACTGCTTCGGGTGCAACTGGCTTTCTCAGCAACAGCCCTAAAATCATCAAAACGCTTAATGCGCGTATGACGACTAATGCGAATGCAGATCCGTTGACAGTTGTTTCTTTCGAGGAACTGAACACTGGATTCTTCATGCGTGATTATGGGTTGATCTTCACTGGAGACTGGCAGGGCAAGACTGGCCCTGCTCGTTTCCTGGTTACTAACATGCAGGAAGATATGTATCGACTGGTACCCATTCCTACAATCGATGATGTGCTCGAACTGATTGTGGAGCACCTTCCGCTCAACGATGTGACAGAGGCATCGACTGTGCTTGAAGTTACGGAGCGTGAAGATCAAAAGACGATCTTACTTCTGATGAAGAGTCTCGCTTTCTTGAAGCAGGACGCAGACGTATACGACAAAGAACTGTCTGAGAAGTTTGAAGCAGCATTCGAGCGTAAGGCAGAAGATCGGCGTCGTGAGATACGTCGTCAGCGTTTCCGTGCAGGGAGCATAAAGTATGGAGGCATTCCGCTAGGCTAATGGCTCTCAAGAACGAACCGATCAATAAGAAGGTCGACCTCAAGGGACTGCGTACACAGGACGAGTCTTTCGAAGTCGGCTTTGACGGCATGGTCACTGCAGATAATGTTGACTATACCCGTAAGGGAAAGGTTGGTCGTCGTCCTGGTCGCGCTGATACGACGTATGTACCCGGTGGTACTATACACAGTGCATGGGCAGATAAGCGTTTGTTTATTTTCCAAGAAGGTACGACGCTTAAGAAATTTCGCGCAGCGACTGATGTAACAACGTTGCGCACCGGCTTAACTACTGGAGGAAAACTCAGTGCATACAGAGTCGCAAACACAGTTTACTGGAGCAACGAATTCGACACTGGAGTTATCGACATTGAAGGCAATGATCGAGCACTTGGAGTCGCGGTGCCCGACCGTGCCTTCGCCGTTGCAATTTCTGGAAACCTCGCTGCAGGGCGATACAGTCATACTTTCTCACAAGTCGAAACAGATGGTCGTGAGTCCGGAAGTCCACAGCCTGTTACGACAGAGCTTGCCGAAAACTCCGGATTGTCCTTCACACTCACCCCTGGTCTCGCTCGGAGATTCTGGCTCAGTGAAACTAATGGAGATACACTCTATCTGGCTGGAACTGTGTTGGCAGGAGCTTCATCCTTCACTTATGAGAATCGACAGCCCTTAACGAACATCGCTCTCGACCGTATGTTGCAGGGGCCTCCCCCGGCGTGGCAGGATGTTGACTGGTTCCGTGCGAGTTTACTTTTGGGCGTAAATGACAACTTACTCTGGACAAATGAGTATAATTATGAACTGGTCGATCTGGCGACACGCTTCATGCCGTTCGGAGAACGCATACATGTTATCGCAGGACTTGAAGATGGGTTCTATGTTGGTACTGAGAACGCACATTTCTGGTTGTCGGGTACAGACATGTCTAGTCTCGCGCTTACACAGGTTGCAGACTACGGTGCAGTGCCAGGAACGAAAACACGTATCAACGGAACAGTCGTTGGTACCGGCGAAGCGACTGAGCCCTTACCTGTGTGGACGACGCACGCAGGTGTTGTAGTTGGACTTCCAGGTGGGCAGTTAAAGAACATACATGAGAAGATTGTGGATTTCCCTAATGCATCTGTGAATGGTACAGCTCTGTATAGAAAGACAGGGAAACAGAATCATTACATTTCAGTGATCAATGGAGTTTAAGTAGGAGTTAAAAAATGGCTACTAATCTAAATACGTTATCCAGTCAGATGCGTTCGCGTAATACTGTACTCGGTAAACACGATCTGCAATTAATTTTGGATGAGGCTGTGCTCCGTGCTGGAGAAACTGTTAAATCATCCGTACTGGATTTCGAAACAGCTGGGACTATCGGCGCAGGAGTGTTTACTCTTACGTTTGTTACCGGAAACGAAACTGATCCTGATGGATGGAAACAAGTAGGCGATACAGATTTTGATTGTCCTGCGGGTAAAGGCGGAATATATCAATTATCAGCTACTGTAACGCATGCTGGCGCAGCGGCAAACGACGAACTTACTATTGAAATTAAAGTAAATGGTACTATTGTTGCTGCTAATCAGGATGAGGGCGGGGGTGCTGGAGATCGTCGTGTAAGCGCGTCTATAGCAGTTGCTCTAATTCCTACAGATACTGTCACTTTTACTGGTGTCGCTACTGCAGCTGAGACCATGACTCTTGGTCGAATCAGTATTGTGAATGTCGGTTAAACAACTTAGGAGATTAAGATAATGGCACTTAGACTTAGCGATGCAATGCGGAACCACATGCTGGAGACTTCTTCGGTCGAAGCAGCTTTAGCTCTTGGATTTCTCATAATCTACAGTGGCTCGCAGCCTGCGAGCGCAAACGATGCAGCGACTGGTGTTCGTCTCGCGACGATAGCAGTAAGCGGTGGTGCGGTCGGACTTACGTTCGATACGATTGCGACCGCAGGTACGCTGCCCAAAGCTGTGGCGGAAACTTGGAATGGCACAGCTGGTGCGACAGGTACCGCAGGTTGGTTCCGTTTTGAGGAGCTAGATGTAAACAAAGCGACTACGGAAGCGAGTGCCGATGCTGGTGGTGCTGGCGATAAGCGCATCGATGGTTCCATCGCAGTAAGCGGTGCAGACCTGAACATGAGCAACGTCTCCGTCGTCAGTGGTGCAACGCAGACTGTGACGAGCTTTAACGTCATTATGCCTGCTGGCTAAGAGGTACAAACTGATGGCTAACTCACCAAGCTATTCGACAGGGTTTCGTAACGCTCTCCTTGACGGGAGTGATATGACGACTTTGTTTAGTGTAGGTTTTCTCGACATTTACAGTGGAACGCAACCCGCTGATGCAGATGCAACAGAAGGTGCAGGTACTAAGCTTGCAGGAATCACACTCCCTACGCCTGCGTTTGCAGCGTCGGCGGCAGCTGGTGCGATTGCAAAGGCTGGTACGTGGCAAGATGCGAGCGCAGATGCAACAGGGGTCGCGGCATGGTATCGGATGTACGACTCCGCACATACGCTCGGAGCGAGTACAACCGCAATCCGTATTGACGGATCGGTAGGACTCGATACGGGTGCGTTCGATTTGGAGTTTGATAACGTCAGCTTTACTGCAACCGATCCGATCACTGTTGATACGTATTCGCTGACTATTCTGCTCAATCCGTAGGAGTATTTAATATGGCAGATGCTGTATTGCCTTTCACAGTACCGGCATTACAAGCAGTCGAAAGTACCTTTGCCCCGGTGGAGACACTTGTAGGGACGAACCGTACAAAGCGTTCATGCGCTTATGACGATACTACTGAGGAGTATCGTAACGGTAAACTCGTCGTCCCTGGAACTGTCAACTCCGGGGGCACGGTTACGTTCCGTGCTTACGTGTGGTCAAAGACTGCAGCTGCGTCTCGTAATGTTGCTCTACGATTCGGACATCGCGCAATAAGTGATAGCGATGATTGGGATCTCGCCTACACAAACGAAGATATTGATGACCAAGCTATCGATGCTACGCAGGATAACGTCAGTATTATCGAATGGACTGAAACAGTTTCAAACCTTGGGTGGTTAGCGGATGACCTTGTCGGCTTCCGTATATCACGCATCGTTGCGACAACGACAGATCTTGTAGGCGATATGTATTGGGATTTCTTTACTATTGAAATTCCATTGCTGTAAGGACTCACTTAAGTGAGCCTTAACCATACAGGCGCGTTCCAACCGCAAGCTGCCTATACGGGAGCTGATCAGTTCAATGGCGTATCAGCCGCTACTCTTTGTGGCTGGTTCCGTCATCCTACTGGTACTGTTGGCGGTAGTGACGACTACATGGCCGTCATGCGAGACCTGAGTACTAATGCAGGTCTCTCCCTTCATATTGATACCGCAACTTCGAAGTTCGAGGCCACCATTTCTGCTACTGGTGGCAATATTAATATTATTGATACGTTAACGCTCGCGCAGCGTGGCGGAACTGCGTGGCATTTCTACGCAGTTGTTTGGGATGCTACCAATTCGTACATATATGTTGATGGAGACGTAGTTACTGGTACAACTACGGGCACACTCGATACTAGCGATAACGCTCTTGATATATGTCACTTCCCAGGTCTTGGAAGTGGTTTTGATTTTGATGGACATTCATCGAATGTGATGACGTTCCAGCGGGCGTTGTCCGTTGCAGAACTGAGCGCCTTACGATGGAATCCAGAAGGATGGGAGACTGATGCATCAAACATCACCCACCTTCGTGGTTACGACGACAAAATCGATTACGGTGGTCACGCAAACGCTGTTACTTTTAGCGGCACAATTGCTTCATCTCAAAGTGATTTACCTCCGACGCTTATAGATGGAGCTACTAACGTTCATGACTTTAATGGCTCAGCTGACGGGCTGGTCATTGATGCCTCTGGAGACGCAATTGCTGGACGAACAACATATACAATGTTGCTCTGGCATAATGACGATATCGGTACCACTGATGATCATATTATGGGTACTGAGAGCGGCGGCTCGTTCGGTGCTATTCTTGGTGTTGAAAATACAACAGGCACTCCATATGCACCGCGATGGTTTGCACGCGACACAACGACTTTTGATAGCGTCGATCTTAGTGCTTCTGGATTATCAGGTGCGTCTGATACATGGCATTACCTCGCTGGTGTTGCAAATCTTGGTCCCGCTAATGGCTGTAAACTATTTGTTGATGGCGTTCAACAAGGACAAGCAACACTGGCACTTACTGGTGGGTTAGGTCCAAGCGATAATATGATCCACATCGGTACTGCTGGTGTGGCGAACAGACACAACGGCCAAATAGCTTGGACCGCTGGTGTCAAAGCAGCACTAACAATAGAAGAAATTCAGCTGTATCAAATCCAGCCTGAGTTGTTACTGAGTCGCTCTGATTTACATTTTTTCGTTGCTCTCGATCATCGTGGATATCGTGACTTAGGTCCAAATGCTTTCCCCGTTGATATCGATACGACAAGACCTACTCCAACTGTAGGCGGGCCACCTGTAGAGTTCGAAAGTGGCGGCGACATGCCGTTTATTTTGACTGATATTGTAATGCCGCATGCTGGTGATGTCGTATCTGACATATCTATTGACACAACTGCAGGTGGTTCGAATCCGAACCGGCGAGCGGATGGTGTTACTGATATTTCTATCAGTACTACTGCAGGCGGATCGAATCCGAATCGGCGAGCGAATGGCAACCAAGGTGGTATTTTTATACTGCAGACTGCGGAAGGTTCAAATTCAGCACGGCATGGCTTTGGTGTTTCTAGTCTAGAGATCGTTACAGCTGCTACGGGTAAAAACGCTACTATCCATGGTGATGGTGCAACGTTACTGAGTATATCGACAGCTGGTGCTGGACTTACTGGTGGGATTGCTGGTCTCAATAACCCACTACCTCTGCCCACAGTTACGGGTGTTGTTAGTACTTCAACTCCAGGTTCTCTTGAAGCTAGTCTTCCAAAGCTCCAAGTAAATGGTTTCCTCGAAGTATCACTCGCTCTTCATGGTAGCCCGCCGCTCCCCGTACTGCAGATAACAGGTGGGATTGAAAGTGACCAGTTTGTCACACTGCCAGAGCTGAGTATAAACGGTGTCATGTTCAATGGTGCAGCAATCAATGGTGCGCCAAAGCTTCCTGTTATCAGTATTGACGGTACGCTCGTTAACGGTGGTCCTGCGCTTGGAGTAGGGACCTTCGGCGCACTCCAAGTCGTAGGTACTGTGGTGAGCGGTGTAGTTGCGACAGGTTCTCCCGTAATGTTGAAACTCAGAACAACGGGAGTTCTTGTTCCAGAGAACCTTATTTCAGGGAACTTAACTCTTCCATCTCTGATCATTGATCCGAAGATGGACCCCTTGGCGGCTGGCTCTGCCGGTGGCGGCTCGGTTATACTGCCCCTGCTGCGTGTCCTGGGACAGATCACGAACGCCTCCTCGCTCACACAGACTGTATGGGCAATGAACACAGAGACCTTTGAAACATCGAACTACTTGAACTTCAACTTTGCTTCGTTGGTCTCGTTTGCTGATAAACCGTATGGCGTCACAGCTAGCGGGATCTTCCTGCTTGAAGGCAGTGATGATGATGGTGTACAGATCGATGCAGAATTCTTGACAGGTATAGAAGACTTTACAGATGAAGACCTCAAAGAAATGGCTCAACTCTATCTGGAGTACGAAGGTGGCAACGTTGTCCTTCGACTATTCCCTGACGGGCAGGTGCGTGTGCGTGAGTACCCCGTTGAGAGACAGTCCAATAGTACCGGAGTTAAGCATGCACGATTTAAAGGTGCTCGCGGACTTCGGTCTCGCTCCTGGCAGCTCGGAATGAAGAACTTAGGTGGCTCAGATTTCACGATCGACAAGCTTGGCTTGCTCTTGCGTAAGCTGTCTCGTAAGACGAGGAAGAACTAATGGCAACAGTAGATGAACAAATTGCCAACGCGAATGCGCGTATAGACACATTGATCGATGAATCGGCTCAGTTTGTCGAGTTATTGAAAGGCTTTGTTGATAAATCGATTACGCTTGATGCAGCAGGTAGTCGATCGTTTTCAATCGTCACTGGTTCTGGACTCGCTGACGCGATCAATCAGCAACCTGCACGTCCTACTGGATTAAGTTTCGTCAGCCCTGGTAATGTGGCTGAACCTCCCGTACCTGTCATTCGAGATGCAGTAACGCCTCCGATACCAGATGCACCAGTAAATTCACCGCAGGTGGATATCCCGGCAGCACCAGTTATTACGCTTCCAACAGCGCCAACATCTCCTCAAATCGAACCAGTGGCTACGCCGGTTCCGCCTGACTTTGTATTGCCTGCGACACCAGTGCTTGCACAGATCGTGGTTCCGACTGCACAAAGCGTAAACCTCCCGACGTTTGATGCAATCTTTCCCGAAGACACGTTGGCATTTAATCCAACGACGTTCAATTACTCGGAGCCCGATTTTGCTGATGAGTTACTAGACGAGATTAAGTTGCAGACATTGGACGATTTACGTAATGGTGGCTTCGGTATCGATCCGCGTGATGAAGACCAGTTGGTTGGGCGCATGCGTGATCGCGAAGCACGTGCTGGTCGTACACAAGAGCAGCAAGTCCTTCGTAACTTTGCATCGCGTGGACATCGACTCCCAAGTGGTTCGTTGGATGACGCACTCGCTGTTGCACAACAAGAGACACAGGCCAGGATCAGCTCAGGCGAGCGTGAGATATTTATCCTGCGTGCAGACTTGTTCCGCAAAACTCGAGAGTTCCAATTACAAAATGGTACGAACCTTGAAGGACTACTCATCAATCTGTTTGGATTCAGACAAGAGCGTGCGCTCAAAGCGGCGATCTTTACATCTGAATTCTCTATTGCGATATTTGACGCACTCGTTCGACAATTCAATGTACGAGTTGCTGCGTATCAAGCCTCCGTGCAAGCACACGAGATACTGATACGCGCAGAGATTGCGAAGATCGAAATCTTCCGCGCAGAGATCGAAGCACAACGTCTCATCGCTGACATTAACCAGCAAGAGGTTGCTGTATTCACTGCTCAGATAAACGCAGTGCAGGCTGTTGTCGAGATCTTCGAGACGGAGATGAAGGCTGCGCAGATTGCGAATGATATACAGCGGTTGAAAATTACTCAGTTTAGCGAAGAAGTGAATGCGTTCAATGCGCTCATTAATGCAGAAGGTACGAAGATCAATGTGTTTGAGGCACAGATCAAGGGCGAGATAGCGAAGCTCGGAGTCTTCCAAACTCAGGTACAGACCTACGAGGCCGAAGTACGTGCTGCTGCGACGAAGACACAGATCGAGAACCTCAATGTACAGACAGACATCGAGCGCTCACGTCTTAATCTCCAACGGTTTAATGGTGAGGTTGAGCAATTCAAAGCGAACCTCTCACGTGAGGTCGAGCGTGTACGCTCTCTGACATCTGTGTACGATTCAGATATACGTAGTTTTGATACACTCATTGGTGGTTGGACTGCGTTCTACAACAGTGCTGATAGGAACACTGCAATGTTCCTCGATCTGGTGAACAGCAATGCACAGCGCGATCAACAGCAGACTCAGATCGAGCTGCAGCGTCTGGTAAGTCAGACAGAACTACAGTTAGTAGCAACGTCACGTGGTGTGACGCTGTACGAGAATATCATCCAAGCCGCTCAGAGCGCGAACAACGCGCTGACTGTGAAAGAAGATACGACATAGGTAGAAGCAGATGGCTACTGAAGACGAAAAGGTCAGAGAACGTGCTAACCGTGCGCGAGTACGCGGACAGATTGCTGGTAAGCCGAAAATCAGTCTTAAGGATGTTCGACAGACTACTGGTAATAAGCCACAGGCGGATTCACGAAAAGCTTTTAAGGACGCTCGTAGAAAAGTACGTGGATTTGCTCGTGGAGCAGGACGACTTGGTGGCGCAGCTACTGTAGAAGTTGCTGGTGTTGGTGGCGAAGCAGCTGGTGGATTCGCTGAAGGTCTCGGTCTGAAAGACAAAGCTGATGCAGCTAAAAAGGCTGGTAAGAAAGGTACGCAAAAACTCGGTGAAAGTTTAAAGGAAGCAGGGGAAGCAGCAAAGAAGATCCCTGGTGCTGCTAAGGGCCTCGCTAAAAGAACAGCTATCGGAACTGCAAAGTTCGGATTAAGAACACTCCCTGGTGTAGGTGCTGGTTTTCTCGCAGCCGAAGCGTTCAAACCGACTGATCAACTTGTTGCACAAGGTGGCTTCGCCCCTGAAGTGAAAGCTGAATCGGAAGATGAAAAGTTTTTAGGATTCAGTAAAGGCGGTCTACAAGCTGCAGGGTCAGCTGCGCTCGGTACAATTCGTGGTGCTTTAGGTTTTCCAGCGGAAGGATCTGAAGTTGAACAGACTCCGCAAGACCCAGGTCTACGTTTCCCTGTACCCCCTGCTGGAGCCCCACCAGTTGCTGCTCCTCCTGCTGGAGCCTCACCAGTTGCTGCTCCTCCTGCTGGAGCCCCTCCTGCTGGAGCCCCTCCTGCTGGCATACGTGGAGCATTCACGACAGGTAGTGGTGCAGAGGTACCCGCACCTGGACAGGGTTTCTTTGTTAACCCACAGGAACAACGTACCAATCTTGGTACAGGTGCAGGTGCAGGACTGCGACAAGCTGCAACGACTGCACAGCCTGAGCAGCTGGAAGGTACGAATCGACGTACGTTGGATGCACTGTCTGAGGGTGTCAATCGTGGTGGTGTTGCTTCTGCGTTCGGTGCGCTTGCTACAGGTGGCAACGTGTTGCGACAAGAAGCAGCAGAGCGTCAACAGCAGCGGCAGTTGCAGCAGCAAACTCAGCGACAGGGTGCGTTGCTCGATGTTGCTGTAGTCAACGCTAAAGCAGATATAGCAGATCTTCCGTTGAAACAACAGGAGCAGTTTAATAAAGTCATCGATAGTATCAACACCGGTATTCGAGAAGCGACTGAGGCTAACGATCAGAAGGCACTTAATCGTGAACGTAGTCGTGCTTTCCAAGGAGCAATTAGAAATGATCAAGGTCCAGAACGTGTTATTGCTAATGCTATCGTGGCGAATGACCTTGAAGAAGTATTCGGTGCTAGTTTACTTGCTGATATTGGGATTAGCTCAGGACGAGGCTTTCTCGATCTGTTACAGAATCTTGGAAACCAGCCAACAGTTCCTCTCAATCCTTCGGGACAAACTTTTCTCGATAGAGAGACGGGTAACATCATGCGTCTGAATGCACAAGGTGGGGCTCCTCAAATTCTTGCGGGGTTTAACCAACTACCAGATGATACGCAGGACTTCTTCAAGCAAAGTGGTGTGCTTACATCAATAAGAGATAAGAAAGGGCTTCGCACGCTTCAAGCAGGTGGTCCTGCAACAGCGGGTGTGTTGCGGTAGAGAGAGCGATGGCTGAAACAAATGCGCAGAGAAAGAAACGTCGTATAATTCCGAACACGCTCGCGGAACAGGCACCTTTTGTCGGGCCTGATACGCGTTCGGAATTAGCGCGTACTTTCTCAGGTGGTATTAAGCAGGTTAAGGCACTTGGTCAGAGTGCTGTCGGCGCTGTCGGCGCAGCTCTTGGCGCAGAAGAGTTTGCTGAGAGACGCTTAGCACAAGCAGCTGAGATTCAGCAGAGTGCTGTAGCTGATGCTCCCCGTGTCTCACGCGTTGAAGACATTACAAATCTCGAAGATGCTGTTGACTTCGTTGTCGGAGTCGCAGGACAGCAAGGCCCTATCCTCGCTACGACTATCGGTGGTGGTGTTCTTGGTGGTCTTGCTCGTAAGGTAGCGCCCGCTGCAGTCGCTGCACGTGTCTCTGCTCCTGTTGCTGTGGGAGCAGGTGCTGTAGGAACAGGCATCGGTCTTGAAACTGGTTCTATTTTTGAGGATATAGCAAGTGACCCTGAGTCAAGAAAGAATCTTAGTCTTCAAGAGATCGGTGGAGTCTCAATCGGTGGAGGCACGCTTGCGGGAAGCTTGGAAGGGCTCTCCATCATATCGGCTTTTAAGCGCTTCGGGTTGGGTAAATCTGCAACACGAGCAATTCGTAGTAGTCTTGCGAAGCGTGTCGGAAAAGGTTTTGCTGCTCAAGCCGCTATAGAGGGTGGAACTGAAGGCGTTCAGACAGTTATTGAACGTGCTGCTGCAAAGTTTGCAAATGAGAATCGAGAGATTCTCGGCGAAGAAGGTTTCTCCGAGATTCTTAACGCTATCGTTGCGGGAGGTATCAT
>Ga0209976_10002023_pt1 | contig 11697 bp, 10 predicted proteins | sample SumtaG_FD_182806 | JGI IMG/M metagenome (GOLD analysis project Ga0209976, IMG submission 182806) | Deep subsurface microbial communities from Indian Ocean to uncover new lineages of life (NeLLi) - Sumatra_00157 metaG (SPAdes) (version 2) | ecosystem: Environmental > Aquatic > Marine > Oceanic >... | reverse complement strand
CCCCATCACGGAGGGGGAGGGGCAGAAAAACGAAGTGCAACCAGCGCCTCTGCGTAGCCCCCTCTCCCCTGGTGGGAGAGGGAGGGAACCCAACGGGTTCCGGGGTGAGGGGGTAGAACCCAATGGGTTCCGGGGTGAGGGGGTAGAACCCAACGGGTTCCGGGGTGAGGGGAGACGTTAGAACGAACCACGCTGGCGGATTGCGTCAAGAATCCTAGAGAGGACGCCATCCATGCTCAGCAGAACATCAGTGTTCCAGAAACGAAGGATCAAGAACCCTTGCTCCTCAAGCCAGCGATCGCGCGCTGCATCGTGCTGATGCTGAGGAAACGTAGCGTGCTGACCGCCGTCGAGTTCGATGACGATACGCAAAGAGAACGACACGAAATCCACGATATGCGGTCCGATTGGTGCTTGACGTCGGAACTTGACTCCCAAAATCTGTTGCCCACGAAGCCTTCTCCAGAGCTTTCGCTCTGCATCCGTTGATCGAGCACGCAGCATTCTGGCGAAGTGGATCTTGTTCATCATGGTAAGAACACAGCCTATCGCATAACGCATGCTAAGAAGAACCAAACCACGATACATGCCCCCCCACCCAGCTTCCCCCATCACAGAGGGGGAGGGGCAGAAAAAAGAAGTGCAACCAGCGCATCTCCCCCTCTCCCCTGGTGGGAGAGGGAGGGAACCCACCGGGTTCCGGGTGAGGGGGTAGAACCCACCGGGTTCCGGGGGTTCGGGAACGCTTTGCGTTCGTTGGAGAAACAGACAAGCTGTTTCTCCGAGTGGCTAGCGAGTTGCCGCTCACCCCCACCCAGCCTCCCCCATCACAGAGGGGGAGGGGCAGAAAAAAGAAGTGTAACCAGCGCATCTCCCCCTCTCCCCTGGCGGGAGAGGGAGGGAACCCAACGGGTTCCGGGGTGAGGGGGTAGAACCCAACGAGTTCCGGGGTGAGGGGATGGAAAGGCCAGAGCATCTACCACGACAGCCGCGAAGGGAGTGAAGATGCTCGGCATATGGCTGCTCCCCCATCACCCATCACCCATAACTCCCCACTCACTCCCCACGAACCCTGCGAACTCCGCGAGTTCGACGACCCCGACGAACTCAATGAACTCCATAAACTCGACGAATGCTGCTTTTGTCTGGTCTTGTGGTGACAGGCGTCACAATTAGAGTATCCGAACAGGTTTGACGCAGGCGGGAATTGGGATTAGCTTGCATGAGATGAGAGAGCACGAATTCCAGGTTGGATTGTATAGGGAGGCCAGGGTGAATAAGCACATCTCGCGAGCAAGACTGGTGAGGGCGGTGCTAGCGAGCGCATTGCTCGTACCGCTTCTTCTTTGGGTGAGTGGATGTTGGCTGTTCAATGTGGCGCCGATTGCCGCATTCACGATCAATTCGCAAACAGGGCAAGCGCCGTTTGCCGTCAACTTCAGCGCTACGCTTTCGGAAGACGAAGACGGTGTCATCATTCAGTTCGAATGGGACTTCGGCGACGGTATGAGTGGATCGGGCGAGAATGTTACCCATACGTATGCCACCGCCGGAACGTTCACGGCCGTGCTTCGGGTCACCGACAATGACGGCGAAACCGGAAGAACCAACAAAACGATCTACGTCAGTCCGGCGGCACCTCCCGGTCCGGCAGCCAGCTTCACGGCCAGCCCGACCTCGGGAACGTCTCCGTTGACAGTGTTTGTCGATGCATCGGCGTCATCCTATCCCGCGGGCGTCATTTCTCAGTACCGATGGGATTGGGGCGACGGATGGACGGGATACGGGCGCACGTCATCGCACACCTATTTCAGCACAGGTGCCAAATCCTACACGGTGACACTTACTGTTGATGCAACCGATGGGAAAGCAGGCACGGCCACCAGGGCGGTTGTCGTGACCGTCGCCGGTGGGACCACGCCGGCCGCCGGCGCCCCCAGTGCGCGATTCTCCATCAGCTTCGACGACACCACACAGACTTCTTCGACGACTGTATACCTGAATCATGACGTTGCTCCCCTACAGACTTGGTTCGATCCGAGCGACTCGGAAGCGGCCGAAGGGCGGACGATTGCCAGCTACACGTGGACATTCGGTGACGACAGCTCGTCCCACACCATCAACTCCGAAATAGTGAAGCACGTCTATCGAACGGCGCTAACTTCGAAGGTGTTTTCCGTCACCCTGGTGGTGATCGACGACGTGGGAGGCATTGATTCCATCACAAAGACGGTCAGGGCATACAATTATCAGCCCAAAGCCGGATTCGAGATCAACGACACACTGGGAGACGATTCTCTCATTGGCAACGAGACTACTGTGGGCACACAAGCAGATTGGGTGTCCGCGGGCCTTTGGAAGCGTGACAACGTGACCTTCAATGAGGTGCAAACCCCTTCAACGACCGTTTGGATTCGATCCATGCCTCCTGATTATCAGACTGCGGATTGGATCGGCGACCCCGATCCCGTGAAGGACGTGGATCCTCTGGGCAACGCAACCGCAAGCATCCACCCCGACAACTACGTTCACGCCGCCACCAAGGACCCAAACCTCTGCTTCGATCCTGAAGGACAGGGATGGGACCAGGCGGATCCCTACAACGACAAGACTATCAAGCCGGCAGGCTGGGCGAGTGTGTCGTGGGGCATCGAACGCATCGAGATCAACTGGGGAGACAACAACATCCTGAACTACGACTACTACGCGTGGGTCATGAACGGAGTCGCAGACCAAGAAGGTCTGTTCATGCACACCTACCCCGAACCGCTTACCACGAAGACCTACACGATCACCGTCACCGCGCACGATTTCCTCGGCGCCCAGGCTTCGTTCTCCCGAACGATCACGCTGAAGAAAGGGAACTAAGTAGGAGGTACAGAGATGAGTTCCGAGAAGGGTGTTCGACTGCGCGGATTGGGATTGATTCTGTTGGGAGCACTCCTTCTCGGTCTCATCTTGGCCTGCTCTCTCTTCAACCAGGCACCTGTTGCTCGCATCGTGGCCAACGTGCTGTCGGGCAACTCGCCGCTGCTGGTGACGTTCAACGCCAGCACGTCTACCGACGCCGACGGCACCATCACGGCCTACGTGTGGGATTTCGGCGACGAGGAAACCGATACCGGCCTCAACGTGGCGCACACGTTCACCACCATCGATGCCATCGAAGTCTTCGAGGTGACGCTGACGATCACCGACAACAACGGCGCCGCTTCCGAAGCGACCCAAACGATTGAAGTGCACCTGAACGGCGAGGCACCGACGGGCGTCGGCCTGCCGACGGCGCGCTTCACCGCCAGCAAGTTCATCGGCGTCACTCCGTTGACGGTCACGTTCAATGCGACCGCATCCACGCCCGGAACCGGAACGATCGCCTCCTACAATTGGAATTTCGCGGACGGCACGGAAACGACCGGCGTTCAAGTGTCGCATACGTTCATTCCCGATCCGGAGACGACAACGACCTATCCGGCCACCCTGTTCGTGTGGAATTCCAGCGACCAAGTGGACGCGGAGCAAGTGGAGATCATTGTCATCGTGCCGGACAACGACCTCGGTGACGAGTATCCTGTCGCCGACGTCTTCGTGACCGGGCCGACCATGATTTACGAATCGACCAATCGTCCCAACATCGCTTCGCTGTTCGAGGTGAAGCTCGATCCGCGCGGGTCGTACGCCGATGCCGGCCACAGTCTCGACTATTTTGCCTGGGATTTCGGGGACGGCGATCAGCAAGTGGAGACATCGGATCTGGAAGTGACCCACATGTACGCGCTGACGGCTACGTCTCAGACGTTCGTGGCCAAGTTGACCGTGTTCGACGACCAAGGCCTGGAACACACCGACGTCCTCAACATCACGCTGACTCAAGACTAGGGAGAACGCGAACTGAAGACCATTCAACATGATCTTCAGTTCGTGGAAGAATGACACGGAGTGTCATTCTTCTGTCTTGTGAGCGCTCGGGAATGGACTATCTAGTGGACATCAACCCAGAGAATGAGGTTCTTCCGAGCAACACATCAGCAACGCTGATGTGTTGCCATTCTCCGTTCTCTACGTTGGTGACGTCTTCAACACTGCCATAGACACTCGTACTTCGAAGATCAAACCAACTGCGAACAGGCTGTGCCTGTTCACGAGTCTGCCTACATCCAGCTTCAGAATTCTAGATCACAACCCTAGAGAATGAGTCAAAGACTCATTCTCTCAGCAACTCCTCGGCAAAGCCGACGAGTTGCCCTTCTCCTGGTCGGTCACTGACGAGTTGCCACGTTCCTAGCTGTCATGCTTCAGATCACAAGCCAGAAGAAACGCACGCCGCGCGTTTCTTCCAAGCAACTCCTCGGCAAAGCCGACGAGTTGCTGTAGACAAAGTAGACCAATAAGCGTATAGTAGCCAACGTAAGAGCGAGAGGAGTCAAGATGTCGAGCAATACCCTGTCAACGAAGGTTCCAAGCGAATTGCGGAAGAATGTCGATGACATTGCCTCTATTGAGCAACGGCCGGCAAGTAGTGTCGTTCGACTGGCCATTGAATCTTACGTAAGAAGCTACTTTTCACTGCACCCGCAATTCAAGGCCGACATTCTTGAGAGCAGGCAAGCCATCAGAAGCGGAGACGTCGAGGATTATAAATTCGGGTGAACAGCACATGTCATACTCGCCAAAGGTGTCGTCGAAGTTCAATAGAACTGCAAAGAAATTTCCTGAAGAACTGAAAGCTGCTCTTGATGATCAGATACGAGGCATTTGCGAGAACCCCGAGTTGGGGGAAATGAAGAAAGGGGATCTTGCCGGTGTTAGGGTTCACAAATTCGGGTTCTTCGGTCGCCTCTACCTGCTCGCGTATGAAGTCGATGGGGCCAACGAAGCCATACTATTACATGCTGTTGGCGGGCATGAGAATTTCTACCGAGATCTCAAGCAGTACTTGAAATCATAACCGGACATCAATCCAAAAGATGAAGCGGAGCCTCACTCTCCAAGCAACTGCGAACAGGCTGTGCCTGTTCGTTGGGAGAAGCAGCGTCGCTGCTTCTCGGGTCGCGCGTATGACGAATCTGCCTGCATCCATCTCTGTAACTTCAGATCACAACCCTAGAGAATGAGGCAAAGCCTCATTCTCCAAGCAACTCCTCGGCAAAGCCGACGAGTTGCCGTTGCCAGCCTAATTCTGACATTCATTGCAGCCGACGACGTTGATTGGCTTGGAGGTCGAGCTGGCGCCGCCGTTCTCGTCGACGACGGTCAGGGTGATCATCGGCTTCCAGCCGCCGCCGGATTGCGCGAATGGGAACGCGTGTTGGACGATCATCCCCTCCCCGGTCGCTCCGTCGCCGAACGACCACAGATACTGAACGATCTCTCCGTCGGGGTCGGACGAAGCCGATGCATCGAACCGCGCCGGCTGCTCGGCTGCGATCCAGTAGGGAGACAACGTAAAGGTGGCGGTAGGGAATCGGTTCAACGCCTCCACGACGAGCACGCGAGCTCCCGTCTTCCCAGCCGAATCGGTCACCATCAACGCGACTTCGTAGATTCCTTTCTCCTCGTAGGTATGCGTGACCACGACACCGGTGCCGGTTTCGCCGTCCCCGAAATCCCAGTGGTAGCTGACGATGGCTTCGTCCGTGCTTGACGAGGCCGATGCGTCGAACGTCGTTTCCAACGGCGGATAGGCGAATTTAGGCGTAGCAGTGAATTTGGCCAATGGTCCCACTTGCTGAAAACAACCGCTCAGGCCGATGACTGCGGCAGCGATCCCGAGAATAGCTATGTACGTTCGTACTTTCATGAAGGTTTCCTCAACTTTCTAGGATGGATCTGTCTCCGAAGGCTCGTCATCGGCATTCTCATTCTCTTTCTCTTTTTGGGATGCCTCGCCGCTCTCGTCGTCGTCCGATTTTGCAGCGGCCTTCAAGGCCGATTCGATGGCTTCCAGACGGGCCATTACATGTCCGAACACCGTTTCGGGGGGATAGGCCCCGTCTTCATCGGGAGTGCCGGCTTCCATACCGGTAAGAAGTTCGATGCCTTCTTCGATGGTGGATACCGGATAGATATGAAATCGTCCAGCTTCGACTGCTTGCACCACTTCTTTGTTCAGCATCAGATGCTCGACATTGGCGGCGGGGATGAGCACGCCTTGATCTCCGGTCAAGCCCTTGGCCTTGCAGACGCGGAAGAAGCCTTCGATCTTTTCGTTGGCGCCGCCGATCGGTTGAACCTCGCCCATCTGATTGACCGAGCCGGTCACGGCCAGGCCTTGGCGGATGGGGAGATCGGTGAGTGCCGACAGGATGGCATAAAGCTCGGTGCTGGAGGCACTGTCGCCGTCGATCATGGAATAGGACTGCTCGAACGCCAAGCTGGCGGCAAACGACAGCGGCCGTTGCTGCGCAAATCGTCGCCCGAGGAAGCCCTTGAGGATCATGATGCCCTTGGTGTGCGTCTTTCCCCCCAGTTTGGCTTCCCGCTCGATGTCGAGGATGCCTCCCTTGCCGGTAAACACGGAGGCGGTGATGCGAGACGGTTTGCCGAACGCGTAATTGCCCATTTGCAGCACGGCCAATCCGTTGACCTGACCGGCACGTTCGCCCTCGGTGTCGACGAAGATGGTTCCGCGTTCGATCATTTCTTGAATCTTGACGTCGATGCGATTGTGTCGATAGTCGCGTTGTTCGAGCGCCTTTTCGACATGATCCCCTGAGACGAGCTCAGAGCCCTCTTCACGCGCCCAGAACGAGGCTTCCTTGACGATGGACACCAGGTTGCCGAATTGGCAAGAGAGCTTGGTCTGATCGCCTGTCAACTCGGTAGCGTATTCCACGATCTTGGCCGCGCCCGACGGCTCGAACGGGCTCACGCTCGGCTCCTGCCGGCAGCAATTGCCCAAGAAGCGCGCCATTTCCTGTTCGTGCTCGGGCGTTCGCTCCATCTCCATACCGAAATCGGCCTTGATGTTGAACAGCTTGGGGAAGTCCTCGTCGTAGTGATACAGGAGCTCGTAGATATAGGGGCTGCCGATGATGACCAGCTTGATGCGGAAGGGAATGGGTTCCGGTCGCAGACCCTCGGTGGTGGAGTAGCCCAGCATCTGCATAGGGTCTTCGATGTGAATCTCGCGGCGCTTGATCGCGATTTTGAGGGCTTCCCAACTGACGCCAAGTCGGAACAGGTTGTTGGCATTCAGCACCAGATAGCCGCCGTTGGCTCGATGGAGCGATCCCGGCTTGATCATGGTGAAGTCGGTCACGGCCACACCCATCTGCACGCGGCGATCGATCGACCCGAACAAGTTGGGATAGGTGGCGTTCTGCTCAACGATGACGGGTGCTCCCTCGGTCTTGGCGTTGTCCACCAATACGTTGATGGTGTATTTCTTGAATGGATCGGCTTGCGGCATGGGAAACGGCATCGGTATGGGAGATTTTCGTGCTTGGCTGCCTCCGTTTCGGAAGATATCAAGGTTCTCGATGCTGTCCTTCTTTACGGATTCCAGGAAGCTCAGCACCTTGGGCAGGCCTTCGTAGCTCTTCTGGAGCGTGGCGAAGTGTGGTTCGATCATGAACAGGACGGCTTCTTTGGCCAGCTCCTTAATCTCTGACTCGCGCCCCTCGTCCAACCGAGCCACCTCTTGCAGGCGTTCTTGGATCAGCGCCTGTACTTCACCCTGACGGCTGCGAATCGCTTTCTGCTGTTCATCGGGCAAGGCATCGTAATCTTCTTGGCTCAGCGCCTCTCCCTTTTCGTCCAAGGGGAGTGTATTGATCCCGATGGGGGTGCGCTGGATGGAGAATCCCAGCTCGCGAGACTGGCTTTCCATGCCTTCGAGGAGGGTTGTCCGTTTTTGGTTGTAGCGTTCGACGATCTTCTTGCTGCGGCTTTTGAATTCGTCGGACTCGAACACGGATGGAATTTCGCGTTTGAGGCGTTTGATCAGCTGCTCAAGGTCGGTGCGCAGCTGGCAGCCTCGACCGGCCGGGAGCTCCAGGTAATGAGGATTGTACGGATTATCGAAACTATGCACGTAACACAGATCGGGCGGCTGGGGCTCGTCTGCCGATGCCCGGCTCAAGAAGCGTTCTACGGCCGACATCTTTCCGGTTCCAGGTCCACCGGCGACATAGATATTGTATCGGTTCTTGGCGTCCTTAATGCCGAGTCCGAGCTTCAAGGCCTCGATGGCCCTTTCCTGGCCGATGATTCGATCCGATGGATCGATCTCGGCGGTCGACTTGAATTTGAAGGAAGACGGATCACACGTATATCGGAGTTGGCCTGCGTCGAGTTCTTTGACCATGTTCTCCTCCTTAGGCTAGGATTCTATCGCAGATGTTCATACGTGTTCAACGAATGTGCAAGTCGCTGCTCCTGATTGCGGTTCTGTGTGCCGCATGCCTCGCTTGTGTGGCCGCGAACTCAACCGTCATCGTTCTGCCCTTGATCGGCGAGCCGGGAGATGGGGTCTATTGTCAGGCAGTTCTGGAGGCGATTGCCGAGGCGGAGCGAACGATCGACGTGTTGCTGTCCAGCGTATCGACGGTGGACAATCCGATTCTTCCCGCGTTGGCGGGGGCAGCGGAGCGGGGAATCAAGGTTCGAGCACTACTCGATGCATCGGATTGGGCGCCCGATATCACAGCCAAGAATCAGCCGGCTTTGTCCTACTTCCTCGATCATGGGATCGAGGCGAGGTTCGACGATCCGGCGGTCACGCTGCACGCGAAGCTTGTCGTCGTGGATGGAACAACAGTCATTCTCGGGTCCTCCAACTGGAATCGATACGCGCTTACAGAACACAGGCAGGCCGATGTGCTGATCCGTGAGGCGTCGATCGGAGCGTTCTATGCCGACTACTTCGATGCGCTGTGGGATGGGACGCTGTCGAACCGGGGTCTGGAGCTAGCGCTTCCCGATGATTTCGGGAACGAGCCGACAGTGCTTCCGCTGGCGGATCTCCCTGAGTCGGCTTCCTATGTCCATGTGTTGTTGCAGCTCCTCGGTCAGGCGGAACGATCGATCCACGTGTCGATGTATCGGATGTCGTATTACTCGGGATACGGTGACAGCCTGGCCAATGATATCCTCGATGCCTTGGTCGATGCGGCGCATCGGGGCTTGGATGTGAAGGCCCTGCTCGATGATTGCGCCTACTACGAAGACTCGGCGGCGGCCAACTTGACCTCCGCCATTACGCTCCATCAGCGCGGGGTTGAAGTTCGTTTGGACGATGCCAATCTGACTACTCACGCCAAGCTGGTGGTGATCGATGGGGAAACCGTGTTGTTGGGATCGACCAACTGGAACTATTACTCGCTGGAGAAGAACTGCGAAACCAATGTTGTCTTCGTGAATCTCCCTGAAATCGCCGCCCCTTTCGAGGCATACTTCCAGTCCCTGTGGGCCTCCGGACGGAGTCTTGCGCCCTAGGTTGCACGCTTAGGATGTGCCAAACGCGGGCCGGTTTGAGCCGCCCCTTTCGAGGCATACTTCCAGTCCCTCTGGGCCTCCGGACGGAGTCTTGCGCCCTAGGTTGCAAGTCTCGCGGGTTGTCGCACAAACCTCTTCCCCGTGCGAAACAGAAGCGTTAACCGCCGAACTCGCAGAGTTCGCAGAGGCCGTAGAGGCAAATCAAGGACAACGTTGGATTAGATCAACAACTACGAAATGCGCGAAGTACTCGATGGATTTCGATTGACGAGCCGCGCATGGTGAACCTCTGCTTGTTAGTTTGTGCGGGCTACGCGAGCTATGTCAAGAATAGACCCCGTGACGTCCTGTACAAGGCGGCAAGCGTGGCAACTGACCTGCCACTTGGAGAAACAGGCTGTCTGTTTCTCGAACGAACCCTGGGGACTTGGGGAGTCACTTAGGGGTTCGCAGTTGCATTGGAGAAGAGCCTGTCTCTTCGGACGCAGGCGGGTGTGCGACGTTCTCTTGGTTTACGCAACAGCGTCTAAGGTGTATCGAGGGGCGGACTGGTTTCACCGCAGACCGGGCATGTCCATTCGATCTCCCCGTTCCACGGGTTCCATTTGCTGGGAAGCATGGGGCCGCCGCAGCTTGGACAGGTCACGAAGGACAGGGTAGCGGGAATGGCTTCTCCACCCGGCCCGGTTGTGACCATTTGCACAGGTTGGGGCATGTCCAGAACGATCGGATCGGCCATCGTCAAGTCAACGATCAGGTGATCGCTCATGTCAGAGAGATTGATGTTGCCGCCAAGGCGAATGTTGAGTCCGTTGCGGTTGATCGAGACCAGCATGAAGAAGATCGCCAACAACAGGACGACGGCCGCGAACAGGGCCAATGCGATGACAACGCGGCTGCGATCCTGGACACGATCGCCAGGGGGGATCGGTTCAGTCATGGATTCTCCTGACGAGCAGTGTACGTCCGTCGATACCCTGGACACGCACCCGTTCCCCCAATCGGATCGTCCCCTCGACGGAATGGGCGTCCCAGTACTCGCCTCGGATGGCGATCGTCCCGTTTGGCGTCAGGTCGCGGCGGACGCCGCCGACGGCCCCGATCAATGTGTTGGTCCCGGTGACCGGTTTCTTGCGTTGAATCATCAGCGCCTTGGATAACACGAAGATGGAAAGTCCCGCCGACACGCCGACAACGGCGAAGATCGTTCCCAAGGAAAGTCCGATCGATCGATCCGGGATATTGAACAGGGTCAGCGATCCGATCAGCAACGCCACCACGCCGCCTGTGGTCAGGATGCCGTTGGTCGGGGTGAACGCATCCAGCACCATCAACCCCATTCCGAACAGAACCAGAGCGATGCCGGCGATGTTCACGGGAAGAATCTGCAATCCGAACAAGGCGAGCAACAGGCAAACGCCACCCGCGGCCAGTCCGAAGCCGATCCCGGGTTGGAAGAATTCGTAGATCAAGCCGTACAGTCCAAGCATGAACAGCACGTAAACCAGATTGGGATCGGCCAGCAGGCCCAGCAGACGTTCCCGCAAGGTGGGGTGAATTTCGCGAACCTGTGCACCAAGCGTGTTCAAGGTCTCACCTTTGACCTCTCGGCCGTCCAGTGCGCGCAGCAACCCGGGGAAGTCATCGGCGATCAGGTCAATGACGTCGGCTTCCAAGGCTTCGGATGCGCTCAAGGAGCTGGACTCCAGAACCGCGGCTTCGGCCCATTCAATGTTTCTTCCTCGCTGTTCGGCGATGGAGCGGGCAAAGGCGGCGGAGTCATTGGCCGCTTTGTCCATGGACGTCGATTCGCTTGAAGCATCGCTGTCTCCCTCTCCGCCACCGAGAAGATTGACCGGATGCGCGGCTCCGATGTTAGTCCCCGGTGCCATCGCGGCAATATCCGCGGCCATGGTGATGAAGGTGCCCGCTGACGCCGCCCGTGCCCCCGATGGCGAAACGAACACAACGATGGGTACCGAAGAGCCGAGTATGGCGGCGACAATGTCCCGGGTGGACTGATCGAGACCTCCCGGCGTATTGAGTTCGATTACGATCAGAGCGGCATTGACGGATTGGGCTTCGCGAATCGTACGAACGACAATGTCTCTCGATATGGGATTGATGGAGGTGCTCAATTCGAGGCGAAGAATCTCCGATTGTGCGACAACAGACATCCCGATGATCAGAATACAGACGGCGCAGAGACTCATGATTCGCATGATGCGAACAGTACACGGCGGACAGGGAGCAACATAAAGC
>Ga0209976_10002020_pt1 | contig 11702 bp, 9 predicted proteins | sample SumtaG_FD_182806 | JGI IMG/M metagenome (GOLD analysis project Ga0209976, IMG submission 182806) | Deep subsurface microbial communities from Indian Ocean to uncover new lineages of life (NeLLi) - Sumatra_00157 metaG (SPAdes) (version 2) | ecosystem: Environmental > Aquatic > Marine > Oceanic >... | reverse complement strand
CGAACTTTATCGAAGAAGCATTTAAATATGTTATTGAACAATATGATTTCTTTTCCCTGTTTGATGGTCGAGTTATATCATATGAAGAGAAAGTTATTAAGCCCGAAAACGCAATTTATGAGATATTAATAAACCGCTATAATCTTATTCCTCAAGAATGTGTCTTCTTGGATGATCACTCGAGTTTTTTGAAACCTGCTAAAAAATTAGGAATGTCTACAATTTTAGTTCATCAGAATACTGATTTGCAAGTTGAATTTAGAAACATAAATATTATTTTATAAAACTAATTAACCTCATTTAAGATGTATTAAAAAGCTAAGAATTACCAACGCTTTTTTTGAAGGAATATTAATAAGTATATTTAGTCTAACTTATGTTAGGCAAATAAAAATTTTAAATTAACAAATTAGATGACAACAGATAACAATAGAAATTATAGAAAGTTATCAAGAGGCTTCAAAAATAAGATAAAGTTAATAGATAGAGTTCCTATAGAGGATACTATCAATCTATTTTTTGAAATATGTGATTTAAATCTTAATAATTACATAGATATAGAGCAAAAAAGATTTCCAGAGAAATCTGTAAAAAAAATAATTATTGAGATGCATAGAAAAAGGATTAATCTCAAGAGGAGACGAAAAAGTGAAGAATATTTATAGAAATGCCTTTTTTCAACTAACTGAATTTTTAGAAAATATTGAGAAAGAACAAGGAATTAAGTACTGTTTAGTTGGAGGAATTCTCGTAGGGTTATACTCAGAAATAAGATCAACTACAGATATTGATTTTATTGTCGATATTTATTCAGCAAATTTTTCTATAAATAATTTTATAGAAATACTTAAAGAAAACAACTTTTATCCAATCCAGGATTGGAATAATACAGCGATGTTAGCAGAAGGTACTCAAATACTTAAATATTTAGATAAACAAGAAAGAGTAATATTAGATAACTATATTGTTGTCCGAAATAGCGCAGATGTATATAAAAAGATAGGACCAATTGCGTTAGAAAGAAGAGTAAGGATTAAACTTTTAGGAATTGAATGTTGGGCTACTTCGAAAGAAGATTATATCTTAAGCAAATTGGTATTTGGAGGGTGGCAAGATTATGCAGATGCGCTTGGATGTTGGCTAAGATTTTCGGAAACGCTCAATCTTGATTATTTAGATAAAATTTGTAATGATCTAGGAATTTCAAAAGAATGTAAATTATTAACATCTGGAATTGATGATCCAGATGAATATTTTGAAGAATTAAGAAAAATTAAATAGAGTATGAGTTTCATTCTTTTTTTACTTCTATGCCATCTGGGAGAGTTACACTCTCTGATATGATGCCCTCTTCTTTCTGATAATCTTCAAATGTCCGTTTTGACACCATTTTCGTATATTCGGCTAATTTATTTTCAATATCAAGACTAAGTCCGGGTCCTTTTTGAGTATTCAGAATCTCTTCTATTATTGTTCGAGCTCTTTCCATTATATCTTTCGAACCTTTTTTTCGCCATGTAGCTCTTCGATTGCGATCAAGAAGCTTAGGGAAAAACAATTCCTTACGCATATGTTTTAAGGTGTGTTTTTCACCAAGGAAAGTAGAACCTTTTTGAGTACTTGTTGCAACTTTCTTAATAACATCAAGCGCAATTGTGTCTTCATTTACAGTTACACCCTCAAATGCTCTTAATATCATACCAGCTAATTCATTATCTATAGCAAGGAGTTCAAATGCCCCTACCAAGGTTGCTTCATACGTTCCTGCACAAGTAATATAATTAATCCCCGCTTGAGCCGCGAGTAATAATGTTTGAAGTCGCTCAAATCCATTTTGGATATCAAATACTTTTGAATCAGTAACACAACCAGGTCCTCGCGATGGAATATTATAATACCGCGCAAGTTGGGCAATTCCCGTTGTAATAAGACCTGTTTCGATAGAGCCTATTGCGGAATTACCAGAACGCATATCAGTTGTTTGAGAAACTGTTCCAAAAAAAACAGGCGCTCCCGGGTTATATAATTGGGAAAGGACTATACCTCCAAGTATTTCAGCATTAGTTTGAGTCAACAGTCCTGCCAATGTTACTGGAGCAGATGTTCCAGCAAGGGCTTCAGGGGCAACTATTGTTGGTTGTTTATATTTGGCAAAAACAGCAAAACCGTTAGTCATGATTTGAGGTAAGTGGAGTGGACTTGTTGGATTCATAAATCCCACAAAACGAGGGCGTTTTATAAGTTCTTCTTCACTTCCAACGATTATTGTAAGAAGATTCATCATATCTTGACTTGCAACTTTTCCTAGACATCCTAATCCATAAGGCTTAAAACTGTGACGCGCCCATTCTCGAATGCAATGACAATGAAGCTCTAAATAAGGTATATCACTAGGCCAAATGTCCACATGAGAACACATTATATGCTCTAAACTATCAACAATACGAAGTTGTTTTATATTATCTTCAAAAATTACTTTTCGAAGTTCTTTTGGATGTGAGGAATCATAGAGCTTTACAGGTGTTCCAATAGTGGCAAATTTAGTACTTGTTGTATTTACTTCAAAGTTAAAAGAGCCATCAGGTCCGTATATTTTAAATGAACTTGGTACTGTTTTTAGTTTATCTTTTATAAGGGTTTCTGGAATTCTAACAAAATTAGTTTCATTATCAATATTAGCCCCATTTTTTTCAAATAGTTCTCGAGTATCTTCCGCGTCCACTTTTATACCTACAGTTGACAATAATTCCAAACTTGCAGAATTAATAATTTCAATTTCATCTTTAGAGAGAACTTCAATTTTTTCCAATTTCATATCTAATAACACAGTCCAATTTTAATCATTTTACTTTAAATCTTCCTTTTTAATTTCAATATTATCAATTGTTACGCTGCTCGCCGATATTCCCTCGGCTTGGGTGTAGAAGTCAATAGAACGTTCTGACACCATTTTAATATAATCAGCTAGTTTATTCTCAACCTCAGAACTAAGTCCGGGACCTTTTTGAGTTTCAAGAATTTCATCTACTCTCTCCCTTGCTCTCATCATGATATCTTTTGAACCTTTTTTCCGCCAAGTGGCCCTTCTATTGCGATCGAGTAAGGTAGGAAAATATAGTTCTTTTCGCATATGTTTTAATGTGTGTTTTTCTCCTAGAAAAGTCGTTCCCTTTTGCGTACTTGTTGCTACTTTCTTGATTATATCTAAACCAATAGTATCTTCATTTACTTCTACGCCTTCAAGAGCTCTTTGTACCATACCTACCAGTTCATCGTCAATGACAAGAAGTTCCAGTGCTTCTGATAGAGTTGCTTCATAGGTGCCTGCACAAGTTATGTAATTAATTCCTGCTTGAGCAGCAAGCATCAATGTTTGAAGGCGTTCAATACCATTTTGCAGATCGAATACCTTTGAGTCTGTTGCTCCACCTAATGCTCGAGATGGAATATTATAAAGATTTGCCATTTGAGCGACGCCCGCAGTAATTAATCCCGTTTCGATGGATCCTAGTGCTGAGTTTCCAGATCTCATATCAGTAACATGTGAAACTGAAGCATAAAAAACTGGCGCTCCTGAATTATAGAGCTGGGCTAATATAATACCACCTAGAATTTCTGCATTAATCTGAGTTAATAATCCTGCGAGTGTTACCGGTGCTGAACTTCCCGCTAATGCCTCAGGAGCAATTATAGTGGGTTGTTTATATTTTGCAAATATAGCTAAACCATTAGTCATAATCTGGGGTAAATGTAAGGGGCTGGTAGGACTAAAAAATCCTATTAATCTTGGTCTTTTAATGAGATCTTCCTCACTACCTACGATAATTGAAGCTATATTCATCATATCTTGGGAAGCTATTTTACCAAAACATCCCATTCCATAGGGTTTATAACTGTGCCTTGCCCAGGCTCGTAAGGCATGACAGTGAAGTTCCATAAATGGTACATCATGAGCCCAAAGATCATACTGGCAAGATGATATATGCTCTAAAGCATTTACAATTCGAATTTGTTTTATCGTATCAGCTAGGGTTGATTTTCTTATCCCTTTTTTTTGTGTTTTATCATATATGGAAACTGGACATGGAAGGGAGGCGAATTTTGTGCTTTCTGTATTCACTTCAAAACTATATGAGCCATCGGGGCCGTGTAATTTAAATGAATTTGGTACATTTTTTAATTGTTCTTTCACGAGGTATTCAGGGATTTTAACAAAATCCGTGTCTGGATCAACAGTTGCACCGTGCTTTTCAAAAAGATCTTGTACATCTTTGGCATCCATTTTCACGCCGACTGTTGACATTAATTCCATTGTAGCAGAATGAATAGTCTGAATTTCTTCATTTGAAAGAACCTTTAACTTATTTAGTTTCATTTTAATATAGAAATCTCTATTTTTTAATAAATTATTATAAAATTAGGAAAGTAAATTATTCAATAAACTTACGGTCTCAAGAGCATCATCTGCCCATCCATCGGCACCAATCTCTCCAGCCCAATCCTCTGATGTAGGTGCTCCTCCGATAATCACAATATATTTATCACGGAGCCCTTTTTGTTCTAATTCGTTAATGACCTTTCTTTGGAAATCCATCGACATAGTTAATAATGAAGAAAGCCCAATTACTTTTGCCCCTACTTCTTCCGCTTTTTCGATGAATTTCGCAGCGGGAACCTCTACTCCTAAATTAAATACCTCATACCCATTAGCAAATAAGAAGGATCCTACAAGATCTTTTCCAATACTATGAACGTCACCTTCTACGGTTCCCAGCACAACTTTACCCTTTGTTTCCTTCTCAACGCCCATTTCTTTAATCGCGGGATCTAAAACTTGATCAATTGCAGCTTTAACTGTATTAGATGCGACTATTAATTCGGGAACAAAATATTCTTCTTTTTCATACAATTCCCCCACATATTCCATAACGTTTCCAATCATTTTTAATATGTCAGTTGCACTTGCTTCATTTTTTTCAATAGCTGATTTACATATTTCTATTAAACCCTCTTCATCCCACTCTAATATTTTTGCCTTTAAATTATCTTCTAATGTCATTTTAATTGACTCTTATTATGATATTTCAGAAATTAACAGTATAAGTTAATATTTTACGTGCAATATATAGTTTTTTTATAAATAATTTTCTAATGATGAGTGCAGAAGGAAATAGTATATATATAACTTTATTTTTTAAATTTCTTTTTTATATTTTAAATCTTAACTAATTTTAAAAGGGAGATTCAATATCAATTCTGTTCTTTCGTCTTCTAATGGTCCACGGGAATTGCATGGAAAACGCCTTTATGGCTATATTATAGGAGGTTTTGGATTCTCTTTAACAAATATGTTAAGTGGTGTATTTGCTTTTCAATATTATGTATATACAATTAATCTGAACTCCTTGCTTGTTTCGATCGGATTAACTATTCAATTGGTCATTGCTGCATTATTTTCGGTTCTTTGGGGAGTCATTATTGATAATAAAAAACCCGGAAAATTCGGAAAAAGAAGGCCATATTTATTTTATGGGCTCCCAATCTGGGTTATAACAAGTATTTTACTTTGGCTTCCACCTTGGTATTGTCCAAAAGATAATTCAATGTTCTGGCCTACAGCTATCTATTTTTGGATCATTATTACAATAAAAGCAATAGCTGGAACATCAGTAATAATAGCTCATGCATCAATGTTCCCAGAACAATCTCAAACTGAGGAAAACAGAAAGAAAATAGCAGAAACAGGAACTATTTTTCAAATTATTGCTTCAGTTTTAGGCTTGCTAGTACCTTTAGCTGTTCAAAGTCTATTAGCAGATCCGGAAAATGTCAAATGGTGGGAGTCTTCAGGGAAAACATTACTTTTTTATATACCATTAATTGGAACTGGATTTGCTATTTTTGCATTATTTAGTATAGTTATAACATTTTTCTCGGTAGATGAGAGTTTTCATAAAGCCACATCAGATGCTAAAGTAGAGAAAGTTTCTTTTAACCTGGGCTTTCATCAAATGATTATTCCCGCAAAGGATAAGAAGTTCAGAAAATTTATGGGTATGGGATTATTTATGGGGATTTCTGGCAGAATAATTGGGCTCATAATAATACCATTTCTAACATATGTACTTAAATTTAGAGGAACTGACTATTTTATTTATGTTATTGTATCATTCAGCTGTAAATTTGGATGGTATTATTTTTGGAAAAAAGTACGAGAAAGACAAGCCCTTATTAAGACATTCTCTCTTTGTATGGCTCTTTCTGTTATTGCATCGTTTTTAGAGCTATTCTTCTTGATAGAGATACTTTCTTTTGAGTTTAAGATAGCACTTTTCATAATTTCTTATGGTACTGTATTAGGGTCTATGTATGCATTTGGATTGTTTGGTGGACCAGTATTTAGTGCATTAGTTTATGAAGCTGCGGCAATAAATGAAAATAAAACTGAAACTGAAGCTGAAAATTTGGATGAAGCTGTTTCGGCTATCTCAGGGGCGTATGTTGGATTATCCACATTTACAGGTACACTTGGTCCAGCACTTGCTTCCATTTTAATAGGGATTATACTTATGGGATCAAACCAAAAAAACTCTATAATTCTTACAATTTGCTTAGCATCTACAGGAATATTTTATTTTATTGCGTTTTTATATCTCATACAAATTAAGTTAGAAAAAGGAATTTCCGAAATTAAAACATTTAGTATTGAAAGGGAAGAGATTTTACCACCACCTGAGTGAGTATATCTTCTTTTAAAATTGGTCCCTAATTTATTCTAACACCTTGCTTTTTGAGTGCCTTTTGGATTTTTGAGATATCGACCTGCCTACACGTGACATTATCCTTGATGGATATAGCAGCAGCCACACCTGCACCTTGACCTGTGACTGAGCAGCACACCATTTGACGTGTAGCAGCATGAGATATTTTATCTCCCGCAACAGCACGACCAGCCACAAGCAGATTTTCCACCTTCTTTGGAACTATTATTCTATAAGGTACCTGAAAGTACCTTCCAGTCAAAGGTAAAACTGCGATACCATAGCCATCAATAAACTCAGGACAAATTCCTATGGAATCTTCGAATTTTGCTTCATTTCTTATGTCATGTTCTGTGATATTATACTCTCCCTCGATTTTTCTAGATTCTCTGGTACCTAATGAAGCCCCAATAGATCTAAGCCGTGCTTTCTTAAATCCTGGAGTGTATTTTTTTAAAGCTTCTATAGCCAACATTACCCGCTTTCTACCTTCAATTTCTGCTTTAGTTAGATCCCATACATCTGTGCAGTCTATATCTGTCATGTGGATCCCATTAAACGATGTTATCTCCCCAGCATCTGTATAAGCCGTCCAGTAGCATTCTATATCAACATCTTGTGGAATTTCACCAGCTTCTTTAGCTTTATTGAAAGGTTCTACTAGATAGCTAGTGAAAGATTCTTCTTCTTTTCCCGAAGTTTCCCCCCAGTCTCCTATACTGGCTCGATTTAAATATATATACATTAGAAATTTACCAATATTGACTCCACTACACCCAAAATTTACCGTTACTTCCATCAATTCATTCTTTGGGTTCTTTCGACATGGTGCGCCAGAAAAATAAGCAATATCAGCATCTCCAGTAGCATCGATTATGCGCTTAGCCATAATTGCTTGTCGTCCTGATTTACTTTCTGTTATTATACCTATAATTGTGTTTCCATCCATAATCGTATCAACCGCAGTACAGTGTAGTAAAGGTTTAATCCCCGCTTCTTGAACCAATACATCAGCAACATACTTGAACATCTCCGTATCAAGGACCTGGTAGGTTGACTTCCCATTCAACATTAATCCTTCATCTTCAAGAACTTTAACCATTTCTGGATTCTTTACTTTTCCAATAGTATCTATACTTCCGTCCATCTCTATCGATTTTTGTTCAAATTCCACATTAATACCACCGGCATCCACGGTTTCTACATAACGATACCAAGCAATAGTTCCTACCATAGCCTGTGTTATAACTCCTCCAAAACAGCCATATCGATCTAAAAGCATAGTATCTGCACCTTCTCTTGCCGACGCCAATGCTGCAGAGAGCCCACTCGGTCCTCCACCTACAACAAGAACATCCGTCTCAGCCATAATGGGGATTTTTTTTAACGGTTCTTCTATATAATCCACAATTTTTTACCTCTTTTTTGATTCATGATTGTATAATTGATTTAAATTAACAAAATAAAGAATTTTAATTATCGAAGTATATATAATAGTATCATTTAATTTTTTATCTTTTTGATTTAATGTAAATAGTTCTAGTCAAAAGAATATTAATATACGTGGTTGTAATGGAAGAAAAAGGAACTGATATAACATATTCAGAAAAACAGAAAAAAAACCGAGAAGTATGGGATAAGCAGAGTTTTGATACTCAAATATTAAGAGCCGGAGAGGATCCCTATCCTGAAACTTCCCATAGTATTCGCCCCCCAATTTATGCTGCAAAATCCTATACGTATACCACAATGGATGAAATGCTTAAGAGTCACTTCTATTATTCAAGAACTGAAAATCCAACATTATATGCTCTCGATCAAAAACTCGCTGTTCTTCATAGAGGTGATAGCGCTCTTTCTGTTGCTTCAGGAATGGCCGCTGTCCATCTATCCTGCATGGGTGTATTACAGAAAAGAATCGAAAGAAAAAAACTTGAAAAATTAAAGGATTTACTTCCACAAAATCATCCTGAAGTAATTCCCAATATGATCATTCATAGAAATCAATACACTGGTTCATATCGTCTCTTTTCAAAGATATATCCCCAGATGGGTATTGATTTCAAAAGAGTGGATATGCGTAATCTTAATGAGGTTGAAGATGCAATTGATGATCAAACTAAATTACTTTTTCTTGAAAGCCCCGCCAATCCCACTTGCGATATAATTGATATACAAGCATGTGCAAATTTAATTCATGAAGTTGATGGCAAATGTATTGTAGACAATACGTTCGCATCACCAGTACTGCAACGTCCACTTGAATTAGGAGCCGATTTAGTGGTAGAAAGTTTAACAAAATATATAAATGGGCATGGAGATTGTCTTGGTGGAGCAATAGTTGGAAAAGAAAATACAATAAGAAATATCCGCTATTTTTGGCAGGAAACTCAAGGACAAGTTATGAGTCCTTTTAATGCCTGGCTAATATTACGAGGCATTAGAACCCTTGGAATTAGAATGGAAAGACATTCTAAAAATGCTATAAAAATCGCTCAATATTTGGATAAACATCCAAAAGTGAGAACTGTGATTTATCCTGGATTAAAGAAACACCCTGGACATGAAGTCGCAAAGAAACAAATGAAAGATTTTGGAGGAATGCTCGGATTTGAATTGGAGACAAAAGAAATGAGTAATAAATTTATAAATCTATTAAGATTAATAAAAGTTGGAGTATCACTTGGAGATACTACTTCACTAATAGAACAGACCGGAATTATGACGGGTATTGATCTTGCTGGATGGGAGCGTAGATCCATGGATATTTCAGATACTCATTTTCGATTTTCAGTTGGATTAGAAGACCCAGATGATTTGATAATGGACTTAGAACAAGCTTTAAATCAAATATAAACGATTAAATTTAATATATAGAAAATAAAAAAAAATTATAATTTTAATTTATTAACTAAGCTCTAACTTTCTCTAATTTTTTCTTATGCAATTCTGATAATTCTTTTTTAATCCCTTCAACCCGTTCTTTCGAAAATGGATAGAAGTATAAACATATCAATGTTCCAATAAGTGCTAATATTGGAAAGACCACTACTATTACTCGAAGTCCCAAAATAACATCTGCTCCCGGAGTTGGTGTGTATGTTTCCCATCCCGTCGAAGTAAATACAAGTGAGACTGTAACGATAGATAAAACCATTGCGAGCCTCATAAAAAAGTTGGTTATTCCGAAAAAGGTTCCTTCACGCCTAACACCTGTTTTCAACTCATCTTCATCGATAACGTCTGCAATAATAAGATATATAAAGTATAACATTCCTCCGAACCCGAATCCTATTATAATAAACATTACCAAAGCTAAAGTAAAAGAAGATATAAAGAAAAGAGGAATTATAGCAACGATAAAACATATAACTGCAATAGCATAAGCTTTTCTGCTACCTAACTTTACATCTAACTTCATCCAGATAAAAACTGTCAATATTCCTACAATAAATAGTATTCCGAGTAAAATTGAAGTTAAGAATGTATCAGTAATGGAAAGAACATGTAAAGCATATATAGGGATTACAGTTCCATACAAGAGTAAAATATATTCAAAAAAGAAAAACATAATTGTGTAGAGTACAAATCCTCTGTTCTTAAATGTATATTTTAATCCTTTAAAAAAGCCAAATTCTTGCTTGTGATCCAATTTAAACTCTTCTCGTTCCTTTACCCCCCATTTTATTGCAATAAATAAAGTAATACCTACTATGATGGATGTAACTATACCATTAATCAAATAACCAGTTGGGTTGGTAAGATCTCCTATAAAGAAGCCCGGAAGCATAAATCCAATAAGCATGCCAACAGTGGCAAGAATTTGCTTAATTGTATTAACCTCAGCTCTTTCTTCTACAGAAACATATAATTCGGGGAATAAAGCGTCAAATAGCGTGACCATTGTATAAAAAGTATCATAGAGCATAAGCATAATTAGAAGGTACACAAAGGTTATAAAATGATTATCTGTGGGTGGCATCCATACGATAATCACAATTATTAGGATTGGAATAGTACCTAAAATAATAAAAGGCTTTCTCCTCCCAATTCTGGTGTGCATCCTGTCAGACATATACCCAACAAGAGGATCATTTATCGCATTCCAAAATGTCCAAATAATAAACGCAAGCAAAATATATGTAACTGGTAAGCCAATTGCACCGAAATAGAATGAAAAGATCCATACATTAAATGCAGTTTGAATAAACCATTGAGCATAACTTCCCATCCCGAAGGAAATTTTCTGTCCTTTACCAAAACCTGAAGTTTCCATTTTATTTTCACGTTATAATTTAAAAATGTAAAATTTAATTAAGTCAAAATTATCTTAAAGGTATAAATATGTTTTCCTTTTATTTAATTGTGAGATGTTTATTTTCTATAGGAATTACAATAATAATTATAATTTAAAGAAAAGTTGTAGGGTTTTATTATGAAGATAACGTTCATAGGAACGGCAGGAGGTGCTATGGTGACCGAAAGTAGAAGCTCTCCCTCAATTTTAATAAATAATGACCTTCTCCTTGATTGCGGTGAAGGTTGTACTCAAAAATTATTACAGTTAAAAACTATAGATACAATTAATACAATTTGCATAACCCATTTTCATATAGATCATTACTGGGGATTATTTCCTCTACTTATACATTACTTGTTCAGTAATAGAACTGCGGATTTAACCATTATCGGCCCACCCCAAACTAAAGCGACCATAGGAAAGATCTTTGCAATATTAGGTGGTGAGGTAGATTCTGGGAAACTTAATTTCAATATTAACTTTAAGGAGCTAACCGATCGTGATGGAGTTCAAGAAATTAAAGGTGATTATACCTTAAAATGTGCGAAGATGGACCATGCTATAATTTCATTCGCTTATCGTGTCGAAAAGAATAATCAATCAGTTTGTTATTCTGGAGATACAAGACCTACACAGCAATT
>Ga0209976_10002018_pt1 | contig 11708 bp, 10 predicted proteins | sample SumtaG_FD_182806 | JGI IMG/M metagenome (GOLD analysis project Ga0209976, IMG submission 182806) | Deep subsurface microbial communities from Indian Ocean to uncover new lineages of life (NeLLi) - Sumatra_00157 metaG (SPAdes) (version 2) | ecosystem: Environmental > Aquatic > Marine > Oceanic >... | reverse complement strand
AAAAGGCGATCGGGAACTAGATAACTCAGCCATCCTGCCTTACAAATCCACTTTCGGCAACCTTAACCCCAACAAAACCTTCTTCACTATCTATCTGGGCGTCAACTCTGAAAAAAACATTGAAACAGTCAAAACCAAAGCTAAAAAAATTCTCTTAAAACGCTATGAAGAAGACGAGTTCTCTGTCACCGAACAAGCCGAAATCCTTTCCACCGTCAACCAAATCTTTAACATTGTTAACAGCATCTTAATCGCTATTGGCTCCATCTCTTTAATTGTTGGCGGTATTGGTATTATGAATATTATGTATGCTACAGTCACTGAACGCACCAAAGAAATCGGCATCCGCCGGGCTATTGGCGCTACTCAAAAAGACATCCTCAGTCAATTCTTATCAGAAGCCGTCATTCTCTCAGTCTTTGGCGGCTTACTCGGCCTAGTTTTAGCCAGCTTAATAGTCTTAGCTATTCGCACCGTCTTTCCCGCTGCCATCAATCTTCTAGCTGTAGTGCTCGCCTTTGGTGTTTCCACCATCATTGGTGTCTTCTTTGGCGTCTTCCCTGCTCGCCGAGCTGCCAAACTTACGCCTATTGAAGCCATTCGCTTTCAGTAATATATTTAAACTATATGGAACAACCATCTCTCGTCTCCGAAGCCGACCAAAAAAAGCTGAAACTTAAAAAAACCCTTAAAAAGATTATCGCCCTATCTCTAATTATCTCGCCTCTAATCCACACTTATCTTTCCATTAAAGACGTCTTCTTTGTTCTGCCTAAAATTTCCTTTGTTGGCGATCCTCAAGCCAGCAACCAACTCTATGCTGAGCTTCTCAAAAAGGCCACCACCATCTCTCTTAATCTTATCCTTAACAGCCTCTATGGCTTCTCTTTGCTGGTTAAACCCATTCCTGCCACTAAAGCCATTCACCTTATCCTGGGAGTCGTCCTCTTTATCATCTCCAACTTTGTCTTCCAACTAACTGCCATTGACCAACTCTTTAATCAACTCCCTTTTCTCCCCTTAACATGAAGTCCCATGGTATAATTTCAACTCATGACCAAAGCCAAACCAACCAAAAAACCCAAAACTAAACCTACTTCATCAACAAGCAAGGCTGTTACCTCAGCCGCCAAACTTTCTTGGCTACCCAAAAAAACCTTTACTTTAGAATTCTCTATTCCCTGGTCAAAAGTTAAAGTCACCTACGATAAAGTCCTCATTCAGCTAGCCAAACAAGTTAAGCTTGAAGGTTTTCGTCAGGGCAAAGCCCCCAAAGACATAGTCGAAAAAACTACTGATAAAGCCAAACTTTATGGCGAGGTCATTAATCAGCTTTTACCCCTTTCCTATGCCCAAGCCGTCAAACAACACAATCTTAAACCAGCCATTGCTCCCAAAATCCAGATTATTAAAGCTGAAGAAAATCAACCTTGGCAGTTCCAGGCCACTTCTTGTGAATTACCTCAAGTCAAACTAGGGGACTATAAAACTATTGTCAAAGGCTCTCTGGCTAAAGAAAAAATCTGGACCCCTGATAAAGGCAAGCCTGATGAAAAACAAGATAAACAACTAAACGACACTCAAAAGTTTAACCTCATTACTCAAGCCTTACTCAAAGACATTAAACTTGAACTGCCTGATCTGCTGACTGATACCGAAAGAGACAGAATGTTAGCTAAATTACTTGACCAAGTCCAAAAACTTGGTTTAACCATTGAGCAATACGCTGCTTCTAGCCAAAAAACTGTTGATCAATTAAAAACTGATTACCACCAGACTGCCGCTAACACTCTAAAAATTGAACTCATTCTTCAAGCCATTGCAGACCATCGTCAAGTCAAGGTTGATGAAAAAGAAATTGATAAAATGATTGCTGCTGCTGGTGATGAAAAACTTAAAAAACAACTAAACACTCCCGCTGAACGCGCCTATATTGCCTCTATCTTAAAAAAGCGCCAAGTCATTGACTACCTCATTAGCTTATAGTAAAATCCAGTTAATTAATCACCCGACTATCTGTCCTCGGAAGATTTGCTACAGATGAATCAACTCGATCCTTTTAACCAAACCAAAAAGAAAAAGAAAACCGGCCCTAAATACCAAAACTTTATCGAGGCCTTTAAAGACATTGGTTCCTCTATTGGTAAAGCCGTCACCCAGGATGTCGTTAAAGGCACCGCTCAAAACGTAGTTGATGTTTTTACCAAAGGCCAAGCTCAAACTGACACCCCCGTTCCTCAAGAAAACTTTAAATTCGAAGATTACTTAAATCAACAGGAAAGAAAAATCCGCGCCCAGGAAAGAACTCGCTTTGAAGCTATCCGCCGGGAAGAAAAAATTATTTACTCTCGCGAACAACAACAGGTTAAAATTCAAATCGAAACCCTTCAAGTCCAAATCAAAGAACTAGGTAAAGAACAAGTCGGTTTAATCAAAGAAGTTGAACAAGCCAGCTTCCAAGCTGTGGTTAATCCCGGTGTTTACCACCAAAACTTTTTTGAAAGACTCATTCATCTTATTAAAATCGCTAAAAAGAAAATTGCCGAGTCCAGAACCTGGTTGCATCTTCACAATCATCGCGCTCAAAAACGAGGCTACTACTGGCAAAACGTCAAAAAGTCCGGCACCAAATTCATGCTCTCCCACGAAAGATACATGGCCACCCAGGCTGGTTAATTTCCTCATATAGTAAAAATCTGTTAAAATTCCTTTATACGGGCGGTTAGCTCAGCTGGCTAGAGCGCTACATTGACATTGTAGAGGTCACAGGTTCAAGTCCTGTATCGCCCACAAAATAAGTCAGTTTTTTGTATACTAAATATATGCCTAAACAAGATAAACTAACTATCTTAAGAAACAGCACTGAACATGTCCTCACCATGGCCATGGAAAACCTTTATGGGAAAAAGGTTATTAAAGCCATGGGGCCTTCAACTGCTGACGGCTTTTACTTTGACTTTGACTCTCCTAAAGACTTTAAAATCTCTGAAGCAGATTTCTCAAAAATAGAGAAAGAAATGCATCGCTTGATTTCTCTTGATCTACCGATTACTGCTAAGCTGGTTTCTCCAGCCAAAACTAAAGCCATGTTCAAAAACAACCCCTATAAACAAGAATGGGTCAAAGAAATTCTTGATCGGGGAGATAAAAAAATCCGTATTGTTACTATTAGTAAACCAGACTCTGATAACTACTTTCCCGATATCTGTAAAGACGAACATTTAAAATCTACTGGAAAAATTAAGGCCTTTAAACTCCTGTCTGTCGCCGGTGCTTACTGGCGGGGAAGCGAGAAAAACCAAATGCTGACTCGCATCTATGGTACGGCTTTTTTCAATAAAAAAGATCTTGATCAACATCTCTGGCAACTCGAGGAAGCTAAAAAACGCGATCATAAAAAACTTGGCCCTCAGCTCGACCTCTTTGTTATTAATAAAGACATTGGTAAGGGCTTACCACTTTTAACACCCAAAGGCACCATCATCAAAAATCAAATTCTTGAGTATGAACGCCAACTGGAAAAACAGTATGGCTTTCAGGAAGTCACCACTCCTCATATTGCCAAAAACGATCTTTACAAAAAAACCGGCCACTGGCAGCATTATCGCGACACTATGTATGCTCCTTTTGGCATTGATAATGAAACCTATGTTCTCAAACCCATGAACTGCCCTCACCACTACATGATCTATGCTTCTCAAAAACGCAGCTACAAAGATCTGCCTCTCCGCCTCAGCGAGCCTGGCGTTTGTTATCGCTATGAAAAATCTGGCGAACTCGCTGGTCTTATCCGAGTCAGAGCTCTGACTATCGATGACTCCCACATTCTTATGACCGAAGATCAAATTGAATCAGAATTTACTCTCTGTATTAAACTAGTCAAAAAAATGTTCCAAGCTCTCGGTTTAAAAGATTATTGGGTCAGGCTTTCCCTCAATGACCCTGATAATAATGTCAAATACATTGCTGACCCTAAAAACTGGCAAAAGGCTGGCCAAAAACTTGAAAATATTATTAAGCAAAACCAGCTCAAGCATGAAACTATTCAAGGTGAAGCCTCCTTTTATGGTCCTAAAATCGACTTTATAGTTAAAGACTCTATTGGCCGGGAATGGCAGATGAGCACTCTCCAGCTCGATCTTTTCATGGCCAAACGCCTCGGCCTGGTCTACACCGACAAAACTGGTAAAGCTAAACACCCAGCCATTCTTCACCGCGGCTTAACCGGCTCATTAGAGCGGACTCTCGGTCTCTTAATCGAACACTATGCTGGCGCCTTTCCTGTCTGGCTATCTCCAGTTCAAGCAGTTATTATTCCTATCTCCAAAGCCAACCTCAACTATGCTAAAAAAGTTCACCAAAAACTCAAAGAAAATAATATTAGAGTTGAAACTGACGATACTAATGCTACTCTTGGGGCAAAAATCAGACAAGCCACTACTCAAAAAATCCCCTATATTCTTGTAGTTGGCGATAAAGAAGAAAAATCCCAATCTGTAGCTAAGCGAGATCGAACTGGCAAGGATCCCCAATCTATTAAACTAAAATCTTTTATTAAAGAAATCACCCAAGAGATTGAAGTAAAAGCCATTAACTGATACAATCTACCCCTGTTATGAAGAAGTTCTACAAAATTAATCAATACATTACTGACCCTGAACTGCGAATTGTTGGTCCTGATGAAAAACAAATCGGGGTCATGAAACGTGACGAAGCTATCTTTAAAGCCCGCCAAATGGGCATGGATCTGGTTTTAGTGGCCGACAAAGCCAAACCTCCGGTTGCCCGCATCATTGATTTCAACAAGTTCAAATACCAACAACAACAAAAACAAAAAGAAAGTAAGAAAAAAACCAAAGCCACTGATCAAAAAGAAATCCGCTTCACTCCCTTTATTGCTCAAAAAGACTTTCAAACCAGAATCAGCCGCATCAAGGAATTTTTAACCGATGGACACAAAATCAAAATAACAGTAAAATTCACTGGCCGCCAAATCACTCGTAAGGATTTTGGCTTTGAGCTCTTAAAAAAAGCTGCTAATGAACTGGTTGAGTTTGGCACTCAAGAAACCGCGCCTAAATTCCAAGGCAAACTCTTATGGACCACCATCTCACCTATTAAAAAACAGCCAAAATCAGATAAGTCTAAAAAAGATAAACCCAAGCATGACAAAAAAAAGAAAAAATAAGCTTAAAACCAGAAATTCAGTTGCCAAACGGTTTAAAATCACCAAAACCGGTAAGGTAATTCGTCGCGGCGCTCAAAACCGCCACTTAAAAGCTAATCGCTCCAAACGCAACACCCGCCGCGGTCGAGTTCCTAAAGTAATGACTGGCAAAATGGCAAAAAAAATTAAGAAAATGTTAGGTCAATAATATGAGAGCTAAAACCGGCACCACCAGAAGAAAACGCCACCAAAAAATCATTAAACAAGCCAAAGGCTATCGCATGACCCGCTCTCGGCTTTACAAGGTCGCTAAAGAAGCTGTGCTTCATGCTGGTCAATATGCTTATGCCGGCCGCAAACTCAGAAAACGTGATTTTCGCCGCCTCTGGATTCAACGGATTAACGCTGCTTTATCCACCACCGACCTTTCTTACTCCCAATTTATTAAAAAACTCAAAGATAATAAAGTTGAGCTAAACAGAAAAATCTTAGCTAACTTAGCCGTCAACCAGCCTGAAGTTTTCTTTAAAATTGTCGATAAGATGAAGTAGTTAATCCTACTAACTCTATCGACATCCCGATTTAATCGGGATTTTTTTATGTTAAACTTACTTTATGCAAACTAAACTCTTAAACCTTAAAAACCAGGCCTTAGCCTTGATTAACGAGGCAGAGAATAAACAGGAACTGGAGCGCCTGCGGATTCAGTTTTTAGGCAGAAAAGGCCAAATTAACCAAATCTTAAAAGACCTACCTCAGCTTGATAAACAAGAAAAAGCCAAACTCGGTCGCTTAACCAATGACCTAAAAGTTGCCATTCAATCAGCCATTAAAACCAAGTCTCAATCTCTCAAAACCACTCCTAAAAAAACCTGGTTTGACATGACTGCACCTGGCAAATCACCTCCTTTAGGTCATCTTCACCCCATTTCTCAAGCTATTGAAGAAGTCACTCGCATTTTTGAACATATTGGTTTTACCCGCGTCCGCTATCCTGAAGTTGATTGGGACTGGTATGTATTTGAATCCCTTAACATGCCAGTAGATCATCCGGCTCGAGATGAATGGGAAACCATTTTTATTGACACTCCCGCCCATAAAACCATGGGCAAAATGGTTTTAACCACCCATACCTCTAACGGCCAGGTCAGAGAAATGGAACGGGTTAAACAACCACCAATTCGCATGCTTAATATCGGTAAATGCTACCGCCGTCAACAAGATCGCACCCATACTGTTATGTTCCATCAATTTGAAGGCCTGGTGATTGACAAGAATATCGGCATTCCTCATCTTAAAGGCACTCTTGATTACTTTGCCCGGGAATTCTATGGCCCTCAGGCCAAATCCAGAATCCGGCCTTTTAACTTTAGATTTACCGAACCCTCTTTTGAAGTAGATTTCTCCTGCACTCATTGTTCTGGTAAAGGCTGTAAGTTCTGTAAATCTGGCTGGCATGAAGTTGGTGGCGCTGGCCTAGTCCACCCCAATGTTCTTAAAGCCGGTAAAATTGATCCTAGTAAGTATTCCGGCTTTGCTTTTGGCTGGGGAATTGAACGCACTTATACTCTCAAGCCTGGTCTTAATATCGACGATATCCGCCTGCTTTATTCAAGTAATCTCAACTTTCTTAACCAATTTTAACTATGAATATATTAATCCCTCACTCCTGGCTTAAAGAATTTTTACAAACCGAGGCCTCACCTCAGAAAATCGCCAACTGTTTATCTTTATGCGGCCCCTCAGTTGAAAAAATCGACAGACAAAACAATGACTATATCTATGACATCGAGGTCACCACCAACCGGGTTGACATGATGTCAGTCACTGGCATTGCTCGCGAAGCTGCGGCTATTCTACCTCAATTCGGCATTAAAGCTAAACTTAAACAAAGCATCTACCAACCTACAAGGATAAACCCTGTAGGTGCTAATCTCCCTCCATTCCCCCTAAAACTAACTATTAATCATCAACTCTGCCCTCGGTTCACTGCTGTAGTTATTAAAAACATCGCTATTAAACCTTCTCCTAAAAAAATTCAGCAATATCTAGAAACTAGCGATATTAGAACTCTTAATAATGTTATTGATATCTCCAATTATCTGATGCGAGCTTATGGTCAACCAATCCATACCTTTGATCTTGACAAAATCAAAGAAAAAATGATCTTAAGATTATCAAAAAAAGGCGAAAAACTAACCACTTTAGATAATAAAATCTTCGCTTTGCCTGGCAATGACATTGTTATTGAAGACGCCAACCATCGTTTAATAGATCTTTGCGGTATTATGGGTGGCCTTAACACTGCTGTTGATAATCAAACTAAAAATGTCCTATTATTTGTTCAAACTTACAACCCCAAGCATATTCGCCAAACCTCCATGACTTTAGGGCAAAGAAGCGAAGCCGCTCAATTATTTGAAAAATCAGTTGACCCAGAACTAGTCATGCCAGTTTTACTTCAAGGCATTCAATTATTTAAAAAACTAACTAACGGAGAGCAGGGGAGTCAAATTATTGATATTTACCCTCAATCATATAAGCCCAAAACCATTACCACCTCACTTCAATTAATTAAAGATAGACTGGGAATTGATATCTCCTCGAAAAATGTTTCTCAGATCCTTAATTCTCTCGGTTTTGACAATAAATTCTCTCAGGAAACCTTCACTATCACCATTCCTTCATGGCGAGCCAAGGATATCAATATTCCAGAGGATATTGTTGAAGAAGTGGCTCGCATCTATGGTTTCCATAAACTACCTAGTACTCTTATGGCTACTCCTATCCCAACTAACTACCCTAATGACAACTTTAAGCTTGAACATCAAATTAAAGCCTGGCTGGCTGACATGGGCTTAAATGAAATCTATACCAACTCTATGGTTTCAGAAAATCTAGCCAAACAATCCCCTTACCCCCTCAAATCCCATTTAAAAATCAAAAATGCCCTATCTGAAGAATGGCAGTACATGCGCCGCTCCTTAATTCCTTCTCATCTTGAAGCCATCAAACAAAACCCTCTTGCTAAAAATATTAGCTTTTTTGAAATTACCAACACCTATCATAAAAAACCCAATCAATTACCTGAAGAAAAATTAGAATTAATTATCAACTCTAATAAATCTTTCTCCTATCTTAAAGGCATTATTGAAACTCTGTTTACCAAACTTCACCTTCACCCTCAGTTTAAACCCAAAAAAAACTCGGCCGAAATCTTCATTAAAAATAAACCTGTAGGCACTATAGGACCTACAAGGATAAACCCTGAAGCTCAAATTGCCCTGCTAGACTTAAAACCCATTCTCAAGCTAGCTCAGCTTTACCCCCAATACCAACCCCTTTCCTCTCATCCGCCAATCTTTGAAGACATGACTTTTACCTTGCCAACTAAAACCTATCTTGGCCCAGTTATTGATACTCTTAAAAAATCCCATAAATTAGTTCAAAAAGTCAAACTCACCAAAACCTATCAAAACAACCACACCTTTAATATTACTTACCAAAGCCAAATTCAACCCTTAAACGATAAAATGATCGCTCCTATTAGAAAAAAGGTCGCTGCGACTCTTGCTAAAAAATTCCGTGCCAAGCTTGTTGGCAAACTTTAAGGATTTGGCGACGGTTCAGGTGACGGCTCAGGCGACGATTCCCAATCCCAGGGGACATTGACTCCTACCTCAATCTCTTTATCAGCGGCATTACCTTTACTATCTTCCGCTCTGACCTTAAGTTTGTACGTTCCATTATCTAAATGCAAAGTTACCTCAAACGGCTTCTCTGTGACTGTTTTTTTCTTAGTCCCATCCACAAAAAACTCCACTTTTTCTATGCTGTTGTTTGCCGTTACTCTTACCTTAAAATCAAACTCATTATTAATCTCCTCTTCATCACCTGGGCTAGTAATATCTACCACAATCTCATCTGATTCACCACAATACTCCTTTGGATATTTATACCGACCATCATCCTGACCCCCTATCCAAGCATCAATCGCTTCCTGCCACCGATTCTTACCCCCACCAGCCGGATCATCAGCCTCAGCCACAATATACTCCCGTTTGTCATAATCGCCCCTAGCCACCATCGTATCAGTCGCCAGCTTATCCTGCCCCTTACAAACCTTTAACTCTGTGTGAATTGGATCTGCTCCCACTGGCTCAGTGCCTTTAATAAAATACTCATGTCGGGAAGGCCAGCCATCATGCGACGGATAACCAGAAATCACATCTATTTCCTTAGTCACAATCCCTTTTGGCGCAGCCCAACCTTTGACCGGCTGACCAACTAATGCTTGAATCATTATCTGCCGCCAAATTGGTGTGGCTCCCGAAATCCCCGAAGCCACTCGCTTCATCGCTGAATTATCATTATTCCCCACCCAAGCTCCCACAATCACTCCCGGCGTCCAACCCACTGCCCAGTTATCCCGCATATCATCAGTCGTCCCGGTCTTAACCGCTACTTGACGACCAGAGATGTTTAAATACGAATTCCCTCCAAAAGTAATTGTCCGAGCACTATTATCTGACAAAATATCCGAAATCAAAAACGCCTCCTCCTCACTCAACACCCTCTTCCCCTTAACCGACTTATGCTTCTCCAACACCTTCCCTTTATTATTCTCCACCTTTAAAATACTCACTGGCTCTACCTTTAAACCGCTGTTACCAAACGCACTGTAAGCTGCCACCATGTCAATTAAACGAATCTCTCCGCCACCCAAAGTCAATGATAATCCAAACCGATTCACATTGGCTGTCGTTGGCTGCAGCGTAGTAAATCCCATATCATAAGCTGTTTCTAACATGTTCCTAACTCCCGCTAACTGCAATAACTTCACCGCCGGAATATTCAAAGAATTGCCTAAAGCCTGCCTTAGCTGCACTGGCCCATGGGGCTTGTTATCATAGTTCCTGGGTTTATACACCGGATTATTTGCCCCACCTGGAAACTCAGTCACTACATCCATAATCATCGTCGCTGGTGTATATCCCTGCTTAAAAGCCGTCACATAATTAACCGGCTTAATCGATGACCCTGGCTGGCGTAATGATAAAGTCACATTGACCTTGCCATCATAATTTTCAGCATGATAATTCTTAGACCCCACCATTGCCAAAATCTCCCCATTAGTTGGATCCATTACCATGGCTGCCCCATTAGTAATATCTAAACTCTCCACCTTGGCAATCTGATTACTGACTATTTTCTGAGCTTCCTTTTGTAAATCCCAATCCAGGGTGGTGGTCACCCGCAAACCTCCACCTTCCACCAAAGCCTCGCCATATTTATCAATCAACTTCTGTCTGACATACATGACAAAATGCGGCGCCTTAAACGAAGCTCCTTCAGGCGCGAACTCAACCGATTCTAAATCTTTCAACGCCTGTTTTTCTTCATCTTTGGTTATATAATCATCCTCTCGCATCCTGCGTAACACATCTTTAGTCCTGGTCTTGTAAACTTCTTCACCGCCAGTAAACGGTGAATACCGTGTCGGTGACTGCGGTAATCCTGCTAATACTGCCGACTCCACCAAATTTAACTCATTCACATCCTTAGTAAAATATGTCTCAGCTGCTGCCTGCACTCCCCAAGCTGTCCCGCCATAAGGTGACTCATTCAAATACATCTGCAGAATCTCGTCCTTGGTATACTTTTTCTCTATCTGAACTGCCAGCACAAACTCCTTAATCTTCCGGCTAATGGTTCTCTGCGGCGTTAACAACACATTCTTCACCAGCTGTTGAGTCAAAGTTGATCCTCCTGCCAATCGTCTAAACCTAAAAACCGTGTTAAACATTGCTCTTAACCATCCCCAGGGATCAAAGCCTTGATGCTGATAAAAATTCTTGTCCTCAATCGCAATCGTTGCCTCCTTTAAATCTTCAGGTACCTCAGCTAGCTCTACCGGTGTCCGTCGCTGATCAGCAAACACGTCATACAACAATTCACCTTCTCTGTCATAAATCTTAGTGGAAAACCCTTCCCTCCTGACCACCTTATCGGGCTGAGGTAAATCCTTAGCATACCAGGCAAACAAAATTGTCCCTAACAAAGAAAACCCCACCACTCCAAAAAAACCCACTACTGCCACCAGCCTGATCAAATCAGCCCGGCTCCTCACCCGATACTTCCTCCCCAGCTCCTTTATTTTTATAATACGACGACGCCAAAGTCGCTGCCAATTAGCCATATATTAAGTCTAACAAACCCTTGTGAAAAAGTAAAAACTTAGTATAATGAAAAAAATTATCATGAATAAACATCAAAAGCTTGATCTCCTCCTCTCTATCTATATTGCCACTATTGTAGCCGCTGAACTCTTGGGTAGTAAAATTTTTACTATCAGTGGAGTTATCAATGCTTCAGTCGCTATCTTTGTTTTTCCTCTTACCTTTACTATCAATGACATTGTGGCTGAGGTTTATGGTAAACCCAGAGCCCAAAGCTTTATGCGTTCCGGCTTTTATGTTCTCCTAGGCTTAGCCGCTTACACTCTTTTAACTATTATCCTGCCGCCAGCTACTAGATTTAC
>Ga0209976_10002017_pt1 | contig 11710 bp, 11 predicted proteins | sample SumtaG_FD_182806 | JGI IMG/M metagenome (GOLD analysis project Ga0209976, IMG submission 182806) | Deep subsurface microbial communities from Indian Ocean to uncover new lineages of life (NeLLi) - Sumatra_00157 metaG (SPAdes) (version 2) | ecosystem: Environmental > Aquatic > Marine > Oceanic >... | reverse complement strand
GGAGCGAACCACCTCCAGATCCAGATCCAAGTGGTATTATTTATCCTACAGAGGATAGCTATGTAAATGGAGATTTTGCTACTAGCAATTATGGCAGTCAGGATATACTAAAAGTGGATAATGAGCCAATAAATATCGCATTCTTGAAATTTGATCTATCTAACGTTACTAGTCTCAGTTCAGCAAGGCTATACGTAAGAACTACTACTGCGACTACACAGGATACGCAGACCTTACACTCTGTTTCTGATACTTCCTGGAGTCAGTCAGCTATGAATTATAACAATATGCCCTCAGTTGGTAGCCAATTAGCAACGGTGCCCTCCATTGGAGCAGAAACATGGGCGGACGTTGATGTCACTAGCTATATTAATGGGCAAAAAGGGAATATTATCACTCTGGCATTAAAAATAAATAGCTCGGACGGAGTGAACTATTCTTCCAGTGACTCAAGCTACAAACCATACCTCGAAATCACGGAGTAATTTCCATTTATCTATTTCGCTCAATTTATAAGAGGGCAAATGCCTGCCAATGAAGAAGATATCTGCTATTATAATCCCATGACGAAAGCAGTAAAAGAAAAAGTACCGAAGGGGAGACTTCCAAGGTTCAAAACTTGGAGCAAGAAAAGAATATTTTTTTCTTTTTTGCTATTACTTTTCTCCTTTGCCAGCTTCTACATGCTTATGCTGATTTTCGCTCCTGAAATTGATTATTATCTAAGAGAAGATGTTGACGAGCAGGTGAAGGGCTTGGAAACGGAAAAAGTTATAAACCTACCCAATGGAATCATTATTCCTAGTATCAAAGTGACTGAGCCAATTTTGGAAGGAGGGGAGGAGGTTCTGGGAAAAGGAGCTTGGCATAGAAAGCCTGAGATGGGTAATCCTGAGCTTGGCGGGAATTTCATTCTAACAGGGCACAGATACAGTATGGAAGCGACCCCTGGGCAGGTTGTGGCAAATTCTCCTTTTTATGATATTGATAAACTACAAGTAGGCGAGGTGATTTATGTGGTTTGGAATAAAAAGCCGTACAAGTATAGAATTGAAGAAATTAGTGAAGTGGCTCCAACTCAGGTAGAAATAGAGGAGCAATCTGATTCTCATCAGCTTACCTTATACACCTGCACACTTGGCGGTAGATGGGACGGGAGGATTGTGATTGAGGCTAAGCCGCTTTTTGAAATTTAAGATAATCCTGATACTCCTCATCCTCTCTTATCTCCTTTCTTATCGCCTGCCTTATTATCTTTGTCCTGCTTTTTCCCTTTTGGAATTTGGCCCATTCGATATATTTTCGCTCCACCTCGTCTATGACTAGGTGAAATCGGTGCTTTTGTGTGGCTTTTGAGTATTTATTGATGAAGGCTCTGATTATTTCTTTATAATTTTTCAAATCATACTGCGTCACTTCAAGGTAATCAGATTTTATTCCTTCAATAAAGCCTTTGTTAAAGTGCATTTTTTTTGATTTTTGCCAAAGTACTAGTGTAGGTTTTTGCCTTTGTAAAGCCATGGTTATTTGATGGCCTGTGCTAAATCCTGAGATCGTATCTTCGATTATGACAAGCTCGCTATCTGAAACCGCCCTCATGACAGCCTCATATATATTTTCTACACTCTTGATTCGCTTGTTCTTTTTGGCGTACTTGTAGGTGATAGGAAGCCAATCTCTTGTGAGGACATGACCTTCTTCTATAAGAAATTCTCTGATAGAAAAGTAATACTTATGGTATTTTATAATTTCAGCAGTTGAAGCTCCAAAAAATATTTTCATGTATATGTGCTAAAAATGTGCATACTGTGCATGTTATTTTAATTCAAAATCTGATATTGTTCAAATATGAAAAAGATAAAAGTTCTAGTTGCCACAGGTAGTCAGGATAAATTTACAAGAATCAGCCAGTGGTTTGAAAATATAGAAAATGTCGAACTATTGAGCTTCAATGATTTTCCTGTCAGTCTTGTGGAAAGGGCCAAGGTTAGTGATGAAGAGGAAAAGAAATTTAAAACTATGAGAGAGAGAGCTATTGCAAAAGTGCAGAAGCCGTTGAAAGCATTGGGGCGTGAATTTGATGGAATAGTTATTGCCACAGATGATACTGCATATTTCCCTTTGGTGGATACAGAGATAGTAGATTTGCGTGAGCCGCCTGATATTTCTAGCAAAGGTGGAGAGATAGTGCTTGCTGGCGTTGATAAAAGGCTGCAGGGAATCGATCTGGCAAATCATTATGCAAGACTCACTGATTTGGCTGTAAAGGGGAAGGGGTCTAAATATATGCCAATTATTTGGAGGTTTGGTTTGGCAGCTGGTAGAACGAATGGATCTGATAATGTAGAGATACTTGCGAATTGGGAGAGAAAGCAATACATTCAAAACACTCTTCTAGAAGAAACAATCGAAGATACAGGTTATATGATGGACTATATCATTAGTGAGACTCCAAAGGGAGAAACAAATTCTTTGAGAAAGAAAAAGTGGGATGAGAAGGAGCCTAAAAAGGCACTTAAACAGTATCTGCAGGCTCTGGCTCAGGATCAGGACTGATAATCACTTTAATGTCCTCTTCGTAGTTTGATTGACTGTACCCATGGGTTTCTGGATCTTCGATTATCTGGGTCGCTCCAAAATATTCCGCAAGATACTTTGTAGTACCACTCATTTCACCACCTGTAAGATCAACTATTATCACTCCATTGGCGCCAGTGCTACCATTCGTGGTTAAAGTGATATTTGAACTTGTTATTGGAAGCGTGCCAGCATACACCTCGTCTCGAAATTCAGGTACTTTATCAGTCTGTATGTACGCACGTCCTAGATGATTTTCTATGAGAATTGAAGCGTTTTCATCATATAGTTTTGGATTATCCCAGATTTTTTCCAGATATGCCTGTGCAGTGGCAAAACTCGGATCTTTGAATTTGATCATGTAACCGCCAGTTTCAGCAGTTGGTGGGTGATAAATTATTCGATTCAGTCCTCCAAAATTCGGATCAAGCACTACATTGATTGGATTTATATCGGCTTCATCAACTAGAGAGAACGAAGCAAAAATTTCTTCCAGGCCGATATCTGCTTCAACATACTTATTTATTGTTTGGAAAATATCCCAGTATTTCTCTGCTTTTTTGATTTTTGATTGCTCTTCGTCTTCCAAAATTTTCGTTTTGAGAGCATCTATTACCTGTTGTTGCCTTTCAGCTCTAGAGAAATCGCTTGCCATATTCATGTCTCCTTTGATAACCATTCTAAATCTTGACCATACCAGGGCGTGTTCGCCGTCCATTATTTGTTTGCCGGGTTGGAATTCATAGTATAACCATCTGGAGCTCGGTTTGCCGTCTTGTCCTGGATAATCATTTGGATACTGCGCTTTGACATATGTTGGTACATCAATCTCAACTCCATCTACTGCGTCTACTGCTTCTTCTACTCCCTTCAACTTGATTATTACTCTATATTGAATCTGTTTGTCCAAGATATCTTCTACTGTTTCCTCTAGGAGTTCGAATCCATCGTCGATGTCATCTCTTTGCTCTCCTGTGGCATATAGGGCATTGATTTTACTGTAGTATGGCCCACCTCCATTGATGTTGTATGGTATGTATAGATCTCTTGGGAAAGACACAAGTGTTGTTTTTTTTGTAGAGTGGTCGTAAAGGGCGACTATGATAGAGTCTGTGTTCATTAGGCCCTGGTTGACCCCACCGTCTTCTCTTGTATCAAGCCCTACTATCAGGACTCCTGTTATTCCGTTCTCTTGCTCAAGTTTTGGACTGAAAGCCTCTCTCCAGCATTTTGTATCAAATATGTTATCGCAGATTTCAGCATCAGGTGTATTGGCGATGATTGAAACATTGAACTTTTGGAGACGATCCCATCGGGTGTAGCCAAAATACCCTCCGCCTATGATCCCGGCAAGTACAATCAATCCAAAAATTCTAAGAATATATTTTTTGATTTTTCCTTTTCCTTCCTTTTTTTGATTTTTCTTTTTCTTCTTCTTTCCTTTACTTTTGTTAAATTCGTCAATTCTTCTTTGTCTGGCACTAATAGAGGTCGATCCAGAGAGTTTGTCTTTTGTAGACTTGCTGTTTCTTTTGACTGTTTTCCCATTGATTCTAACTTTGAGATTATTCATCGCGAGCGTCCAGACTAATATTTACAAGTTTATCAGCGAATTTATTCTTTTCTCTATAAATATGCACAAATTCGATGTCAAGCTCGTGGATCAGATCCTGAATCTGTTCATGTATTCTCTTCAATTTTGCATCCTTGATTTTGTACTGCCCATTCATCTGTTTGACAATAAGTTCGCTATCTAGATAACAGATTAGTTTGGTATCCGTGTCAATTGTTTCATTATCTACAAAACATTCAATCCCCATGAGAATGGCTTTGTATTCAGCCTGATTATTAGTGCTCTTGCCAATGTACTTGCTTTCAAACCAAATGAGCTTTTCGTTCCGGGCAAAAAGAATCGCACCAATGCCTGCAGGTCCTGGATTGCCCCTTGCTCCGCCGTCTGTAAATAATTTGTAAATCATATTATTAGGTTAAACCGAAATCTATTATAGGGGAAAATTGAATGTCGATCAAAGTTCTGTTAAACTTTGTCTACTATGATCGATGCTTTTAAAGAATCAATTGTTAAGGAAACGAATGCCAGATACTTTGGTATGAGCGAGGGTGAGATGATTGATAACGCTGGTAAGGCTCTTGCTAAGAGAATTTCTGAATTTGTGAAAAAGGACTCTGTTGTGTCTATTGTTTGTGGACTTGGAAATAATGGAGCTGATGGAATGGCTTGTGCTAGATTTCTTAAAAAAGCTGGCTATGATCCAAAAGTTTTGATTATCGGACGTGAAAAAGATATCAAATCAGAAGCTGCAGAAGAGCATTTTAAACTTTTGAAAAAAGAAAAAGTAGAATATCTGCAGGACGCTTATGCCAAAGATATTGTGCAATCAGATGTAGTGGTTGAGGCTCTTCTTGGTGTTGGTGTCAAAGGAGTGCTTCGAAAGCGCTTCAAGGACGTGGTGAATAAAATTTCCCGCATGAGGGCGAAGAAAATTGCAATAGATTTTCCTGTGCCTGGATATAAGCCTGATTTGATTCTTTCACTCATTAGTGCAAAGAGAAAAACTGCAGAGGTCCTTGATATTGGACTTCCAAAACAAGTGGATGAATATGTGGGGCCTGGGCATGTGAAGTTTTTGCAAAAGCCTAAAAAGGATAGTTACAAAAGCAAAAATGGAGAGCTTCTTGTTTTTGGTGGATCTGATTTGTTCCATGGAGCGCCTTTAATGGCCACAATGGCAGCGTCAAAATTCATTGGGAGTGTGTTCTTTTATACCTGTCCTGCAAACCGCGAATTAGTCAAAGATATGAAAATCAAACTCCAGGAGTTCATAGTTTTGCGAGACGAAGATCTGGAAAAATATTCCGGGTACGCAAATGTGATACTTGCAGGACCTGGCCTTGAAGATAATGTCGATAATAAATCCACTCTGACATATCTGCTAAACTCCTATCCGGAAAAAGTTTTTGTGCTGGATGCATACGCGATCGCAATGGCAAATCCTGAAAATAATCCTCAGAATAAGAGAGGCTTTGAGAATTGTATTTTGACTCCTCATAGGGGTGAATTAAGGCATATTTTCAAGGGGGCGAAAATGACGGGTTTAGAAGGGAAATTGCGCCGGTTTTGTATAGAAAATAAGTGTGATTTGGTTTTGAAGGGCTCGACTGACTTATTATTCAGCGCAGGTGGTGAATTTCGAATGAACAAAACCGGCAACCCTGGAATGGCAAAAGGCGGAACAGGCGATGTCCTTTCGGGTATGGTCGCAGCACTAGCCTGTAAAAATGATCCTTGGGAAGCAGTCATGGCCGGTACTTTTTTAAATGGAGTAGCAGGAGATGAAGCTAGAAAAGAATTTGGCTACAATTTCAGTGCCACTGATTTGATACCATATTTGCAGAAGGCGTATAAGTGGGCGGAGGGGTTTTAGTAAGGATTAGTCAAAATATGGGATTCCCCACCAATCTTTTGGATTGATAAATCTGTGGTTCTGATTGAGCTTGTTGATTGCCTTCGTGTCTTCTTTAGTAAGTTTGAAATCGAAAACATCAATGTTCTCCTTTATTCTTTTTGGCGTTACGCTTTTGGGAATTACTATTGTGTTTCTTTGTATTGCCCATCTGATTAGGACTTGCGCTGGAGTTTTCTTATGCCTTTTTGCAATTTTTTTGATTGTCGAATTATTCAGCAGATCGAAATCCTTTTGATCAAAATTCCCAGGACTTCCCAAAGGGGAATAAGCAGTAACTGCGATGTTGTGATAATGGCAAAAGTCTACTAATCCTTGTTGAGAATTAAATGGATGCAGTTCAACCTGATTCACAGCAGGAGGAATCTTGGCATAGGTAAGCAAATCAAATAGCATCATTGTAGTGAAATTCGATACCCCAATTGATTTGACTAAGCCTTTTTTCACAAGTTTTTCCATAGCCTGCCAGGTTTGCTGAATGGAAACCTTTTCAGTGACGGCCACACCATCTTTGTCCACTGGCCTTGCCTCTCTTCCTGGTGCCATTGGCACTCCCCAGTGAATGATATAAAGGTCAAGATAGTTGAGCTGCAGATCCTTGAGAGTTTGTCTGCAATTTCTTTCAACATTTTTTGGGTGGTGAAATGTATTCCAAAGTTTGCCTGTGATAAACACCTTTTTCCTTTTTGCTGGACTTACGAATACTTTTGAAAATGCCTTGCCGATCTCAGCTTCGTTATCATAAGCATAAGCACAATCTATGTGAATGTAATTTGCTTTCTCAAGTGCATAAAGAACCGCGTCATGCGCCTTGTTCCTTGGAGATCGCCACGTTCCAAGACCCAGTACTGGCATTTTTGTCTTGCTATTTAGTGCGATTGTCTGCATGTGGTTATTGTAATGGCTTATATATCGCGATTTCCCAGATAGACCTCACTATCTATACTAAATTCTCTTGCACTAAATTCGTTCTTGTTATCTTGGTTGCTTTCAAGAACTCTTTGCACAATTCTGACCTTTGAAGAGAGATCATCAAGCTTGGACACGATCATGGCTTCGATAGTTTTTGGTGTTACAGGTGAGCCAAATTCTAAAATAAAATGATGCGAGAGAATGATGTGGGCTAATTGTAATCTTATTTCTTCAGATAACATTTTCGCATCAAGATTGTTCAGTATTTCTAATCCAAGTGGGATGTGACCAATCAGTTTGCCGACTTTCGAGTAAGTGATCTGAAACCCGTCAATTCGAAGTTCTTTGATTTTACCAATATCATGCATGATAATTCCAGCGGTCACTAGACTTGGGTCAGCCTCTGGGTAGAGCTCTACAACACTGTCTGACATCTTGAGCATCTCTACAACGTGCTCCAAAAGGCCTCCAACATAATTGTGGTGAATCCCTCTTGCAGCTGGACTTTTACGCATTTCTTCCTCATATGTTTGTAGCAGTTTTTCAAGAAGTTTCTTGAGTTCAGCGTCTGCAATATCATCCACCCGGTCTTCGACTTGCTCCCACAGTTCATCGATCTCATGTTTTGTTGACTGCAAAAAGTCGCTTAAATCGAATTCTTCTGTCTTAGAAATAGAGTAGACAGTAAGCTGCGCATTTCCATTAAATTCACCAACAAGTCCATTCACGTTTATCACAGTCCCTTCAGTCAAAACAGATTTATCAATTTTGCTTAAACTGTCAGACCATACTTTTGCTTTGATAGAGCCAGTTTTATCAACCAGTTCAAGATCCAAGTATGGCTTTCCGTTTCGATCATTTGCTCTTTTGATCGTAGCTAAGCCAAAAAGTTCGCCTTCTAGCGTCTGGCCATTTTCAAGCTGCGTGATAAAGTATGTTTTCTTACTCATGATAATTCTCTTTCAATTTCCATTAATCTATTGTATTTACTCACACGTTCTCCGCGAGTTGGTCCAACTTTTATATATTTGGAACCGACTGCTACTGCCAAGTCTACCATAGATGTGTCATTTGTTTCACCCCCGCCTCTATGAGAAGGAACTGTCATCATGTCGTGCTTTTTGGCAAGTAAGCAAGTGTTGACAGTTTCAGTAAGAGTCCCAGCTTGGTTGAGCTTGATGAGAATTGAAGTGATCGCCTCCATATCTATGGCTTTTTGAAGGCGCTCTGTGTTTGTGACAGTTAGATCATCGCCAATATTTTCAATTCCCTTCTTTTTTGCAATTTTAGTCAATTTTACCCATGCGTTCCAATCATCCTCGTGCAACATATCTTCAATGGTTTTTATTGGGTATTTTGAAAACCATGGCTCATAGTACTTGATCAATTCATCTGAAGAAAGATGGTGATCCTCTAGTGCTAAATGATATTGACCATTTTGGAAAAATTCGCTGGCTGCTGGATCAAGAGCAATACCTATTTCCTTTCCAGGTTCGTAATCTGCTTTTTCTATTGCCTTCATAATGTATTTAAGTGGATCCTCATTTGTTTTGATTCCGCTTGGCGCGAAAGCTCCTTCATTTCCAACATTTGTGGCATAACCCTTTCTCTTTAGTATATCTCCAAGAGCATGATAAGTTTCAAGACATTTTCTAATACTCTCAGTTGGTCCATCACTCCCTAATCCTAGAAGCGAGTATTCTTGCATATCTGTGCTTTTATGAGCGTGTTTGCCTCCTTCTATTGCTACCATAAGGGGTTTTGGAAGTTCCTTTATCTTGTCCTTGATTGAATATGCCTTTCTAATAAATTTATAAAACGGAAGATTCGCTTCAGCTGCCAAAGCTTTTGCGCAGGCAAGCGAAACAGCTAAGATTGCGTTCCCTCCAAAGTTGATTTTAGTTCTTGTTCCGTCAAGCTTTAGTAGCACCTCGTCAACTTGTTGGGGACTATCAATATCAAGATGAATCAATTCCGGAGCAAGAACGTCGTGAATGCTTTTTATCACATTTCGCACTCCCATGCCTCTATATCTCTTTTCATTGTCTGTGAGGATACTAGCTTCATGTGTGCCAGCACTTGCTCCATAGGGGACTGAAGCTCTGGCTACAATACCAGCACTTGTGACTACAATTGCTTCAACTGTTGGGTACCCGACTGAAGTTAGGATTTCGTTTGCGATAATTTTTTTGATTTTCATAAATTTAGGACTAAAAAATTAATTTTCAATAAATATTTTGATATCTAGAGCTATGGCTCGTTTTTCGGTCACGACAACCGGGTTCAAGTCAAGACTTTTGATCTGAGGGTAAAGCACTACCATTTTTTGTATGGCCTGGATTGTTTTGATTACTTTATCCAGTGATAGTTTCTTTCTACCTCGTACACCTTGTAGTATTTGAGAAACTTTTGTCTTTAGAAGGGCTTCTTTCATTTGCGCTTTTGAAGCTGGGACTAGTACGCTTTCTATGTCCTTGTAAACTTCAGTATAGATGCCGCCTTTTCCAAATAGTATCAAATGTCCAAATCCAGGTGTTCCGTGAATATATACATCAGATGCGCCGTCGCGACTAGCTCCTATGATCAATTCTTCTCTATAGGAAACCTGTTCTTGAACTAATACCTCGGGTTTGAGAATTTTTGACTCTCTTTTTATCGTTTTTGTAAGTCGATGGAAAATTTTCTCCAAATCGTTCGGATTCTTTATATTTAGGAATAATGCGTCGACATCAGTTTTGTGTGCAATAGCTTCTGTTGTAGCTTTTACAACAACTGGATACTTATCTTCTGCAAATTCTAGCACTTCATTCAGATCTCTGCTAATCAATTGGTCTGGAAGATCTAGTCCTACTTCTCTTGCAATATTTTCTACTAGTTCTTCAGAAGGAGTCTCTTTCCCTTTTTCAAGTTCCTTATCCATTTGTTTGGAATATTTACCTTTGCTTGTGTGTTTCAGGACCACTGCACTATTTCGATTCTCGGCAGAGGCAAGGCTCTCCTGTATTTTGGAGTATTTATACATTGTTGATAAAACCCCTACAGCGTCGCTAATGTATCTAAATGAAGGAATTTTTTTCTCGTATAGTCTTTGCAGGCCATTCAAAATATATTTGCCTCCAAGAAAAACAGGAAAGATCGGTTTGTCAGTGAGTTTTGCACTACTGACAATGAGTTTTGCAGTTTCTTCGATTTGTGTGATAAGTTGCGGAGTTAGGACAACTACTATTGCGTCAACATTTTTATCTTTTGTTAGTATGTCAATTGGAACGCGGTATCTCTCAGCAAGAGCATCTCCGATTACATCAATTGGGTTATCTAAGCTTGCAGTAGGTGGCAGGTACTTTTTTATTTCTTTCTTTGTTTCTTTGGATATTTCAGCCATTTGCATTCCTTGTGCGATTAGCTCATCTGTAGTGATGATGCCTGGTCCTCCTGCATTGGTGACTACTGCGACACGGTTTCCTTTAGGTGGAGTTGCCCAGGAAAATCCCATCATCAAGTAAAACATTTGGTTGATTTCAGTTGCTTCGATTATTCCGTTTTGATAGATTGCTGTCTTGAATGCTTGGGTTGAACCTGCCATGGACCCGGTATGCGAGCTGATCGCCTTCTTTGCTTCCTCGCTTTGCCCTGGTTTGAAAACAATCAAAGGCTTTTTTTTATCGCTCTCTCGAACCAGTTGCAATAATTCTTGCCCCTGCGAAATCTCTTCCAGATATGCTCCAATCACTTTCACCGCATCGTCCTTTTGCCAGTAGTCAATCAAATCCAGCTCATGAATATCAGCTTTATTCCCAAGAGAAACGAAATGCGAGAATCCAAGCTTTTTTTCTAAAGACATATCAAGCATGGCTGTACAAAATGCTCCGGATTGAGAAAGAAACGCGATATCCCCCTCTATGGTTGTGGAAGCTGCAAAAGAGGCATTTAGTTGGCTTTTTGAGCAGATCATTCCTAAAACATTTGGGCCGAGTAAGCGAATTCCAGCCTTTTTACATGTCTCGGCCAACTCCTTTTCGATTTTTGCGCCTTTTTCTCCAGTTTCTTTGAATCCTGCACTGATCACTATCGCAGCTTCGACTTTTTTCTTGGCCGCGTCCTTTATCACTGAGCTGACAAATGACGCAGGAATTGCAATGCAAACCAAATCTAGATCTGCTGGAATATCTGAAACTTTTTATATGACTTAACCCCATACAGTTCATCGTATTTTGGATTGACTGGAAAAACCTTGCCAGTAAAGCCACCTTCTTTGATATTGGAGTATAGTACTGAGCCTAATTTGTTAGGATCCTTGGAAACACCAACTACCGCAATGGATTTTGGCTCAAAGAGCAGGTCAAGTTTATTCATGAAGAATTTATGAAATATATCTCTAGAGGAATGATAGCCTTTTATTAAGAATATTACAAAGGGGTTCTGAATTATGATCTTGAAAACACTGTCCTATGGTATTAATATAAAATAGAAAACGTCAGTATTATCGGACTACTAAACTGCTACGAAATTAGAGTGCTTTATGATAGGAGTACGACTACGCAGTTTAGAGTGTTTTCAAGATCATAATTCAGAATCCTTGAATTTGTAGCTACATGTAAAGAAATTTTTCTGCTAGAATGCTCTAGGTATTAAATGCATAATAATGATCAATGTCCGACAGTTCATCCAAGATAATTTCACCACTTATGAAGGGGATGAATCATTCCTTGCTGGGCCGACTGATCGAACTAAAAAAG
>Ga0209976_10002014_pt1 | contig 11724 bp, 32 predicted proteins | sample SumtaG_FD_182806 | JGI IMG/M metagenome (GOLD analysis project Ga0209976, IMG submission 182806) | Deep subsurface microbial communities from Indian Ocean to uncover new lineages of life (NeLLi) - Sumatra_00157 metaG (SPAdes) (version 2) | ecosystem: Environmental > Aquatic > Marine > Oceanic >... | reverse complement strand
TTCTACCAAATTGAAACCGTAATGACTTCCAGGGTTATGCTCTATTGTAGGATCAAATAAAACCATAACTAAAGCCTGTTGAAAAAATACTTTAAACGTATCTGTTCCATCAGTTAAAACTAACCAACCATCATCTATAACAGTTACCATTAGAATCTCGAACCTCCTTGAGCTTTTTTATGAGACCATTTCTTTTCAGATAATATTTGAGACTGAATCCTCATATTTTGTTCACCAATTTCAATTAATTGTCCTAACATTTGATTTTGAGTTAACATAGTTCGGTCAAACTTATCCAATGGAACAACCATCTCTGATTGTCCTTTCTCTCCAAGTTCATATACTCCATGAGATAAAGCAATACCTCCTTCAGCCATACGATCTAATCTTCCTATTCTATTATCATCTACTCCAATACCTCTTGAATCATCACCAGAACTTCCACCACTTCTCTCTTCTAATGTAAGTAATTTTATATCTTTCCATAAACCTAATGTGATAGCATTCATAAGCATATTTATACCTCCTATTATTAGATTAATGAATCCAATAAAACCCTTCATAACTATAGTAAGTATAGCACCTATAGGTTTCATAGCAACTCCAAGTAATTTAAATATAGGTGTTAAAGCTTCTAATAATGGAGATATGAGTTGTAAAATTATTTGTAATGGTATAAAAGCTAATTCAATCAAAGGTTTGACAATGGGTAATAAACTTTCAAAAATATCCATTAATGGTACTAATGCTAAACCTATTAGGTTCATAACTGTAGCTATAATTGGCATGATTATAGGTATTAATGTAGCAAAAATGTCTTCTAATGGTGCTAATGCCGCTGTAATGAATTGTATAATTATACCAATTATTGGCATGATTATAGGCATTAAAGCCTCAAAAATAGCTTTTAGTGGTTCTATTGCCATACTAATAAGTGTCATAATAACATCAATAATAGGTTCTATAATAGGCATTAGAGCCATGAAGATTTCTACTAAAGGAACAAGAATCGCAGCTATGAGTTCGCCTATTGTAGCACCTAATCGAGCAAATACAGGCATGAGTGAAACTAAAACATCAAATACGGGTTGTAAAGCATCAAACATAGGTTGTAACGCTTCTCCAACCATTACTTTCAATAATGCTGAGATTAAATCTAAAATAACTTGAAAGGGCTTGAACAAATCTAATAATGGTTTCATTGTATTTAATAAAAGCGTCATTCCAGAAGCTTTAAGAGAAGCACCACCAAGTGATTTAAACATTTTAGAAAGTCCTTTAGTTGATTTTACAAACTTAGACTTGTTCATCTCTTTAGCTACAGGTTTAAGGGCTTCTAGAGGCTTTTCCATTGTTTCTACTACATTTTGAAACACTTGCATAGTATTCGTAAGACTGTCTAAAGCCTCTGTTAGTTCAGTTATAGTACCAGCAAGTTCACTCATAGATTTGATTTTTTAATTTTTTTAATATTTCTGCTTATATTATTAAAATAATTTATTGATATCAATAAGATTGATTATAAAAAATAATGAACTATAAAGTTATTTTGAACTATATATAACACAATGCCAAATAAAACACTCAAAGCTTCTGAAATAGATTGGAACAAAATACTCCGAGAAACGAAACAGAAAAATAAAAAAACAGATAAGAAAAAATCATCAAACGACGAACTCAAAATTCCACTTCCCAAAAAAGATCCCGGTTTTTTTGATTTCTGTAAACTATTTGCTTTTCCTAGATATGAAGGATTATTCAAATGGCAAAAAAAACATCATGAAATAACATGGAATTCTATATATGAAGAAACTCTCGTACCTCGTGGTCATGGAAAAACAGTTCAATACACTCAAAAATATGAGTGGGCTATGCAATATCAAGATACAGATATATTACTTCTCGGTTGGACTGATAAACGTAAACAATGTGCTTTAGATGTTTATACATTCTTCAAAAGTCAAGATTTAATTGATATTGATCGAAGATCAACTCCATATCATTTCAGAATTCTAAACGGAAGCAAATTTGATTGTTATCTTATCACTTCAAAAGACACACTTGGAATGCATTCTGTAGGTCGTCAAAATCGGTATTTAAACTTAACTGATGAAGAATGGGATCATTTTGAAAGTTTATATCGAGAGGACGAAAATAAGGAATTTAATCGAAAAGAAATCCAAAAATATGTTGAAGAACATGAATCTTCAGAGAAAAAACTATGGATTTCAATTGATGATCCTATTGATATTTCATTTATGAAAGAAAAACATAAAGAAGATACTTTAGAACTTCATTTTGATAGTTCTTTATATCCGATTCATCCTGATAAATGGTCTTTCACAGGAACACATAAATTTATTGGAGACTTTTTTACATTTGTAGAAAATAAGTTTGGAGATGAATTAGTTAAATATAAAAGATCAACAATAAATGAAAACGGTGAGTTACTCTGTCCAGAACGATATACACATCCAGACTTAGAATCATATGAAGAAGACTTATTATCAGTATTAGGAAAAAAAGATAGAATTATACGAGATCCGAAAATTGATCTCGCTAAACTAAGAAAACATGTCGGAGAGTATACATGGTGGAGTGAGTATGAACAAAATCCTCACCCTATAACTGGAGATATTTGGGATCATATAAGAAAAGACGATCTTTTAGATACTCCAATAGAAGTAAATTATGATATTTGTTGGATTACAATAGACCGAGCTACGACTACAAAAACATCATCTAGTTATACTGGTTGTCTACTTGGTCTCCGTCATAAACATGGATACAAAGTTATTACACACGATTGGTCAAAACACACTACGTTAGAAGAATTACTCATCCGATTAAATAATTTTGTAATCGACTTCAAGAAAAGATATGGAAGTATCCGAATAATAATGATTGTTGAGAAACAGGGAGGTGGAGACGACTTCCTTGAAATGTGTCGTACTCGATCTTTCTTTATGCATCAAGGTAAACTTATCTCAAACAAACTTGCTATTTACTGTGAACTCGTACCATTACATAATATAGGAGAGAAAAAACAACGTATTCACGATAGACTATATCTTCCAATCAAAAACGAGTTAATCGGTATTATGTCAACATTAGAAAAATCAGAAATTTATGTTGAAATTCTTAGATTTCCTTATTCAAATTTCCTTGACGGAATAGACGCTTTAGCTAATATGGAGTATGAATTACAAAAAATTCCACTCTTTCATGATAGTGATCCATTTTTAGAATTAGGAAAAGCTTATGAAAAAAGAGAAAATCTAATAAAACATATCGGAATTAAAACTCCAGAAGAAAAAGAAATAGATATCAAAAGAAGACTCAGAGGAAATAGACAAAGAAATATTTTTGATGATTTCTAACTTTATTCAAAACATCCAATTGTAAGATCTGTTATTACTTTCTGAATATCAGAAACTAAATCAGTTTCATCTTCAGTTTTTTCGTAATATTCAAGAGCATTTTTTAATTCTCTAAGTATTTTATTGATTATTTCCATAATAAACCTTTTTTTCATGTTAATTTTTAATTAGTTAAAAAAATATTTGCATACTTTTAAGTTTGATTAAAAAGAAATTTAAATATTTTCAAATCTTTTTATTATCATGAATGATATTGAAGAAGAACCAGAAACACCTAAAGAAATTATTATAATAGGATTTGACTTATTACTTACAAGTCTAGATCGAATACATAAAGATCTATTATTAATCCAAAAAACTATATCAAGAAAATGATTGAAGTTATTATTAAAATAATTCCAAAATATTTAGCTCAATTAGACGAAATTGCTTTTAGTGGAAATGCAAGTAGTGGATACAGACAAGATCTACAATTCGTAATAAATAAAGCATTTAAAGAATTTATTAAAAAATATAAAGAAAAAAAGTAAGTTTATTGAGGATTTTTCTCAAAGTAAGCTTCTACTTTCTTATCTAACCATAAAAAAAGTTTCTCAACTAAATGATGTGCAAAAGCCTTTATTTTTCCTAATAAATCTTTTATAAAGTTTTTAATATCCATAATAAATAAAAAAAAGTTGTTATTAAATATATTCTTGATTATTTTTTATCGTTTTTAGAGTCAAAAATATTGAAATTCTTCATCAAAATATTTTGTTACTTCATCAACGGATTTTCTTATTTTCAAAGTAAATTTTAATGGTTGAATTTTTAATTCATGATTCAACCAACTGACTCTCTCATCATGATCATATATCAATTCTTCAAATATTATTTTATCAGTTATATCATCATACATTTTTAATACAGTCCATTTTCTATTTCTTTTTTTATTGTTTTTAATGTTATTTTTTTTCTTATCAATTTTATTGGTTTTATATCATTATCAGTTAATCTAAAACAGTAAGTCATAGGATCACTTGCAGTATAACTTCGTTTATACCCTCGGACAATCTTTTTCTCATCAGTAAGAACATGACACCATTTACGAGTTGTTTGAACACTTCTTCCTATTTTTTCAGAAATTCTTTTTATCACAAAAAGAGGATATTTCTCCATAGATCCTCTATAAGATGGATTTTGAATTATAGGATTATACTCATTATGAAGTTCCAATAAAGCATTTAATATCATTTCTTTTGTATGCATTTTATTCACTATTTTTATTCTAATTTATTAGAGTGAATAATAATATTTAAATCTTTGTATAATTATAATAAATTAAAAATATTTAAAAAATATAAAAGTTTATAAAGAAAGTCTCACATATAAATCTTAGAATAAAAATTATAAAAGTGAATAAAATGAGTGATAATATACCATGTGATGATATAGAAGTAATATCATGGGAATCAATGCCTAGAACAATGAGAGTCGGAGATTTCTGTAATCACTGTGAATTCAAATATGATCATGGAAAACAACTAATATTTCAACACAGAAAAATGCAAAAATTCCAAAGTGATGTAAATGGTTAGTATGGATAGAATTATGGAAGTATATCGTTTTTATGTATATCATGAATCTAGTAATGAACCAGATTCCATAAAAAGATTCGAAACTCTTAGAACTCGATTTGCTAAAATTATTGAAGCTAATAAACGAAGAAGTATTCAATTGGCTATGGGAAGTAATACTCTACCATTCCAAAACATAATTAATAAGATGACTGATGAAGAGTTTGAAGAATTCATTGATGACAATATAACTGGAAAAAGACGTAAAGAAATATTTAATAAATACTAATTTTTTTATTTTTTTTAATAAATATAAAAGTTTATAAATATGAATAATTTCTTAATAATTAATAAAAAAAGTGAAAATAATGGAAGATAAAGATGTATGTAATACATGTTTAAATTTCGAAATACAAGAAATTATAAAAAAATGTAATAAATGTATCGTAAAAGAACCAGTAAATATTGAAAAGATGGTTAAAACGATTTTAAACATATACTTTAAATTGAGTGATGGAAAAAATGATTTATAAATGTCTAAATTGTGAACGTGTTTACAATAAAAAACAACTAAATATCGAAAAAACACTTGAAAGTGGTAGAATTATACATTTAAAATATCTTTGTCCTGTTTGTGAAATAAGTAATTTTGAACTACAAAAAGAAGTTTATACAAAACGTGGAGAAGACGTTCTAACAAACATGAATGAACAATTTATAACAAACATGAGAGCAAAAACAAAATACGAAGTGATAAAAATGGGATATAAATGTAGTATATGTGGAGGTTGGGAGAATAAAATCTATGAAAAACATGATTCCGGTGAACGTTGTATAAGTTGTTTTTATCAATACTTGGAGAGTGAAAAAAATGAATGAAAATATCAAAAAAATATGGAAATATGATATTCCAATTCATGATAATTTTAGTTTCCTGATGCCTTCTGGAGCGAAGATACTACATTTTGGTTTACAATATAATCTACCTTGGATATGGGTTCTTATAAATCCTTCAAAAGAAACGACTCTTAGAAGATTTCGATTAGTAGGAACAGGACATACTATTAAAGAAGAAGGACTAAAATATATTGGTACTATTAAAATGGCTCAAGATAGATTAATATATCATTTATTTGAATATTAAAAGACGTGAAGAAAAATGACTAGAGAAAAAAGCGTCAAATTTAAATGTGATTGTGGTCATATTATGGGACATAGATACGTAGATACTATAGAACTATTGAATAGAATAACATATTGGAAATGTTCTAAATGTAAAGAATTATATAGTGTTAAAATTAATATATCAAAAAAAACTTTATAAATTACAAATCATTAAAATAAACAATGACAATTTGCAAAGACTGTGATAATACAATTATTAAGTATCAAGTTCGATGTCCTATCTGTAAAAGAAAAAATACAGAAAAAAGAAAATATAAACGACAACACAAACACAGATTAAAAAATATATCATGAAAATCGAAAAAAAGGAATATGCAAGTTTAGGAGATGGAAAACTTATGAAAACAATTTGTATCATACTAACTCCTGAAGATGATTGGGATAAAAAAATTATTCAAAATAATAATGATCATATATATTTAAGTTAATCATGTTAATCGTTAAATATGCTAATTGTTGGCATTGTCAATTCTTCAAGGATTATAACAATGTAATGATATGTTCTCTCAAAGAATATGAAAGAGTATATCATAGAAAATATGATGAAAAAATTAAGTGTGATTTATGGAAGTGAATAATAATAACTCAAACTAATTGTTATAAATTTAAAAAAATAATAGATGAAAATCATATCCATTGTTCTCGTTGGGAATTCGCTGATGGTACTCCAGTACCAGTAAACAATCAAACATGTACTGACAAATGTTGGAAGTATCGTTCAATAGATAATCCATGTGATCATAACAACGATATAATAATCGGATATTTCATGAAAAATGGAATTGAAAGAAAAGGTATGTATTGTAAAGAATGTGATGATCTTCTAGACTATATACCACAATATTAATGAGGTTTGAGAATGGATACACAAGACATGTTATTGAAAATATTAGATTCAACTCCACTTGATGCTTATGATGATCTTGAAATAGAGTATCTAGAAATTCTTGAAAAAGCAAAAATTCTTAATAAAAAAATCAAAGAAATTTATGATTCACTTAAAAAACAAGGAATAATTACAGATAAACCACTTGAATATTATCAGAAAAAGAGTAAAAATCCGGGTCAATATAATGGATAATAAATTTAAATGTTTTTTTTGTAAACGTGGAAAGTTAGTATACGTCGGAAATCAAATTTATGAATGTACACTTTGTTTGAGAGGATCGTTTGGAATAAAAAAGAAACATAAAAAATATAAGAAAGAATAATATTATAATGAAGTTGGTAGAATCAATTCAATTACAAAAAAATAAAGAATTGAGTACATTGTGTCATTTATGTAAAAGTCTTTACAATATAGGTAATTATTATGTTATTAATAATTATGATATTTTTGAAGAATATCTTAATTGGTATGATACAAAATGGATTTTAAAGAAAAATGAAGTTTATCGTAAATTACCTTCTCAAGTAGCACAAAACGTTTTAAAATATCTACATTTATCTTGGAAATCATTTTTTAATTCTATAAGAGATTGGAAAAAATATCCAAATAAATATAAAAGAATGCCTAAACCTCCAAGATATTTAAAAAAAGATGGAGAATTTATTGCTTGTTTTAATCATCAAGATATACCACAAAAAAAACAATTATTGAATAACAGACAAAAAAGAATGTTGCATTTTCCTAAAAAAACTAATCTACAGCATATTGAAATAGAAACTTCTTATGATGAATTACAACAAGTAAGAATTGTTCCTAAAAATGATATTTATAATTTAGAAATAGTCTATAATCATATAGAGAATCAAGATTTTAAATTAGATAAAAATAGAATGATTTCTATTGATATTGGAGTAAATAATTTAGCATGTATTGTGAATAATATCGGATTACAACCCATTTCTATCAATGGAAAACCTTTAAAATCTATAAATCATTATTATAATAAAACTGTAGCAAAATATCAATCTTTATCAAAAAAAGATAATGATAAATATGACACAAAAAGAATACAAAAATTGAGAAGAATACGAAACAATAAAATCAGAGACTATCTACATAAAGTTTCTCGTTATATTATAAATTATTGTATTGAAAATAATATTGGAATGATAATAATTGGAAAGAATGATGGTTGGAAACAAAAAGTTAATATTGGAAAAAAAAACAATCAAAATTTTGTTCAAATTCCATTTAATATGTTAATTGAAAAATTACAATATAAAGCAGATTTCATAGGAATTGATATTAAATTAATTACAGAAGAATATACATCTCAAACATGTTGTAAATGTGATATTATAAAAAAATCAAACAGAAAATATCGAGGTTTATATGTATGTTCGAAATGCGGGACGAAAATTAATGCTGATGTAAATGCAGGTTATAATATAATGAAAAAAGCATTCCGAAAGCTATTAAAGTGAACGGGATACAGGGTGCTCAGTTGCATCCATTATTGATTAATTTAGATACTAAATCTAGATCAATGAGTATAAAAACATCATAGGTGCAGAAAAAAATGGTATATTATCTACATGTGCAAGGAGTAACTGTCATAGTGCTGAAAAAATACAGACAAATGACGATATTATCTACATGTGCAAGGAGTAACTGATGAGAGTTTACATAATAACAATAATTTGAAAAATTAAGTAACTGATGAAAAATAGTTGAGAAAATTTGAAGAACAATTTAAAGATGAAGAAAAACTTATGTTTTATATATTTATCGGAATGCATATACTCATGTTTTTCTGTTTATTATTTATGTGGTGGTGGTCAAATAAATGAAATGTAAAGATTGTAAACATTTTGTAAAAATATATTGTGCTGATTGTGGAAAAAAATCAATATATTGTAGAAAAAAAGAAAGAACTATTTTATGGTTATATTGGGATCTTGATGATTGTGTGGATGGTGAGAAGTGATAAAATGACAAATAAAATAATGGAAGATATCGAATACCAACTTATATTCGGAAGATTTCAAAAAAAAGAAGAAAAAAAAGAGAAAAAAGAAAATAATGTGTGATAACGAATGGGAATTCACAGTTCCTATGAAAGTAAAACGTGTTCCGTTTCAAAGATGTGAAGAATGTCAAAAAAGAAAACTTTCAACTACATTCTATCATATACATGATACTGGTTTAAACGCTCACATTGAATATAATATATGTAAAAAATATATGAAAGAAGCAAGAGAACGAGCGAGAAAATGAGCTACTCCGAACCACATTCCAATCTATCTATATGTGATAGTTGTCAATGGATGACTTTAGTTGAAGACACTGATCCACCATGCCGATACTGTGAAGAGTGTGGATGTGAAACAGAACCAGAAGATTTTGATTATCAAAAATTAAAAGAGAAATACGAAATACATAACAGAAATTGTTGAAAGAGAATCAAATTATCATGATGAATATTGGAGTTTATAAATATCATGAACGAACTTTGCATATTAAAAGGACATATGTGTTATTGCAATAAGAGAAAAGATGTTAAAAAGGAAGACGTAATATATAGTATATGTATTGAACAACAATGTGCAAGATGTGGAATATATGAAAAAACAAACTTGTAAGAATTGTCCTCATAGAATAAAAAGAAAGAAATGGAAACATTATATTCATGGTTGGTGTAATCTCACTCGAAGATTTTGTCCAGAAAATTACAAAGAGTATATTTGTTTATTCCGAGTTCAAGAATTAAAATGTGAATCATGCGTATATTTAAACGATTTAATGGATGAGTGTGAAGCGTATGTTGACAATCCATTAACTTGCAATCAATTTGAGAAGAGAGAACTAAAATGAATTTAAAAGAACAATTTAATATTAGAAAAAAAGAAGATTATCAACTTATATTAGAAATGATTCCGAGAAGAATTATGGAATTATTAGATGAAATCGATAATTTAAGAAAAAGATATAAAGAAACAAAAGAAGCATATCATAATATTATTAATGAAGAACAAACAAGAATTGCTAACAAGTTGAAGTAAAAATGGTTGACTCAGAAGTAGAAATGGCTTGTAGAATTTGTAATAAAATAAAAACATGGAAGTGGGCTGCCGACTGGCAAACTAACAATGGAATGTGTTCCGAAGAATGCAAAACTAAATATCGAAGTTTGACTAAATGTCCATTATCAATTGATAATGATCATAATAAAAATAGTGGTATTGATTACGCTTGTACTCAAAACTTACACTCTTGTTTCGCTGTTGACTATGAACATTGTTCCGAATTAATTAAATATAACTTATATATCGAATATTTAGATAAAATGAGTAAAGAACATGAAAAAATTCAGAAAAATTTTTAAAACATCAAGAGGAATTGGATACTTAGGTCATGATCCAGAAAGAAGAATTTATTCTTATGATTTTGGATTCAATTTTACAATTTTAGGAAAAATGTATAGTTTTCATTTTGGAATTGTCAACTTTAAAAAATCAGACAAAATATCAGAAGAGTTAAAGAAAAATGGAATTAAACCCTAGACATAAAATAAGAGTCTTAGCCTCAGTAGAATTATCAACAAGTCTACTTAATATCATACAAAAATACGACTTAGATTATGGAGAAATATTCGTAATGTTATCAAAAATAATACAAAATTGGAGTTATCACTTACAAAAGGATCAAGATAAAAATCATGAGAAAAGTATGGGAATTCATAATAAATGAACACAGAATAACTTTCTTACAAGACACCAACAAAGACGGTGTTGAACTAGAAGAATTTGACAAAAATCATTCCTTCAAATCAAGAATATTTTTTAATCATGAAGACTTTAAAGAATTAATCAAAAATTATAAACGATATGAAAAATCATGAGTAGATTAATAGATATAGAATATTATAAAGAACACCCTCAATATAGTGAATGTAATTGTATTAAATGTAAAGAAGAAACAATGAGATTAATAGGAATCGAAGAGTTTGAAGATTACGGACAAGAAGATAGAACTTTATTCCAATGTGAAAAATGTGGTCAAAAAGCATATATCAATGTTGAATGGTTATTTACAATTAGGATATGAAAAAATGTCATTCGATATAATTAAAGAACTACAAAGACAAATAACAGAACTCAAAAAAGAAGTTCAACAAATCTCAGACTCACTCCTAAACATTCACTTCAACAACGACTTATTCCTAAAAATCATGAGATTAGAACAACGTGAAATAACTCGAAACCAACGTTTATCGAGATTAGAAGAAACAATTAAATTATTTTCTAAAAAGAAGTTAAAATTAAATCCAAATTCAGATAATAATTATGAAATGAGTTGATTAAAATGGCAACAGGATATGAAAATTGGGAAGTTGGTAAATGTGTAAGATGTGGAGCCATATTTGGAAGTTCATGTTTCAAATCTATAAAATTTGATACTGATGAAGAGTTAAGTAATTTTTATAAATCAAAAGGCGGTAAAGGTTATTATAAAATCTAAATTAGTAAAAGATGATTAAAATGGATAAGTACGAAAAATTAATGAGAGCCGGAAACGTCCTAAATCCATTAGGAGTATACCGAGCCTTAATGATAAACAACGGAACTATAACAAATAGAGAATTCAAACAACTCGTTAAAAGAAACTACTTACTAGACAAAGACAAAGAACTAGATAATCAAATGTTATCAGA
>Ga0209976_10002013_pt1 | contig 11725 bp, 11 predicted proteins | sample SumtaG_FD_182806 | JGI IMG/M metagenome (GOLD analysis project Ga0209976, IMG submission 182806) | Deep subsurface microbial communities from Indian Ocean to uncover new lineages of life (NeLLi) - Sumatra_00157 metaG (SPAdes) (version 2) | ecosystem: Environmental > Aquatic > Marine > Oceanic >... | reverse complement strand
GCCAGGTCGAATTCCTCCAGCTGTTCATAAGCCCGCCCGATACGGTAGTGCACCAGCGGGATCAGCTCGTCTTCGGGGAAATGATACAGGAAGCTGAAGTACTCCATAACCGCCGCCTGGTATTCGCCACGACGATACTTCCGCTCGCCCAGGGCCAGGAACTCGTTGCGCAGCCGCTCGGCAAAATATGACCAGTCCTCGTGGATGTAGGCGTTGGAATGGGCATCTGTGGTATCTATTGCCTCCTGAACTTCCTGGGCGGTGAGGAAGGAGGCGGCCAGCAGGATAATGATCAGGGAACGCATGGGGCGAATTTAATGGTTAACGGCGGAAAGTTCACTGAGCATTCGTATCGCGCCAATCAGGGCTGTTCCAGGAAATGTCCTCACTACTTCATTCCACGTTCCTGGCTCCCCGCTACTGCCGCTGGCTCCTATCCTGATCATTTTTTCAACACCTTTTTTTCCTGGCAGCCCGCTTCCTTCACGTTAACTTTGCTGTTACGGGAGCCTGTTCATTGAACCGGGGCCGCTGATAAGGAGCATGACATGAGCGACGACGGATCAAAAACCACACCATCACCTTTTGAGGAAGTCAACCAACGACTGGACGAGGCCCGCGAGATTGCCGGCGTCCCCGAGGAGGTCATGGCCCTGTTGAAAAATCCCTACCGGGAAATCAGGGTTCAGATCCCCCTTTTCAGCAACGGGCGGCTGCAGCACTTTACCGGTTACCGCATCCAGCATAACGCGGCCAGGGGACCCTATAAGGGGGGCGTCCGCTACCACCCTCACGTGGATTTGGAGGAGGTGCGGGCCCTGGCGTCTCTGATGACCTGGAAGACGGCCCTGGTAAATATCCCCTTCGGCGGGGCCAAGGGAGGTGTAGCCTGTGATCCCCTCGTCATGACCGAAGAAGAGCTCTACGCTATCACCAATACCTTTTTCACTCGCATCTCAATGATCCTCGGTCCAAACCGGGACGTGCCGGCCCCGGACATGGGCACCAACGCCAGGGTCATGGGTTGGGCCATGGCCGCCTATGGGCGCATAAACGGCCATGCACCAGCAGTGGTGACCGGCAAGCCCCTGGAGCTGGGAGGTTCTGTGGGCCGGGAATCTGCCACTGGTAAAGGAGTAGTGATTGTCGCCAACCAGTGGGCTGAAAATAACGGCCGCTCGCTGGAAGAGGCGAAGGTAGTAATCCAGGGTTTTGGCAACGTGGGGTCCTTCGCCGCCCTGAACTTCGCTGACCGGGGTGCCAGGGTCGTTGCCGTCAATGATGTCCGGGGCGGTATCCGGAATGACAAGGGGCTGGACATTCCCGCCCTCATGGAGCATGTCAGGACCACCGGCTCGGTGACCGGCTTTGAGGAGAGCGATCCCCTTGACGGTGGTGAAATCCTTTACCAGCCGTGCGAATACCTGGTCCCGGCGGCCCTCGGCAGGGTGATCACGGAGGAAAATGCCGACCGGATCCAGGCCCGTACGGTGGTTGAAGGGGCCAACCATCCGGTGACCCCCGGCGGCGAGGATGTCCTGGCGCGCAAGGGGGTGGAAATGATTCCCGACCTCATCGCCAACTCCGGCGGGGTGACCGTGAGCTATTTCGAGTGGGTCCAGAATATCCAGCAGTTCGCCTGGAAGGAAGACCGCATCAGCGACGAACTGCACGAAATTCTACAGAGAAGTTTTACCAAGGTAGTGGATTTTGCCGGGGAGCATCAATGTTCCCTGCGTCAGGCCTGTTTCGCTATCGCCTTGTCGCGGGTATATCAGGCCTCCAAGGCTAGGGGCTATATCCGGGTCTGATACCAGGTCCATATTGTGGGGTTCAACCACCGGCGGCCTGTTTTCCAACCCCCTGATATCCACAATTCACCGGCTTATGGAGTTTCCGCCGGCAGTGCCGGCAGCGCCGGTTTTCCAAGATTACTTGATGGGGATCACATGGTCGGCTTTCGTGTGATGAGGGACATAGTTTATGGCATTGAAATTGCCTATTATCGAGACGGATATGAAAGCAGACCCGATGGAACACTACCCCAGCCAGTACGAGACCTTCAAGCTCCAGGTCAACGAGCGCCATAATCCCGGGAAAGTAAATACCGCACCGGAGCTGCGCAGCTGGCTGCGGCGCAAGCTTATCATCAAAGTTACCCTCTTTTTCGTCTGCTTTGTGGGCATCGGGCTGGTGTTTCTTCTCCTGGACCTATAGCCCTCCCTTCCGGCCCTACGCCCCCCCATTCAGGGGCTTACGGCGGCGCTGGAATGTACCTGCGCCGCCGACTCGTCCACAGTAGCGGTAGTATGCAGCGAATAAGATCGTTTTTTACTTGTCTTTCCCGGAGTTGAACCCTATCTTTCTCTCAGCAGAGACCTTTTCGGCTTTGCATCACAACCTCAGCGGAGGGCTACATGAAGCTGCGTATCGCCTTGCTGATTATTATGCTGGCCGGTGTCCTGCCGGCCCAACGCGACGGCTGGAGCACCCAGGGCATGGCGGGCCGCCGCCCCGCTACCTGGAGGGGCCCGGGCACAAGCACCCCCGCACACGAGCCCCCCTTGCCAAGAGTTCTCCGGGACCACGCCGCCATTCCCCGCCATGACCTGCTGCCTGCCACAGCGCCCCTGCCTGGAGAGCAGCACCGGCCAGCGGCTCGCGGCCTGCCCCATATGCCGGAAACCGCCTGGCAGGACACCCAAATCGTCTGGTACTACCAGGGTTGGACAGGCACCTCCTGGGAAGCTTATCGCCGCACATTTAGCACCTACAACAGCGCCGGCAACCTCACCGAATACATGGAGCAATGGTGGGAGCCCAAGTTCGAAGCCTGGGTGAACTACTCGCGCGACTTCTACACCTACGACAGCGCCGGCAACCTCACCGAACACATGAACCAATACTACTGGGAGCGCGGAGCCTGGGTGAACGGTGGGCTCTTCCTCTACACCTACGACAGCGCCGGCAACCTCACCGAAACCCTCAGCCAAAGCTGGGACGACGCTGCCGGGGCCTGGGTGACCTACGAGCGTAAGTTCTACACCTACGACAGCGCTGGCAACCTCACTGAATACATGGACCAATACTGGGTCGCCGCGTCCGGAGTCTGGGTGAACGGCATGCACTACCTCTACACCTACGACAGCGCCGGCAACCGGTCTGAATGGCTCTGGCAAATCTGGGACGCCGCGGCAGGAGACTGGGTGACCGGCGGGCACTACCTCTACACCTACGACAGCGCTGGCAACCTCACCGAACACATGGAGCAATACTGGGACGCCGCGTCCGGAGCCTGGGTGAGGGTGAACAGCTGGCACTTCCTCTACACCTATGACAGCGCTGGCAACTGGACTGAATGGCTCTGGCAATACTGGGACGACACTGCTGGAGCCTGGGTGAATCACTGGCGTGAGCTCTACACCTACAACAGCGCCGGCAACCGCACCGAAGTCCTCTGGCAAGACTGGGACGCTGCGGCCGGAGACTGGGTGAACAGCTGGTACTACCTCTACACTTACGACAGCGCCGGCAACCTCACCGAAACCCTCGTACAACGCTGGGATGTCTGGGCCGGAGCCTGGGTGACCGACGCGCGTGAGATCACCACGGAGACGGTGGCTCTTTCGGCTGGTGACCCTGCCCTCGGTGACGGCTTCCCGGCCCGTTTTTCCCTGCACCAGAACTACCCCAATCCCTTCAATCCCAGCACAACTATTCCCTTCGATCTTCCCCAGGCAGCCGAGGTGCGCCTGGCAATCTACGATCTGCAGGGCCGCGAGGTGGCCGTTCTGGTGGACCGGCGGATGGAGGCCGGCCGGCACCGGGTGGTCTGGGGCGGCCGCAGCATCGACGGCCAGCAGACGCCCAGCGGCATGTATCTGGTCCGCCTGGTAACGCCCGACTACACCAGGGCTGTCAAACTGGTTATGATGAAGTAAACCGTCATGCTGAGCCTGTCAAAGCATGATGATGAAGAAGTAAGGGAGATTGCCACATCCCACCGATGGCGGGATCGCAATGACAGAATGGGCACAAAAGACTGGCGACTGGAGAAAGGGGGCTAAATGCTGGGGGCTGGATTGCCACTGGCACCTGCCATTGCCTACTGCCTACTGTTATCATCCTCCGCTGAATCCCTCATTTTTCTGGCAATCATCCATACACTTGCTTATTTTGTTATAGCATTATACCTGAGTTGTAAAGAATATTTCAGGGGACCAGGGATGTTACCTGGGACGAGGAACTAGGAGTGTAGAGGAATTAAAATGAAATATCGAGTCTTAATTGAGCAGGATGAAGACGGCGTGTTCGTCGTCGAGGTGCCGGCCCTGCCTGGTTGCATTTCACAGGGAAAGACCAGGGAAGAAGCCCTGGTCAATATCCAGGAGGCCATTGCTGTATACCTTGAAAGTCTTAAGGCCCACGATGAACCCATCCCTCCGCCAATTCAGGAGGAGGTGGTGGAGGTCGCCGTTTGAGCGTCCTGCCCTCCCTTTCGGGCCGTGAAGTCGTTCGTGCGCTGCGAAAAATCGGTTATGAGCGCGACAGGCAAAAGGGCAGCCATATTGTCATGAGGCTGACTGAATATCCATATCGTAGAATTGTCGTACCTGATCACCGCGAAGTGGCAAAAGGTACACTTAGGGCTATTATACGCAAAGCTGGTTTGAGTGTAGAAGAATTCATTGAGCTTTTATAGGTTGAGTTTGGATTGATACTCGCTCTGTCTCGATACGAAGATCACCCAACCCAACGCCCCTTTTCACAGGGGCGTTGTTTTCTATGCTTCATTATTAAGTCGCGGCATCGCTCAGGTAGTTGAGGATGGCCTTTGGACGTGGCCCACCGGCCGCCAGACGGCCAGGACCAGCCCGCCGATGATGGCGGCCCCACCGATCATCGTGTGCCCCCCGATACCCTCGCCCAGGATAAGCAGGGCCAGCAGGGCCGATTCCACCGGCTCCAGCAGTCCGAACAGGGAGACCAGGGGCGCGCCCAGGTGGCGCAGGCCCCAGTTGAAGATGGTGTGTCCCCCGACGGTGGGCAGCAGGATAAGCAGGACCAGGTACAGCCACGGGCCGGTTGCCAGGGGAATAGGAGGAACGCGCAGTACAATAATGGCGAGGAGCAGCACTACGGCGGCCGTGGCGTAGGTGACCTCCACGTGAAGCACGGTGCTCAGTGACCGACGGGCCTCCCGGCTGAGGAGGAGATACACTGCCGCAAACAGCCCCCCGGCCAGGGCCAGGGCGTTACCCAATATGGGTTCCGATCCTACACTCCCCGGTGAAGCAAAATCAAGGGCCTGCCACTGGATGAAGACCACTCCCGCCAGGGCCACCAGAGCGCCCACGATCTGGTTCCGGGCCACGGGAATCCGCAGGATACCCAGGGAGATAGCGATGACGAACATGGGATGGGTGGCTACGAAGAGGACCGAATGGGCCACGGTAGTGTACCGCAGGGAGGTGATCCAGGTGGCGAAGTGCAAGGCCAGGGCGACCCCGGCCAGGACCGAGTAGCGGAAATCCCACCAGGAAGTGCGCCGCTTGGCCCGCTCCCGCCAGAACAGGGGAAAAAAGATAATAGCGGCTCCGCCTACCCGGATGAACCCGATGGAGATGGCGGAGACCTCGGGCAGGAAGCGGATCCAGATGGCCGCCGATGAGGCCATGAGCGACCCCAGCAGGACCACTCCGGCGGCGAAGGCAAAGGGGCTCTGCTTCATCACGGTAGAGCCGGGGCAAGATGGGTGCGCGGGTACATTCTCTCAGGGGATGAATCTAGGCAGGGAAAGGGGCCGGAAGGACTTGAAAATGGCCATAATTACCCGTACATTGATTTTACATATGGTAAAGACCTGGATGACGGAATGAAAAGGTTGCTTGTTATTTTATTCCTTTTGTGGCTTTCCTGTGAGGAAGAGCCGCCGCAGGTGCTCTACGGAGAGCCTTTTGAGCTGGCCTACGGTGAAAGCCAGGTGGTGGAGGTGGAGGGCGAAGAGATCGAGGTCGGCTTCCAGGCCGTGTTGAATGAGTCCCGCTGCCCTTTGGATATTGATTGCCCTGAGCGGGGCCGGGCGCGAATTAAGCTGTGGTTGCACAATCCGGGACAGGATACAATCAATCTCGAACCATTCATCAATGGATATGTATTCAAGGAGGATACCTCAGCTCACAAGAGCGTCTTTTCCGAGGAATACACGGTAACTCTGTTACAGCTTGATCCGTACCCATCCTTGGGAACCGTGCAGCCTGAGCCGGACGAATACATCGCCCTGCTCTCGGTCTCATTGAATCCTGTGCCGTTGGAGACCGACCGGCTCAACCTGTTCGCATGGGAGGTCTGGAAGGAATTCCTCAATAATCCTGTCGACTGGTTTGATATTGACAGCACGGCTGTGGCAGCCGATACACTGTTGGTGTATGTGAACTACGGCGGCGGATGCAAAGAGCATGATTTCTTCCTCTTCGGTTCCACGGCCTGGGAAGAAAGCGATCCGCCCGTGATGTCGATGGTGATTATCCACGACGGCCACTGGGATATGTGCTACGCATTGATTCATAAGACTCTTCGCTTTGATCTGTCTCCCATCCGGGATTGGCAGGGGCGTAGCGGCACGGTCATTATCGGGGTGAAGGACGCCCCGGATTATGTGCTTTACCACTACTGATGCGTTGAAGGGCCGATAACGCACCATCTCTCCCCATCTTTCCTGTTTAATTTCCCCCATGCCCGAGCTCCCCGAGGTCGAGACAGTTGTCCGTTACCTGCGCCCCCAGCTTGTGGAGCGGGCTATCGTCGGTTTCACCGCCCACTGGCCCAGGGTGACGGCCCCGGCCATGCCCGAGGACTTTGCCCGGCAGGTGACGGGCCGCACCATCCACGCCGTCCGGCGGCGGGGGAAATATATCCTGCTTGAGCTGAACCGGGGCTATATCCACCTGCACCTGCGTATGACGGGCCGGCTGCTGGTGCTGCCTTCGGGTGATCCAGAGGCTTCGAGCCAGCCCCACGTCACGGCCGAGTTTGATCTTTCTGACAGCCGCCGTTTAGTTTTCCGGGATATGCGCAAGTTCGGGCGGGTGGGCTACCTGGAGGACCTGGCGCCGCTGGAGACCCGCCTGGGGCCGGAACCCCTGTCGTCCCGGTTCACGACCCGGCTCTTTCACCGCCTGCTGCGGGGCCGCCGCCGCCGGATCAAGCCCCTGCTGTTGGACCAGTCCTTTATCGCCGGCCTGGGCAATATCTACGTGGATGAGGCCCTGTTCCTGGCCCGGATCCACCCCGAAACGCCCGGCTCCCGGCTGTCCTTTGCCCGGGCCCGAGCCCTGCACCGGGCCATACAGGACATCCTCTCCGAGAGCATACGGCATGACGGGACAACCATCATCAATTTCCAGTACGGTGAGGGCAGCACCGGGCGGTTTCGGGAGAAGCTGCGGGTATTCCGGAGAGCGGAGCAGCCCTGTCCTGTCTGCGGCACGCCACTGGCGAAAATCAGGGTAGCCCAGCGCGGGACGTACCTGTGCCCGGCGTGCCAGGTTCCCTGATCTGGATACTGGATTGAATCCCGCCAGCGGCGGGGCTGGATGCTTGTCCTGAGGGAACACGAAAGTCTGGATAACCATGGGCGATAGACGACGGAAAACTGACCACGACTGCAACTGCCATTGGTCAGCCGCCGGGGAGGGCATTTTCGCCTTTTTAGCCAAAAAGAAAATTCAGATTGCCAGGTCAGAGCCCCACTTGACTTTTGGCCTTCACTTACCCTAACCTTTCGTGGATGTTCCGCCCTCTATACATGATTATAATTGCGCTGGCCTTATCCGCCTGTGCGACCCATCCTTCCATCAGTCCGATACCCTTGAAACAGGGCGAGACCTACTCGGGCGTTACCCTCAGCGCCGAGAACGTACTGCCCATGCTTTTCTTTCGCCGGGGATTGACCGACAGCTGGGATTTGGGCCTGCGGTTGGGGTTGCCCATCTATGGAAGTGGCCTCGATGTCAGCCGTCTGCTGGTGGAAAAGAATGAACGCTCGGACGTCCTGAATTTGGCCTACAGCTTTAACCCGAATCACAATCTGGATTTTACCTATTACCGCGTGTCTCACAGGACTAAAGTGAACCTGGAAAAAAACAGTGCGGTGCGGAGGCTCAGGTATTACGGGCTGCGGGGCATGATTATCATGAACGGCATCAGTGGCCGGCGCAGCACGCGCTTCGGAATCCTTATCGGCGGAGCACCGGCGGTTAAGGGGGAAGAGGCGGAGAACCTGCCGCGCTTCTACCGCTTCCAGTGGGAAATCGGCTACTTCCACGACTTTAATTCCATGCCCCTACGGGCGGTACTCAGTCTCCTGCCTTTTGACGAGGATCACGAGCTATGGGATGATAAGTATGCCGAATATCCCCATACAACAGAAAGCCGTCTACCCAGCGAGCACCACCGGCTCACGGGCCTGTCGGTGCGCATCTCCTTTCCCCTTGATAAGTCGCGAACCAGGCCAGTGGCAGAGGAGGGCGGCTCTTGAGAGTTGGTAAGTTCTATCTGATGGCCGTGGGGGTTCTGTTCATCTTCCTGGCGTGTCCGACCGAGCCACCCGATCTGGAACACTCGCTGTATCTCTATCGTGAGGGGCGTCTCAATGAGGCCCGACGTGACATGGTGGCCTACCTGCGGGCCAAGCCCTACAACCCTGAGTCGGATGAGGCCCGGCAGCATATTCTCCTGATCCGCCGGATCAAGCAATTAGAGAGCATCGCCGTAGAGCAGTGGAGGCAGGGTAATACCCGGGGGGCCACAAAGCTGGTCGGGATCATGCGGATTCTGCACCCCGTGTATGTGGATTCGGCTGCGATTTTCCGGCTCATTGACTTCAGCCAATCCCCGTTATGGGCCGACACCAGCCTGAAACGCCCCGCTCCGCCCCGCCTGGATCTGGCCGACTCAACCACCCGGGAGCTGGTTCCCAGTGCGCTGACGGTCCTTGATTGCCAGGAGAAGGCAATTATCCACCTGGCCCGGGAGTGGGAATTCGCCCGGTATCGGCAGTCTGACAATCCCGTGCTGCTCTTCACCGCTTCCATCACAGATCCCGAAACTCAGGCGCTGATCCAGGTGGTGGATTTGGCCCGCGAGAGGCTCAGGGATACCGGCAGCCGGTCCAGTCCACTCATCCAGGAACTTGACCGCCTGTCCGAACAGTTTGATCAATTCCTGGCAGATGTCAGTTCCGACACCCTGCAACCGCTGCTTTCTTTCGAATTCGGTTTTCAAGATCACAAACGCAAGCTGCTTATGCAGATCCTGGCCCTTAAGGCCCGTCTGGCAGCCGCCGATACCACCAGACAGGCCGATTCCTGACAGCCAACCTTTTTCTGAAACTTTTTCTGCCCACCTGCATAGAATGGCATGATCGCGCCCGCACTTAGTTCGGGTGCCTCGTGAACGGAAATATGCGCAGCTTTAAATCATGCAAATTAAGGATAAGCGATGAATAAGCGACAAACATGGATACTCCCTGTCCTATTTTTTCTACTGCTGGGTGCCGGTAGTCTGGTTGCGGCCGCTCCCACAGCGGCGGCGGACGATGTTACCGCCCGGCAGATCAATGACCTGTTCATTTCGGCCTCCTCCAAGGCCAATCCCAGCGTGGTTACCATCGCCACGGAACGGGTGGTCCAGCAACCGTTTCGCCACCCCTTCTTCGACTTCTGGGGGGATGACTTCGGGCGCTTTGGACCGGCCCCCGAATCCCGAAGCCGGGTCCTGGGATCAGGTGTGATCATCAACGCCGCCCAGGGATACATAGTTACCAATCATCATGTAATTGACGACGCGGAAGATATTGGAGTAATGCTCATCGATAAGCGGGAGCTGTCGGCGAAAGTCGTGGGAACCGATCCCAGCAGTGATATAGCGGTTATCAAGGTGGAGGCCGGTAACCTGCAACAGGCGCAGGTAGGCAGCTCCGATGAGCTGCGCATCGGGGAGTGGGTGTTGGCCATTGGTAGCCCCTTCAGTCCGAACCTGGACCATACCGTAACCGCGGGGATCGTCAGTGCCAAGGGCCGGAGTGATGTGCTGTCGCCCAGTTCACGCCGGTATGAAGACTTCATCCAGACCGATGCCGCCATCAACCCCGGCAACAGCGGTGGCGCCCTGGTGAACCTGAAAGGCGAGCTGATAGGCATCAATACCGCCATCGCTACTGATGGCTTCTCCCGCTCCAGTTCGGGCGTCGGTTTTGCTATCCCCATTAATCTGGTGATGCGTGTGGCTAATGACCTGATTGAATACGGGAAGGTAACCCGCGCCTACCTGGGTGTGATCATTCAGGATGTAGATGCGTCCCTCGCAAAGGCCCTGGACATGAAGAGCCCGGAGGGGGCCATAGTCAGCGAAGTGCACAGCGATACGCCGGCGGAAAAGGCGGGCATCAAAGAAGGGGACGTGATTATTCGAGTGGACGATATCGCTATCCGGGACAACTCGCATTTGAGGAACGTGATTTCCTCCTCCCGGCCCGGTGATCGGCGTAAGGTTACAGTTATCCGTGATGGTAAGGAGAAAACCATTACCGTAAAATTGGGCGAATTGCCATCGGAAGAAACCCTCGCAGTCCGGGATGATGACCGGGATGAAGAGGCCGCCGTACAGAGCCGTACGGGGTTTGCCGTGGCCGACCTGGACAGCCGGGAAGCACAGCGATTTGATGTGCGGGCTGAAGATGGTGTGCTGGTGACCAGAGTTAACTCCCGTAGCAAGGCGGCCAGAGGCAGGATCCAGCCCGGTGACGTGGTGGTGAGAATCGATGACCAGAAAATCAGGAATCTACGCGACTATCGCCAGGCTTTGAAGGTGTACAAGAAGGGTGATACTGTCCTCTTGCGCATTGTCCGGGGGGAGGTGTTCCTGTTTGTCGGCCTGGAGCTGAGCTAGGCTCGAGACTGCTCAAACAGACCCCCTTCCACCTGCCATTGAGGGATGAACTCTGTTAATGCAGGGCCTCCCATGGAAACCGGCCGCGCTTGTTGCTCATGCTGCCTAAAAACCGGGCACGATCCTAGCCTGCTCACTAACTTATGCCCGTAACCCAATCCTATTTTCAGCAGGAGGAGACGCCATGCAGGACCTTAGACATATCACGGGCATTTTAACCATCCTGTTTTCAAGCGCAGTTATCTATGCTGCCGGTACCGAACCGTCCAAATTGAGGCCCGTGGCCACCTACTCGATTGTAGCCCGGGATTCAGCCACCGGACAGCTGGGTGTGGCCGTGCAGTCCCACTGGTTCTCGGTAGGTTCGCTGGTAACCTGGGCGCGGGCCGGCGTAGGGGCCGTGGCTACCCAGTCGTTTGTGCTGGTGGACTATGGTCCCGACGGACTGGCGCTCATGGAAGCGGATGTGGCGGCGCCGGAGGCTCTGGCCCGGCTGGTCGAAGGGGACGAAGGCCGGGCCGTGCGGCAGGTAGCCATGATTGACGCCGCCGGCAACGTGGCAGCCCACACCGGTGAGCGGTGCATCAAAGCGGCCGGCCACTATGTCGGCGATGACTTTTCCGTCCAGGCCAACCTCATGCTCAGCGATCAGGTCTGGCCCCGCATGAAGACCGCGTTTGAAAACACTACCGGGGATCTGGCTGAACGTATGCTGGCTGCCCTGGAGGCTGCCGAATCGGTTGGCGGGGACATCCGTGGGCGGCAGTCGGCGGCA
>Ga0209976_10002012_pt1 | contig 11730 bp, 13 predicted proteins | sample SumtaG_FD_182806 | JGI IMG/M metagenome (GOLD analysis project Ga0209976, IMG submission 182806) | Deep subsurface microbial communities from Indian Ocean to uncover new lineages of life (NeLLi) - Sumatra_00157 metaG (SPAdes) (version 2) | ecosystem: Environmental > Aquatic > Marine > Oceanic >... | reverse complement strand
AGCCCCCCATAATATACAAAAATAGAAATGGGTACATACCACGCAAAATCCCCAAGTTCGTGGCCTAAAAAAAACAATAGTAATCCAGTTGGATTGTCAAAGCTAATGTTGAAGTTTATCATGAAGCTTAAACCAATAACGGCCCACCATAATGTCCAAAAAGGATTTGAGAGTGAGACGATAATTCCCCCTAAAAAACTATTTCCTTTATATCCTTTAATATCCTCTTCAGTTATCTCAAAATCAATCGTGAAATCTTTTTTATAAGTATCTTTTATAACAAGAATTCCGAATATGACAAGAAAAATTCCTCCAACAATTCCGAGATTGTAGTTAAAGAGAACATTTTGGAAAAATAATGATGCTCCTAAAAGGAGTAAACAAATTAGCGCGAATTCTAACGTAGCATGCCCCAACATTATGAAGAATCCTGCCAAATATCCTCTTTTTTGAACTGATTTGTAAATTGTAAATGTTAGAACAGGACCAGGAGCTAAAGCGCCTGTAAGAGCAATCAAAAAGGAAAAAACAAAGATTTCAATCATTTTAATCAATATCTATTAAATTTTTAAATTACTTATTCTCTAATTTGACCATTACCATAAATAATATATTTTGTAGATGTCAGTTGATTAACACCCATAGGGCCTCTCGCATGTAATTTCTGTGTAGAAATTCCAATTTCAGCGCCCAAACCAAATACTGCTCCATCAGTTAATCTTGTAGCTGCATTTACATAAACAGCAGCAGCATCAACCTCATATAAGAATTTTCTAGCGTCTTTATAGTGGTTCGTTATTATTGTTTCTGTGTGTTTTGAATCGTATTTGGTTATCATTTCTATTGCTTCTTCAATATCTTTTACTACTTTAATGCATACTTTTAAAGATAAATATTCCATTCCCCAATCTTCTTCTGTTGCAGGAATTACATTTGATGTTAGTTGTTGTGTAGTTTCACAGGCTCGCACCTCAACATCATTTTCGGTTAAAGCATTAACGATAAACGGGATGAAGGTTTCTTTAATACTTTCGTGGACAAGAATTTTATCTAACGCGTTGCATACTGATGGATATGAACACTTAGAGTTGATTATGAGTTTTTTTGCCATCTCAAAATCAGCATCGAAATTTACAAAAATACTAACAATTCCAATTCCAGTTTCGATTGTAGGAACCTGTGAATTTTGAACAACCCTCTGAATTAAACTTTCACTACCTCTAGGAATGATAACGTCTATATAATCTTTTAGTTTCAGCATAGCTCCAACGAACTCCCTGTTGGTATCCTTTATAATTTGAATACAGTTCTCAGGTAATCCCTCTATAACAGCTGCTTCTTGTAATATCTCTGCGATAGCTATATTTGAATAAATTGCTTCACTTCCACCCCTTAAAATTATGGCATTGCCTGCCTTTAAAGCTAATCCTGTTGCATCTGCTGTAACATTGGGTCTTGATTCATATATTAATCCTATTACTCCTAAAGGCACCCTAATTAATCCTACATCCATTCCGTTAGGTCTTCTCAACATTGAGATAATTTCATTTATAGGGTCTGGTTGGGCTGCAATTTCTCTCAATCCTTCTGAAATCTTATGGATTTTTTCGAAATTCAATATCAATCTATCCAGTTTAGCCTGCTCTAAGGCATTGTTTTTAGCATTTTCAAGATCTTTCTTATTGGCTTTAATTATCTGCTCTGCCTGATTTTCTAAATTATCAGACATACGTAATAAGGCATTGTTTTTGGTAGTCGTTGAAATATTTTTTAATATAAAAGCTGCAGTTTGAGCATTTTTACCAATTTCTATCATATCTTCTTCAATTCCCAAAGTCTTAACCTCCTTAAATCTATTTTTGAGCTAAAAAATAAGTCCCAAGCTCTTCTCCCTCTAATATTCTTTTCAATATGTTTTCATTATTAAACGAAGTTATAATAGCGGGAATTCCTATATTCGTTAATTTTTTAACAGCTCTAATTTTTGAAGTCATCCCTCCAAAAGTAATAGCCCCATCAATATCTTGAACTAACTTTTCTAATTCATCAGTAATTTTATCAACTTGCCTTACCAACTGACTATCTTTGTGTATTTTTGGATTTTTATCATATAAACCTTCAACATCAGTCAATATTATTGAAAGGTCAACGAATAGTAAGATTGATACTAGGGCTGAAAGTGTATCATTATCTCCATAACTTAATTCTTCAATTGCCACTGAGTCATTTTCATTGATTATTGGAACAATTTTCTTCTCCATTAATACATCTAGAGTATTTCTTACATTAGACCTTCGAGTAGAATCTTTGGTATCATCTGCAGAAAGCAAAATCTGTCCTATATTTAATCCATGCTTATTAAATTCATCTTGATAAATACTCATTAAATGAATTTGACCAACAGATGCTAAAGCTTGAAGTTGTTTATATTCGGTGGGTCTTTTTTTTAATCCTAATTTTGCAAGCCCACAACCTATTGCTCCACTACTAACTATGATTATAGAATATCCTTCATTAACTAAGTCTGCAATTTCTTTTACAAAATCCTTAATTCGACTGTAATAAATTTCTGCAACTCCGTCAGTAATCATTTGAGTGCTTACTTTAATTACAATTTTCTTAATTTCAGAAGGGAATTTCCTCATAGTATTAAATTAACATTCAGTTTAAACATGAATATATGTTAACTAAAACTCAATAAAATTTAGATTTTTGTAATTTAAAGACATAGAGAAAATTTAGGAGAAAATTAAGGAAAAAAAATAAAAAATAATAGAAGTTCATCCAGGTACCAAATTCAGGAATTGAGTTATAACCCAAATAACTAACACTAATACAATAATAACTGGAACCATAACAATTAGGAAAGTATATGCGCCTTTTATCAATCCTCTATTCCATGATTTAAGTCCATCTTTCCAATCTTTTCGAGTCTGATCCTGCCATTTTTCCATTTCCGTTTGAATTTGTTGCGTCTGAGCATCCCATTGGTCCTGATTTTCTATCTGAATTTTTTGTATATTGTCAGTCCATTTTTTAATTTTATTATTGAAATTCTCTCCCATTTTATTAAAAAAGTTATCTACGTTATTCTTACTTCCTTCCAAATCTTCAACATTATTCTGCGTTTGTGACTCTAAAGTTTTTTGAAAGTTTTCAAATCCATCCTTTATACCGGAAACGAAGTCATTCCATCCTTTTAAAAAAGGATTCTCTTGTTTCTTTTTTTCATTACTCATAATTTTAAATATAGTTTTATTACTATTTAATATTCATTACTGATTAATTTAGCAAATCTTAATGCTTAATTATTTATGTTTAAAATCATTCCTTGTATGGATAAATTGATTTGTGAAGAATTATGGATTTTGATATAATTAAAAAAACTCCGATCTATGAAGTTTTATCGGATCGAGGAAAAAGAATTTTTCTACCAGATGGCATTTTTTACTGGTCTGGAAGAGCGAAAAAAGAGGCAGAATTAATTGGAACTATAGGAACTGCATTTGCTTTTGAAAAAGATTTTATCGACGGTGGCTCAGATGAATGGGTTCCTTGCTATTTTAAAGATATAAGTAAGTATACTCCACTTCATATAAAAAATGTTGTTCCATATGCTTCGATAGGGGGATTAGCTGATTTACGAGCAACTTGGAAAAATTGGATCATTAAAAAATCACTATTTGAGGAGGCGTCAGAAAAAGCAAAACTTGAAAAACTCGAACGATATATAACACTTCCGATTATAACATCAGGTGTAACTAATGGGATCTTTCTATGCTGCTCATTGTTTCTTAATAAAAACGAGATCATAATCTCTCCAAACAAAAGATGGGGAAATTATGATAATATAATTGTAAAAAACTTAGGTGCTAAGATTAAATCTTTCGAATTTTTTAAGAACGGAAAATTGAACCTTGAAGGATTAAAGGCAGCAATCGAAGAAGTATCCAAAGTTCAAGAAAAGATTGTAATCATATTAAATTTTCCTAATAATCCTACAGGTTATACGCCTACCACTGATGAAGCTAGAGAATTAATTACTTTATTGAAAGAAACTCAAAAATCTAACGGGAAACCAATGATCATTCTTGTCGATGATGCATATGAGCCCTATGTTTATACCGAGGCCGCAATAAAAAAATCAATTTTTTATGATTTACAACAACTAGATCAGAATATCATTCCTATTAAGCTAGACGGGATAACTAAGGAGCTTCTTATGTATGGGGGAAGAATTGGTTTTATCACGATAGGCCTAAAGCCAAGTTGGACAGTAACTAACGAAGATTTAGAAATGTTGAAAAAAGAGATAAATAATAAATTAGAAGGTATGAATCGTAGCTCAATCTCAAATTGTAACCACTTCTATCAAGCAATCACCGAATGTATATTTAATGATAATGGGATGGATGAGATAATTGAGATTCGAGATAAAGTGAAAAATATGCTCAAGTTGAGATACGAAAAGATAAATTCTGAGTTAACTAAGATAAACAACCCGAATATATCAGTTGATCCAAACTCAGGTGGGTTTTTTCTTTTTATAAATTTGAACTCAGAAAAAATATTAGCATCCAAATTCGCGGATCATCTCCTTAAAGAATATAAAGTTGGAGTAATACCAATTGAAAAATTAAATGATGGTATTAATGGAGTTCGAATAGCATATTGCTCTATAGACCTTAATAAAATACCAGAATTTATGAAAAGAATTCAATTAGCATTAAATGATTTCTAAAATTAACTGGTAAAAAGTCAATATTTTTATAAAAATGATTCTATCTTATTTTTATAAGAATTATAGTTATCTGAAAAAAAAAATTAATAGTTGATTAAAGAAATGAAATTATTTTTAGTTAATAAAGGAGAGCTTAACCAAATTAATAAAACCGTATTTTCTTCGGGAGATGTGTATCTTGTTGACGATGAAAATACCATTTATGTATGGATAGGGACAAAATGTAGCGTTGATGAAAAAACCACAGGAGCAGCAAATGCTAGGAAGCTTGATCAAGAGAGAGGGGGTGCCGCTAAAATAATTACTATAGATCAAGGGCAAGAAACCCCCGAATTTTTAAAACTTATTGGTTCTATGGGTACGATGAAAATAGTTGAACAAAACATCGCGAAAACCATGTTGAAAGATGTAGTCACGGGTGATTGGGCTCAATTCAATGAACATAAAAATGTACTATTCCGAGTATCTTCAGAAGAATTTGATAATATTAATACTATGAAAATGATTCAAGTACCATTTACAAAGAATTCATTAGCTTCAGAGGATTGCTATGTAGCAGATTTAGGAAATAAAGTTTATATTTGGCAAGGTAATGCATGTAATGTTAAAGAAAAAGTGAAAGCAGGGCAGTGGGCTAGAAGTATTGATGCTGATCGTGCTGGAGCACAAAATGAAGTAATTTTTGCTGAAGGTGATGATTCAGATTTTTTAGCAGCATTAGAAAAAGGTGAAGATTACAAAGAATCTGATGCTGTTCAATTAAGAGCTGAATCAGAATTAGAACCTGAAACCGAAGCTGACAAAGTAGCTGCTCAAATTGGACCTGAACTTAAGACCACTGTAAAAGACAGCTCTGATGTAGAAGAAGTTTCCGATACAATGCCCCAAATCAAGTCAGAAGTATCTTCGGGTGCAGCTCCTGGCCGTCCTGGACAAGTTGATGATTCGATTATGACTATCGAAAAAGGGGAGGGTCGACGCAAATGTCCTAAATGCGCAAATGAAGATAACTCGTTGATTCACCAATCTGTAGATAAGAGCAACATTATTTTAGATTATCCAAGAATGTATGGTAAGAAATTCAGATGTGGATTATGTGGATGTCTCTGGAGAGAGAAATAACCAAATTTAATTTATTTTATTTTTAACTTTTTTTACTTTTTAACAATTATCCTATTAAATCTTTGATAAATCTCTACGCATTAATTTAATTTTTTTCTTTAATTCAATTAATTCTTTATCCTTTGTTTCAAGCTCAGACTCAAATTTTAATTTCTCATCTTTAAGATTTGTTATATCAGTCAGGATTTTATCTTCAATCTGTTCTGCTTCATATATGTCTGTATTTAATTTTTTAACATTTTCGATTAGCGTGATGATCTCTGCTTCTTTTTTTGCTAATAAAGTATTCTTGATATTCAATTCAACTTTATATTGAACTAAATCTTTTTGAATATTTTCAAGTTTATCTTCAAGTCTATCAATTAATTCTTTATTAGCAAGTTCTTTTTGAATTTTTTCTTCAATTTGAATTACTAAGGATCTTATTCTTTCCTCTTTTTTCTCTAAATCTTTTTTTAACAAATTAAACGTTTCTACTTGCTGCTGCAACTGATTTATTGTTTGGTGAGCAGATTTAAGTGAATTTTGGACATCAAAAATCGATTTTTCCTTTTCTGTTATGATTTCATCCTTCTTTTCTACTAAGGTTATAATTTTATCATATTTTGATTTATGAATCGTCTCGTTTTGGACTACATCTTGAAGATACTGAACTTGCTCCTCCAGCTCATTGATTCTAATGGCTCCTTCTTCTATTTGTTCATTTAAGGTCTGGTTCTTGTCAATTAAATCCTTAAATTGAGTAGTCTGTGAGCTAAGACCCTCAATTTTTTGGGTTTGCTCTCTAATGGTTTTGTTTAAAATTTCAAACTTTTCAGCTTGTTCTTCAATAATTTGATCTTTTTCGCTATTAGTGATAGACAATTCTTGTATCTGTAATTGTTTGTTATCAATTTCTGAATTCATTTCATGAGCTTTCTGGGCAAATTCTTCTTTTTCTCTCTCAAATTCATCAATTTCTAGATCTTTCTGTGCGATTTTATCTTTTAACTCCTGAACTGCTTGAATTTGAGAGCCACCAATTTCATTGCTCTCAGATAATGTAATAATTTTTGCTTCTAAATATTTAATAAGGTTTTCCTGTTCGACAATAAATTTTTCTTTTTCATCCAGGATTTCGCTGCTGACCTGTTTTTCTTCTCCATGAATTTTATTTTCAGTGTTAACATTTAAAAGATTTTCATTTTCTTGTTTTAATTCTTCGTTTTCTTTAGAAATAATATTTATCTTATCGTTTAATTCTCGATTTTGTTCTATAAATAATTTTAATTGCTCTTTAAGTGATTTATCTGTTGTTGATGGCCTTTCCTCATCATCTTTTTCCTCAACCCATCCTAATGCAGAAAGAGCTTCTACGATTGATTTATCGTCATTCTCTTGATCATTCATTATATAAAAAAACGCAATATAGTGTATTAAATGTTTTTATTCTTATCTTTAACTTGACCTTCTGTTTTCCAAAAATTTTTTTATTATAATGTTCCGGATCTTTCTTATATTTCTCTTCAAATCCCATTTGGAGATAAACCCTAGAAAAATTGTTTATTTTATTGTTTTAAGAATTTTCTTATTAGTATATTAATCTTTATTCTTTTATAAAAACATACTTGCGATCTAATAAGAATTTAGTTAAATAACCAATAGTTAAGGCCACCACCATACTTATTTCTAATGGAGTTCCAAAAAAATTAGTTAATAAGAATTGAATACCAATATTTTCAAGTGTCGTAATAATCGCAAAACCAAAATATTTTAAAAACTCCTCAGAAGTTTCTTTAAATTCTATAGCTTTCTTCTGAAAAACGATGAATTTATCCAAAATAAATTTCAAAATATAAGTAATTCCCACCGCAACAATGGACCCAATTAATTCTGGCATATTGTATGGTTCTCTCGAACAATAAAACATTTGAATAAGCTCAAAATGTCCAAAATTTTGACAAATAAAGTATGAAAAATAAACTTGATTGGATTTTTGAATAATATAATTTAATATAATCATACACGCAGCAAAAGAAAAATAGAGGATCACTTGTTTATGTATCTTATCGTTTTCATTCACAAATTATTACCTTTTAATTATTATGTAGTTTAGAGCCACAATGATAACAGAATTTGGCGACACTTTCTTTAATTTCACCTTCACAAACTGGACAATATCTTATTTTATAGTCATTTTCCTGTTTAGATATATATTCTTGTCTCTCCGAATTGTCAAACATTAATCTTTTACTGGAATTTTTTCTAAACGCAAAAGGTAGGAAGCACAATAGAGGGATAAAGAAAAATCCAATGATTGAACCATAAAATATTGAAAGAAGTAAGAAAACTAAGAATAAAATCACGAAAAAAATGTTCAAAATTATAATAGTGCGTCTCATTTTTTCTTTAAATCTACTAACCTTACTTTCTAACTTATGATAATTATTACCTTTAATTAATATTAATTTTGTAAACGATCCTTCCAAGAATCTGACTCTTCGGATTCCTGATTCTCTTCATCGTTCTTAGAGGTATGATCATCTATTTGTGAATCTTGTGTTTCTATTGAAGAAACATTTGAAATGAAATAAGATGATCTTTGTCCGAGTGATGTCGCAATTTCTTTTGCTAGGCTTTTCTTTTCCTCTTCTTTACCAGTCACTTTTTTATAAGCTTTAGTTAATCCAAAAACCGATAAAGAAAAACCAAGAGACCATAAGAAGTATACCCAATACCAATACTCATATCCTCCATAATAAAACGAAAGTATGAAAAAAATTCCTAGAAAAATAATACATCTTATTCCCATCGGAAGAAATTGCTTCTTTAACATCTGTTTCATCAATTGCATTGTTTCAGCTTGCAATTCTTGCATAATCCTAGGGTCTCCTAAAACTTGAGCTTGTTTTAACCGGTCTTGAAGGTTTTTTGCATCAACTCTAATTTCCTTCATAACGGATGACTTTAATCCTAAGATTTTATTTAAAATCAAGCCAAAAATGGATAAACCCAAGGAAATATACATCAATTCAAATATTATTTCTGTTGTAATTGGTTCAAGTGCCATAGTTTTATTCACTATATTTTGAAAAATTGAATCTTAATTAAATTTTGTGTATGAGAAATTATATCAACTTAAGAGTTTAAACTAAACTCGTTTTTGAGATCATAGATTATCTTAAATTTCCACTAAAAAATCCGCGTACATATTTTGAATAAAGTGCGTACCAGCTTGACGGTAATGAACTAACTACGGCACAACCCAAACGACAACCTTTACAAAAGTCATAATCATCATGTAATTTCATAATATCCCTAACTTCTTTTGATTTATAAATTTCAGAAAAAGAATGGTTCAATACATTGAACCTTTTTGCAGGGTGTAATTTGCAAGGGAATTCAATAAATCCATCATGGCGTATAAACATATAATTTTTAGCAACATTACATCTTAAGATATCTTGATAGTATGGAGTTCCTCCAAATCCTCCATTTTCTATAATATAAAGACTGATTGGATCAGTTAATATATTTCTAAATTTAGTTCTTAAATCTCTAATTTTATTTGCCCATTGAGAAAGATTTGGAATTAGCTCCTGAACATTTTCTACTTTTAAAATTTGATCTGAAACATTCCAGAGAATATCTTCACAGGGATATAATTCAATTGAACAGTCTAAGTTTTCAGCCAATTCACAAATGTCTTCAAGAAATCCTAAATTACCCTTCATCACTACTGTACTAATAATAACTTTAATATTTTTTTTATTAGCTAAATTTATAGCTTCGATTACTTTATCAAACAATTTAATTCCCCGAAATCTATCATGCATTTCAGCAGTAGGATAATCAATTGAAGTTAAGATAAAATCTAATCCTTCAAATTTTGGAATTAACTTCGGTAATAATAAACCATTAGACGTAATACCATTGATAAAATTATGCTCTACACCCATATAATAGACAAGTTCTTTGAGATCTTTTCTTAAAGTAGGCTCTCCTCCTGTAAGTGAGAGAGTGGTTACTCCTAACTCGTCAAGTTGGTCGATTATAGACTTAATCTGTTCTGTATTCATTTCATTATTTATATACGCATCAGGTAAGGAGTTGACAAAACAGAAAGGACAATTTGCATTACATCTTAATGTAACCTCTATTTGAGCAGAATAAGGCACACTTTTGTTAGTAAATTGATTTAATAGAAAATTTCTTACGTATCCTAAGTAACTCTTTACTCTTGTGCGAGGAATTAAGTTTCCACCAAACCTTTATGAATTAAGTATATTATTTCTTCTATTTTATTATGAAAAATTTTGAGGTAATTAAAAACGTAACTAAAGAAATATATATAAAGAACATTTTAAGAAACTTTTGATTATTAAAATTAAGATTTGAAATTACTACTAAGTCTCTTTTATCTATGGAAGGAGAAATTATTTTAATATTAAATATTCTAATTTCTTATGCTTGCTTATCTAATGGTTTATTCATACTTAAAATCTTAATATTATTCCTTGAAGGTTTCAATTTTTAATCCGAGGTCCTCTTCATTTTCAAGCGCTTTATATCTATCAAGGATGGAATTAATCAATTCTAAAGATTTTTCACTAAAGAACTTTTCAATATCAATTCGACCTCTTAAAATAGTAAGCAACTTATCTATTTTTTCCTTACTAAGAGAACCAGACATTTCTTCAACTTCTGAGCTTAAGGTTTCATACTTATCTTGAGCCTCTCTTAGGAGAAATTCAGTTTCCTCTAAATCTTCGTGTGATTTTTTAGTTTTTTTTCGATCAAACTTTATGCGTAATCTTTCCGCAGATTTTTCAGCTTTATCAGCTTCATTTAGTTTAACAGTAAAAGCATTATAATCATCTAAAATTTCTTGTAAAGGAATAATAAACTTTTTCCTTAATTGCTCAATTTTTTCTTTTTTCAAGGTTTCAATGCCTTTGAATGTTAATTTTAATGAAGATATTATATTTTCTAATTCTATACTTTCAGTATCTGCGTAATTTTTTAGTGCTGTGATTCCTTCTTGACTATCATTGATAAGTTTTAGTTCAGTGTCGATATATTGGTTATTCACTTTTATTACATGTTCAATCGCAGTTGTTTTCGTTCTCAATTTACTTGATATATTATCTATAAATCCTTTTACCTTATTTTTAAAACTCATTTTTTTTACTCAACTATAATTAACCTTAATAAATATATTTAGGCATATAAAATTTAATCTGATTTATTTATAAATAATTCGTTTAAAATCACAAAATTAAATAGTTAACTTATAGAAATTTTAAGGTTCAAGAAACGACCTATCATAATTATTTTTGTTAGAAATAGAAAAGTTAAAAAAAAAATTTAAGAGATATTTAAACAACAGTACCACAGCCTTTACATATATTCTTTTTTGCGTATATTTTAAGGCCTCCCTGCTGCATTAAGACCTGTGTCCTGTCTTCTTCAGTTCTAAATGCGGTTCCGCCACATTTTGGACACACTCTTCTTCCTTCAACTGGGGGCTTTGCTTGGACTTTTTCTTCTTCTTCTTGTTTTTCTACAAGTTCTGAAGGTTTTACAGTAGAAGCCGCAGCAGGCGCTGGAGAAGCAGCTACAGGTTCAGCAGCGGGTGTTGGTTTTGGTTCTGGTTCTGGATGCTTGCTTCCTATTTCTAAAACTTTATCAAGCTTTTCATCAATTTTTTTAAGTAAATCTAATACTTTTTCTTCAAATTCAGACAAAAATCAATCACCTCGTTTTTTTTTCTTGGAAAATTTACTTTTTATTATAAAATAGAGATTGATTTTAAATATTTTAGTAAAAAGATAAAACTGAAAAAATATTCCAATTTTTTTTTATTTTATTTTATTTTATTTTTTTTT
>Ga0209976_10002011_pt1 | contig 11731 bp, 12 predicted proteins | sample SumtaG_FD_182806 | JGI IMG/M metagenome (GOLD analysis project Ga0209976, IMG submission 182806) | Deep subsurface microbial communities from Indian Ocean to uncover new lineages of life (NeLLi) - Sumatra_00157 metaG (SPAdes) (version 2) | ecosystem: Environmental > Aquatic > Marine > Oceanic >... | reverse complement strand
AGAAAAGAAGAAAAAATCCAAGAAGTAAACTTCCTAAATATTTCTGTTTTACTTATTTTTAAAAAAAAGTGTTTATAGATTTATAAGTTTGATATTGAAATCAAGTTTCTTTTTAATAACGCAAGAGAACTCCTCCCATCCATACCGGCTAGAGCTATTAACGTATTCTTTTCGGAACCAACCAAAACAGCAAATCCATTTTCCAGTTCAATAGTGGTTGTTTTTAAACTACCTTTCCCTGTATCTTTACCGAGAGTATTCGAATCTTTGATAATAGCCACACACGCCTTTGCGATTTTCCCATGATCCATATCTGTAATAGTCTGACCAATTAGAACCTTCCCGTTGGAGTCAGTTGCTATTAAACCTTCGCATTCCGGAACAATATCCATTAATTCCGCTAATTTCTGCTCTAGAACTTTTTTATCAACCATAATAGATTATCCTTATATAATAATTTCAATAGTTTTGAATTATGAAATTGGTTTAGAAATTATCTAAAATAATTACTAGTTAAAATATATCGTTTAAGCAATTTAAATTTATCAAATAATATATAAAAGGGGAAGTAACTAAATAACTAAAAAAAATTATTTTTTTACTATCGAAATTTATTCTAGTTAATTACCTTAATATAAATTTTTAAAAACCTTTAATCTATTATTATAATATTAAAAATTTAGAGTTTTCTTAAAGGTGTAATTTATCATTATAAATCGTCAAGAAGTCAAAAATATCATTCGGCGCTTTGAAGAAAGAGAGGGCATCAGGGGTGTTATCATTTGCGATTCCAGTGGGTTGCCAATTGATTCAAATATGGATATAGAGCTTAGCGAGGAAGTAGCTGCTTATGTGACATCACTTATAGGAAAGGGAAAACAAGTCGTTGAGGCATTAAAAGAGGGTTCCTTGAAATTTATTAGACTAGAAACATCCGTAGGCGGTGAATCTAAGGAGACAATGATCGCCTTAGAGGAAAACCTAATTTTGATAATTATGAAGTAAAACAACGAATTTTCTTCTTTTTAATATATCAACTCTACATATAGAGAAAGTGGGTAATAGGATTATCAGATTTTATGCGTAGTTTTTTCTTTTTACATTTTATCATTTTTTGATTAATACTTTTTTAAGATGAAAATCTCTACTCAAAGAAAATATTCTCTATAAGGATTTTGTTTCCTCTCTTCTCCCACAGAGGTAACATCACCGGAGTAGGAATGACCTGAAAATATAAGAAAATTATCTGTGATTTCAGGATTATGCATGATTTTATTTTTAATAGATGAAAACAGCTGATTTGAATTTCCTCCTCCGAAATCCGATCTTCCTATACCACGACAGAAAATTAAATCACCAGTAAAGATTATCCCATCAATTTCTTGACCGTTGAATTCTTTTGGATCTTTTGAATAATAACAGAGGGAATCGAGAGAATGTCCAGGGGTTTCTAAGACGTGTAAAGTATATTTCCCAACATTAATAGTATCACCTTCTTTTAATCCCCTTCTATCAAGAGAACTGACAGAGAATCGTCTAGAATTTTCATGAAACAAAATAGGTACATCATAATAATTCGATACTACCCCCGCTGCACCAATATGGTCCCCGTGGCCATGTGTGATTAAGATAGAGATTGGACTTGCTTCTAATTTATCAATTGCAGAAATGATCTTCTCGGCTTCAGCACCAGGATCGACAATTACAACTTCTTTTGTTTTTGATGAACCAAAAATATATGTATTAACAATATAAGATCCGACAACTAAAGTTTTTAAAATCACATTAAATCCACTCTTATCAAAAATTAGAAGTTAAAATGTTAAATAGCTTATATTTTTTTTACTTTTTAGCTTAATTTACGTTCTTATCAATCTGTTATTCTGTGAGATGTTACATTCAAAAGAGTTTTGAATGAATTATTTCATATTGAAGCTTTCTTTTAGAGAAAATGATTCCTAAACATATTCATCTGTCTCTCTTCTCCTACTGAGGTGTCACCCATATGACCTGCAAAAATTAAGAAGTTATCAGTAATTGCAGGATTATGCATTATTTTATTTTTAATGGATGAAAATAGCAAGTTTGGGTTACCTCCTCCGAAATCGGATCTTCCAATACTTCGTCGAAAGATTAAATCCCCTGAGAAAATAACTCCATCAATTTGATGTCCATTATACTCTTTAACATCATTTGAATAGAAACATAACGAACCAGGAGAATGTCCTGGAGTCTCTAATACATGTAATGTAATTTCCCCAATGGTGATAGAATCTCCTTCACTTAGCCATTTATCTGCTTGTTTCTGTTGATATGAACCTGAATCATATTCTTTTTTATTAAACATTAAAGGAATATCAAAGTGTCGTTTAACTCTTCCAATACCACCAGTATGATCGAAATGCCCGTGAGTTAATAAAATACTAATTGGTTTTCCCCCTATTTCTTCTATAGATTGAATAATCCTACTTGGGTCTCCACCGGGGTCGATAATTACGACTTCATTTGTTGTAGATGACCCAAAAATATATGAATTGGTACCAAGAGCTCCTACAATCAGTTTTTGTAGTATCAAAAGAAATATCACGTATTATAGAATTAGAAGTAAAAATAATAAAGGGTTAATTTTTAACTAAATTGTTTATTTCATTCAGTTTATTGTAAACGTCTAACCCCTTTTCAGTTAACTTAATATATTTGATCTTATTACTGTTTTCAATCTCAATCAACCCTTTTTTAATAAGATCATCCTTCACGCGAAAGAACGAGTTATAGTATGAAAATTTGTTTAGCTCATTGTAAAAAGCATGCTTATCTAATCTGTTATTGTTCTTAGTAAGCACATAGAGCGTATCTTTAAACCCTTTCTTCTTTAACATCCCAATTAAATCTTCAAATATCATTTTTCGTTAATCTCTTATACCTAATTAAATTGTTAATGTAAAATTAACATTATACTAAATTGTAATTGAAAATTAAAAACCACTTAAAAAATCTTTGATCTTAAAATTATTATGTTTGAATGGCTGTAACAACTCATTTCAAAATTTCAAATTCGAGTGATTATGAAAAAAGGAGATTAAAAAAAACTTAAATAATATCAAGTCTGATCTTTTTCCTTTTTTTATCTATTGTTTTAAATTTTAACGATAGTTTCTTAATGTTTAATCTGTTTTAATTATTATATCTATGATGATAGAATCCGCTGATATAGTTATTTTAGGTCATGTTGCCAAGGATATTATAGAAGTAGATGGAGAAAGCTATACTAGTATAGGTGGTGCTGTATATTACGGGGGAATTGCTGGAAGTCACATGGGTTTGAAAATCATAATAATTACAAGACTTAAAGAAGAAGATTACGAAATTTTAACTGCTTTTAAAAAAAATGGAGTTAAATATTATGCTTATCCTTCTGAGGAAACTTCTGGCTTAAAAAATATTTATTCATCCACAAATATGGAGTTTAGAAGTTATAAACCACTTGGTTTTGCGGGGTTGTTTAAACAAGAAGAAATCATCAAAATAAACTCAAAATTTTTTGTAATTGGTCCAATTACAGCGGGAGAAGTAAATTTAGAACTATTAAAACATCTAAAAACTCAACATCCTGAAAATTTATGCTTAGATATGCAGGGTTTTATTCGATTTAGAGATAATAAAAAAGTATCTTATTCTCACTTAACTCTTAAAGAGAAGAAGGAGATCTTATCAAATATCAAGGTTTTGAAAGTCGATCAAACTGAAGCTGAAATACTAACTGATCAGAAGAATATTAAGACTGCAGCTAAAAATTTACTTAAATTTGGTCCAAGAGAGATACTTATTACTCATGAGGACGGCATTTCTATATTTGCAAATAATTTTTCATACACTTTTCCATGGAAAAATAAAAGCTCTTTGGGAAGAACAGGTAGGGGAGATACCGCATTTATTAGTTATTTAGGATCTCGCATTAGTAAAGATCCTGAACAGTCTTTGAAATTTGCAGCAGCACTTACATCTCTTAAATTAGAAACTCCAGGACCATTTAGTTTACCTCGACATCAAGTTGAAACTTTAATTAATGAAGAATATACGGATTAGATCATGAAATTAGGAGGAATCCTTGACATATCAACAAAGGATATTCCACATAAATCCGCTATGGTATTATTTACTGTAGGTTGTAATTTTAAATGTGAATTTTGTCATAATAAATATCTTTTACAACCTAATGTTGGGAGAGAATACAGCATCAAGGAATTGATCGCAAAAATAAGTACTAATTTATTGGTTAGCGGTGTGAGTATTACTGGAGGAGAACCAACATTACAAAAAGATTTGCCGGAATTGTGTAGAGAAATTAAAAAGATCGGTAAATATTTGAGTATTGATACTAATGGTTCAAACCCAGACGTTTTAAAAACTATTTCTTCCTATGTTAATAGAGTAGCATTAGATTTAAAGGGACCTTTTGAACCAGAAAAACTAGAGAGAATTACTGGTGTGAAGGTTGATATTAATAAAATTAGAGAAACTTTTGATTTCCTAAAAGCTCAAAAAGATCTAGATTTTGAAATTCGTACTACTTATGTGGAAAGTCTACTATCTTCGATTGATATTGAAAATATTATTTACACTCTCAGGGAATTAGAATTTACGGGTAATTTTGTTCTTCAACAATATCAATTTTCTGAAGGTGTGGGAGAAGAATTTAAAAGAATTTTTTCCAAGCCTGAACATGATACATTAGTAACTATTTTGAAACCGTACAGAGATTTAGAACTACCATTTAAAATATTCTTAAGGGATGAAATAGTTGGATATTGTGCTATTCATGAATTAGATATTTAAGATCCATACTTCTGTTCTCTAACTAACTTAGGTTCCTTCTTTTTTGCTAGGGTCGATTTTATTTCTATTTTTGATTTCATAGCGTAGAAAACTACCAACCCACATACCACAATAATTATTTGGATAAGAATAACTACCCAATTAAAGGTAAATAATAATGCAATACATATAATTGAGCCTAATAGAGCGATTATTGGCATCCATTTAATATTTGGTTTTAATTTAAATGGTCTCTCCATATCAGGTTTCTTTTTTCGCAAGGCTATCAAGCTAAGGTTAACCAAGATAAAATTTATGAGAACACCAAAAACAGTTGCATGAGCAACTAATGAAATATCCCCAAATAAGATTGGAACTATTGTAAAGCACATAGTTAGAAGTACCGCAATTGTTGGAGTTCTAAATTTTTGTGAAATTTTGCTCAATCCACGTGGTAATGCCCTATCTCGGGCCATCCCATACATCATACGAGAGGTAACTATCATCATAATGAGGACCGTATTTGCTGTAGCAAACAGAGCTATTGAAGACATAATAATACCACCAATTGGGCCTAAAACTTCTGCTGCAACTGCATTTAAGGGGGCATCAGACACTGCAATATCCTTATAGTCTAAAATACTGACTACTGAAATTGCTGTAAGACCGTAAATAATCGTCGTAATAATAATTGAATAAATTATTGCTTTAGGCAGATTTTTATGAGGTTCTTTTACTTCTTCAGCAATGTTTGCGATGTCTTCAAAACCGATATACGCAAAAAATATTAGTGCAACTGAAGAAATAACTGCTGTAAAAGTTGAAGCTGGTGGGAGAGCAAAATAGTCAACCTTTCCAAAAGAGGGAATACCTATTATGATTATAATAATTAAACCTGAAGCCTCAATCAATGTAAATATTATATTTGCACGTGTTGATGTTTTAATGCCGATTAAATTTATTACACTGAGAATTAGCACTAGCAAAACTGCAAAAATAATAATTAAAAATATAGATGGTATACCTATTAATCCTGATAAATAACTACCAAAAGCTAAAGCGACAGTAGCTGCTGATAATATTCCTGAAAATATAATGATCCATCCTAAGATAAATGATAAATTCCGTTTTTTAAAAGCTTCTTCTGTATAAACAAATTCTGCTGCGCTCTTTGGGTACATAGCAGAAAGTTCGGCATAAGATAATCCAGTTAGTGCACCAGTAATAGATGCTAATAGAAACGCTAGCCATGAGAGATTCCCTGTTATCCCTACAACTTCACCAATTAATGCATATATCCCTGCGCCTAATACATTACCAACACCATATACAGTTACTCCAAACAGCGATACTCTACGCTTTAATTTATGTTTTTTCTTAACTTCATCCAATTCAAGTTCCCTCCGTATAAACTATCTTATTTTAAGTTTTATAAAAAGTTATATTTTCTGATAAAAAAATTAATTAAACATAAGGTTAGAGTTTTTTAATAAAATTTCATTAGAATTAAATCAAAATACAAGGTGATTAAATTAGCAAAGAATATTTTTGATAACCAGAAATTTCTATTAGATGCCCCTGCAAAAGATTTGATCTATAAATCAAGTAGTTTTAAAATAATGCGAATTTCTCTCAAAAAAGGTTTAGAAATCCCCTCACATGAAGGATCTCACGTTGTTGTTTTCTTTGTCTTGAAAGGAAGAGGACTTTTTATATCTGGTTCCGGAGAGGTAGAACTGGGTGAGAATGAATATATTACTTTAAATGAAACTGAACCAAGGGGTATAAGAAGTTTGGAAGATTTAGTTGTGTTAGCTATTCGTGATTAAATCATAGAGATTAAACCAACAATTTACTTCAACCTTTCAGGTCGAACTATACAAGGTTGTTGGGTGTGCCTATGTTTCTTAACTTGTTGTAATCGTAATTCTCTTCTTTTTTTAGCTTCCTGACACCTACGTTTTTCATCTTCAGTTTCCAGAATAAGTTTAGGAACCATGGTTGGTTTATCATTCTTACCTAAAGCTACAAATGTTAAATATGCTGAACCTACATGAGTGTGAGTGCCAGTCCTTAAGCATTCTGCTTCTACCCTTACACCTATTTCCATTGATGTGTTCGAGACAAAGTTAACTGATGCTTTAGCGAACACTAAATTTCCAACATAAACAGGGGAGATAAAATCCATTCTATCTAAACTGGCTGTTACTATGTTACTATGAGCATGTCTTGCTGCTACTATAGCACCTGCTTGATCAACCAATTTCAAGATATATCCCCCGTGTACATTTCCTGAAGCGTTAGAATGTTCAGGCATCATTACCTGAGCTATTTCAACATTTGAATCTGAGACTTTTTTACTTTCCAAAATCATTTCACGGTTAAATATAAGTTTATAATTATAATTTGGAGTCAAATTAAATTAAAAAAGGTATAAATGTGCTTAAATAGATAATTAGAATGATAGATGCTATAATGAGCACTGTAGCCATTATTATGCTCTTCTTCCTTACTTTTTTTGGGAATTTTTTTTGACAATTCGCACAGTTAACAGCAGGATTATTAGTTCTCTTAGAAAGCCCATGTTTTATGTGATCTTGGCATAATGGTTTTCCACATATAGCACAATTGGAAACCGCCTCTTTTTCGCATTCAGCACAAGTTACCACAGTCATAGTAATAATCTTTTTATTTCAAATTAATTCTAAGTCTAAAATATTCTTATATGATTATAAACACTTGGTTAATAAGCAATAATCATTTTGTTTTTATAATACTCCGACTGTGTGTATATTATAGTGAAGAGAAGAGAGAAATTAGCGAGAAGCATAGAGATGATAAAGAATAGAATTGAAAAAAAACTTTTGTTTAGGTACATAGGTATTATTTTCTTATCCTTGACCGTTATATTAGCTGTTATTTCTGTTTCTCTCGCCCTAATTTTAAGAAACCAGCAAAAAACTTATTTCAATAATGAAAATATTGATGTGGAATCGATTTCGATACAGATGCAAGATGGAATTGTTATTAACGGACTTGTATATGTTGATAAAATTTCGAAAGAAAACAAGACTCATTCTATTCCCACTATTTTGCTTTTACATGGCATCAATGGAAGAAAGGAACATAAAATTGGGACGATATATCAGTATGTTAAACTTGGATATGCTGTAATTTCGGTAGAACAAAGAGGACATGGAGAATCGGGTAGCCCTAGTGGATTCCTTTCTATAGAACCTTATGATATGATTGAAGTGATCGATTATATCGAAGCCAATTATCAGTACGCAAACACATCTCACATGGGTCTTTTAGGATATTCATATGGTGGTGGAGTCGGGGCTAGTTTACAAGCATTAGAAGATAGAATTCATACTGTAGTTCTTTATCATCCTTTAGCAGATATTGAAAGTCTATTAACGAGTATTCCACTCAGATATCTAATAGGATCAAACACAGTCGTTACAAACTTAGATGAAATTCAAGATGGATTCGAACTTGCTAATGAAAATAATACCCAAAATCTGCTGTTATTACAAGGAGAAGTAGACAATATCATAACCTTAGCAGATACTGAGAGATTTTATGCAAAAATAAATCCAGCTAATAGAACAGACATTATACTGAAAACAAGACCAGGAATCGGTCATGGGGGCAATGAAGAAGATATTACGTCTCTAAAAATGGCTATTGCATGGTTTGAACATTTTTATCATAATCAAACTATTGATATCACAAATTTAGAGAATGAAATTATCGGAATTAGCTTATTTAATTACAATTTTCCTAGCAATACTGTATCAGAAGATTTAATTATCACTTCAGCTATATTTTTATTCATCGGATTAAGTTCATTAGTAATAAAATTTAGAATTTTGCCACATTGGGATAAACTCCCTATGAAGAAAGATGTTGACAATTCTCGTGAGGGTAAAAAAAAGTACAAAAAAATGATAATTTATCGCACATCAGGTTACATGGGAGCGTTAATAATCACAGGAATAATATTTTCCTTATTTAATCAATCAATTCTCTATGGTTACTTCATTTGTTTCCCAATAATATCAATAATTATTATGCTATTTATTCCCAGTGAATTACATTCTAACTGGAAAGAAGAATGGAAAAACTGGATACGCAATGATTTAATTCTTTTTACATATTCCCTATCAATAGTAATAATCCCAACAATCTATTTCCTCTTGTTGTATAATTTGGTTACTGGATTGACAATGAGTTTTTCAATACCAATTTTTAATATCTCTTCCTTACCTTATCTAGTATTAGGTTTAGGTTCCGGGATTATGGACTATTTATACTTAAGAGAAATGAAAGGACGCCATGCTATGATTCTCATGATAATACGACCTATAACAATCTTAATATTCTTAGTCTTTGTACCGCTTCCTCCATTCCCTATTTTAGGAGGAATCATCTCTCATGTATTATTCATCTTATTAACTGGAGTTATTTTGTACTACATTAGAAGTCTTGTCATGCTTTTAGCAAAATTCTACAAAAACAGTTCTTCTCTTTACCTACTAGTCATGCTACCTTTTGTAATCTTTTATATGCGAGTCTTTTTTAGAATTATATAACATAAGCAGTCAGAAAATATAGTTAAACTATTTTTAAAAAAAGTATTAGACGTTGATTGAAAGATTTGATTTTAGATAGCAACCTTAGAAGAACTGTTAGATTGAAAAATAATCTATTGTCGAGTAAATATGAATTATGTATTGAACGTACAAAATTTTTCACAGAAATTTATAAAAAATTTCCTGATGATCCTGAAATTATAAAGAAAGCAAAAGCCATAGCTCATACTCTAAACAAAATGACAATTTTCATTAGAGAGGATGAATTACTTGTCGGTAATGAAACAAGCAAAAATTTAGGGGAAAAGGTTAATCTTGATTTATTTTCATATGATGGTACTCTAAACAAACGTAGTAAAATTAAACAATATGGAAAACGGAAACTGCAACCATTTTTTATGGAAGAAGATGAAATTGAGGAGCTTTTAGAATTAATTCCTTTCTGGGAAGGAAAAGCTCTATACAGTGATATAATCTCTCAAAGGCTTTTAGATGAGAAAATAATTACAGGAGGAAGTAGAATTGCCTTAACAGCTCCAAATATAGCTATCGTAAATGGAACTAATGAAGGTCATATATGCGCGGGATACGAAAAACTCCTAAAATTGGGTTATATAGGAATTCTTAAAGAGGTAGAATCCTTTCAATCTCAATTAAAACCAGGAGATTTGGATTATCAAGAAAAGTTTAATTTCTATGAAGCTGTCAAAATTATTTATACCTCAGCTATTCAATTTGCAAGAAGGTTTTCAGAACTTGCCTATAAAGAAGCATCTAATAATATGAATAATCAGAGAAAGAAGGAACTCGAGATTATTGGAGACATGATGGAAAAATTTACAAAATATACTCCAGATTCTTTCTATGAGGCAATCCAATTAATTCACTTCACACAGAACATAATTAATATAATTTATCAGAGAAGTGTTGTAGCTTTAGGGAGGTTAGATCAAGTTTTGTGGCCATATTATAAGGAAGACTTAGAAAAAGATGTGATAACAAGAGATTTTGCATTAGGACTAATTGAAGAATTAAATCTAAAACTAACATGGAATGTAACTCTGTTGCCAACAGATTATACTACCGTAGCAAACGCACTTGGACAAAACACCCAAACTATAACAATTTCAGGAGTAGATAAAGAAGGAAAGGATGTAACCAATGAACTTTCCTATTTATTTCTTGAAGCTTATAAGAATCTTAAGGCATTCACTACGGATCTCTCAATAAGAATTCATGATAAAACTCCAACCCGTTTTTTACAAGAGGCTTTAAAAGTATTTCAATTTACCTCTGGAATGGCATTTTACAATGATGAGATCCTTATACCTGCAATGATAAAAGCAGGATACACAACAGAAGACGCTCGTAATTATGCAATAATTGGATGTGTAGAGCCTACGAGCCAGGGTAATACATTTGCTGCTACAGGTAGAATGTTTATAAACCTACCGGGTGTCCTTGAGCTTACATTAAATAATGGTTACTGTAACTTAACACAACAAGTAGGTGGTCTTGAAACAGGAGACCCCGACAAATTTTTAACATATAATGAGTTTTTCTCGGCTTTTACTAAGCAACTACAATTTAATATCGAGAAATGTGTTAAAATCGCGAAGATCGGAGATGAAGAGACAATTAAACATTTCCCTCAACCATTTGTTTCTGCCATCATTGATGGATGTATTGAAAATGGTAAAGATTATACCGCGGGAGGGGCTCATTATAACTTTTCCTCAATCACAGCCTATGGTTTTGCTACTGTAGTAGATTCATTGTTTAATATAAAAAAAGTAGTTTATGAAGAAAAAACACTAACACTTCCGGATTTAATCAGTATTTTAAATTCCAATTTCACTGGACAAGAAGAACTTAGACAACAGTTATTAAATAAATATAAAAAGTGGGGAAATGATATTGAAGAAATAGATCTACTTGCTAATGAAATATGGGATTCTTTCTGTTCTGAAGTGGTAAAACATAAATGTTTAAGAAATGGACGATATAACCCAGGAGCTTATTCGATGGGAATTCATGTTATAGAAGGAATGTTTACTAAAGCATCCGCTGACGGGAGGAAGGCTACACAACCCTTATCAAACAGTCTTTCACCTGTAAATAATACCGAAAAGAATGGTCTTACTGCAACCTTAAATTCTTTAGCTAAATTAAACTATGATCTTTCGATAAATGGTGTTGCTGTTAATGCAAGAATTCATCCTCAAAACCTTTCAAAAGAAGAAAATATCGAAAAATTCTCTCATTTAATTAAATCCTATTTTAAAACAGGAGGCGTTCAAATTCAACCTACTGTGGTT
>Ga0209976_10002010_pt1 | contig 11732 bp, 11 predicted proteins | sample SumtaG_FD_182806 | JGI IMG/M metagenome (GOLD analysis project Ga0209976, IMG submission 182806) | Deep subsurface microbial communities from Indian Ocean to uncover new lineages of life (NeLLi) - Sumatra_00157 metaG (SPAdes) (version 2) | ecosystem: Environmental > Aquatic > Marine > Oceanic >... | reverse complement strand
GGTATTCATTGTCGGGATATTTTATTTTATCCTTGGACTTTTTGGGTTTCTATATTATGGTGGGCCTATTAATATTCGAATCTTTTATTCTTTCGGTTTTGCAGTATTATACGTAATAGCATTAAGCAGCTTTGTTACACTATTCAGTTCTTTTATGAAAAACGTAAATATTACAATCATAACCACCTTGATTATTCTTCTTATGGGATTTAACATAGCTGACCAGATTATTAATTTAATATTTGCCGACACATTTGAACCCTTATACTCATTAGCATATTTGGGTAATTTAATTACCTCAGTATTGCTAAATTCATTTCCAAATCCTAGATATGGCGGGTTTTCACCACCAGGCATGCCATCAGGCATGATGGGTGGTGACTTTTCATTTGAGAGCTGGCTAACCCCTAGCATTTTTATGGGAACGACACTATTGCTCGTATATATCGTTGCTTGTTTCTTGCTAGCAGCAATTTTATTCAAAAGGAGGCAATTATAAAATGTGGTCAATTAAAAGCAAAACTAGAACAAACATCTTGAGCTTAACAATACTTAGTCTACTTCTTATTGGAATTCTTTCGACATCGATTGTAGCTAGCACAACGTACCAACATACTTTAAGGAAAGGAACTGATGATTTCGTAGTAGAACTTTATAATAGTGCTGAATGGAAAAACGTTGTTGATTCTTCCTTAACACCGAGCGATTGGTTTGAAGGAGAGGCAAATGTTACAAATGCAAAAAGCAAAGCAACACTAAGAGCATGGTTTCCCGCCACATGGGACACTTGGGATGTTTTTACCTCCATCTTTATGCCCGAATACTTCAACATTTCAGAAACTTTTGCACTCTTATTTGCGATGAATTTGCAAGGATACAACAAAACTACGATCAATGCAAACTACACAACTAATTATACCTTGTCGTATGGATTACTCGCGATTTGGAACTATACAACTAAAGATTACGAGGAGAACCCGAGCAATACCGATTTAGTCATACTCTTTCCGGACCCTTTAAAATACAAAGTAATATTAGACGATTATCATGCTCTTGCTGAAGATCTAAACGGAAATTTCTTTATTTCGCCATCGGGTGATACCTTTCCAAATGTAAGCGCGGACGAATTTCTCTGGCAGCTCATTTTCAGTGGTTTTGCAACCGCAGGACCACACGGAAATTACCTAGAATCTTTAGTTAGCGAACTAGGGTGCGAAAATACTACAGTAAGTGGATCAACGCTTATAATTAAGCGCTATGGTATAACAAATTATACTGTCGAAATTTCCTACGGAGAGCGAGGGATGATGTCTTCCTTCACAGTAAAAGACATAAGCGGTACTATAATTTATCAAATAACCAGTTCAAATTCAGAGTGGATATTTTACCTGATTTTAGTAATTCTAGCATTATGCGGAGCTGGATTAGTCGCCTTTATAGTTGTTACAAGACGACGAAGACGAAGACGAAGACTCAAAAAATAAGCCATACAATTTTTTTTATTTTATTTTAAATCTACTTATAGTTCTTTTATCTTCCTTAATTCAATTTCTAAAAGTTTTAAAAATATTAAGTTGAATTATTTAACATGGCTTTCCCAAATTTTCCAGATAAATATGATGGAACTTCAATAATCAATGGAAAGGATTTTTGGAAATATAAAAAAGAACTTGGCAGATATCCAGAAATCAACCCTCCTAAAGGAGTAATTTTTACATTTCAGCCTAGTTTAATGACTCATATAATAAACAATTATCCCGTAAAAAAAGTTAGGGATGTTTTTGGAGAATTCTACGTATTGGAACAGACCCAAGGAAATATTGGGATATGTGGTAATTTTGGTATAGGAGCACCCATCGCAGCAATCTTACTGGAAGAACTTTCTGCTTTTGGTGTGAAGTTTTTTATTTCGGTTGGAACAGCAGGAGCTCTGCAAAGAGATTTAAAAATAGGGAATGTTGTCGTTTGTGATCGAGCTATTCGAGATGAGGGTACATCTCATCACTATATTCAGAGTGAGAAATATTCTTATCCTTCTCAAATTTTAAATCAAAAAATGGAACAAACCCTTGAAGAAATGGGAGTGGAATATAGTTTAGGTACCTCATGGACAACCGATGCCCCTTATCGGGAGACGATTAAAGAAATAGACTATTATAAAGGAGAAGGTGTGCTAACAGTGGATATGGAGGCTTCGGCAGTATTCACTGTAGCTAATACTCTAAATATTGATGCCGGTGCGATTTTTACTATAAGTGATCATGTAGGAGAAAGAGAGTGGCAACCTAACTTTCACTTAACAGATGAACATCTTCAAACGCTATTTAAAATCGCAATAAATACTATGAATTCTATTTAATTACAGAAATTTAGATAGTGACTTGTTAAAGATGAAAATAAACTTTCGTGAAGCAAAGAGTATTATAACAAAAAGTAATATTCCTAAGATAGATTTTGTTATCAATCCGTATACAGGATGCCAACATGGTTGTATTTACTGTTACGCTGAATTCATGATTAGGTTTACAAATCATAAAGGAGACAAATGGGGGGAATTCCTAGATATTAAACAATTTGAGTTAGATAAAATAAAACCTCAACGGTATGACGGGAAAAGGATACTACTAAGTTCTGTAACAGATCCTTATCTTCCCCTGGAAAAAAAATATCAAAACACTCGAAAAATATTAGAGAAACTAGTTACAACTAAAGCTGAAGTCACAGTCCTCACCAAATCCAAGTTAGTTGTAAGGGATATTGATTTATTTAAGAAATTTAAAAATATTGAGGTTGGTATTTCAATTAGCACCTTAAATGATGATTTTGCTAGAATTCTTGAGCGAGGTGCATCTAAACCTTCAGATCGATTTGCTGCTATAAAAGAAATACATGAAAATGATATTAAAACTTATATTTTCGTATCACCATTTTTCCCGGAAATTACAGACTTTAAAGCCATAGTTAAAGAAACAGTCACTTACACAGATACCTATAGCTTTGAAAATTTGAATTTCAGACCTCATAATATTCATAGAATAATGAGAATAATAAAACAATATTATCCGGATTATCTGTCAAAATATAAAGAAATTCAGAAAAATAACGGGTATTGGGAAATTCTTGAAGAAAAAATCAGAAGTTACTGTGAGAAAATGAAACTTGACTTTAAAATTCAGTTTCATCATGGTGGTTTTTCAAAAAGTTGAAATGAAAATCTTAGATATCCATCAAAGTTGCTTCCATACGCGTCAATTTTCTTTTTTGTCGATATTTTCGTTTGCTGAGAGAAATGGGGATAATAAATAATTTTGTTATTTTCTGAAATACAATCATAATTAACTTAAAATGGAAAAAAAAATAGTAATAAATGGGGTGCTTTAGGTGTTTTTCACACTCCGTGTGAATATATCGTATCTAAAGTGCTCCACCTATATTTTCTAATTAAAACTGTAGATTAACTAATTTCAATCTTTTTTGCAGGTTTTTTACCAAAAATAATCTTTAATAGTCCATTAGCCATTTTTGAGACAATGCTGTCCGTGTCTGTGTCCGCCGGGAGGGGTATATCCATATTTACATCAATAAATGTAAATCCCTTCCCGAAGGATGGAGAACAACATTCATTTGATGAACCTTCATCATCTGGTTTATCTTTCAGCTTTTCCCTTTCAGGAATTTTTGGTTTCTCTGCTTTAATATTCAAATTATTAGTGAGTAAAGAAACCTTTACATCTTCCTTAGTGCGTCCAGCTAATGGTACAGTAATCAAATAGCTATCTCCTAAATCTTCAAGATTATGTGGTATTTGATTTCCCATGATTCCTTTCATAAAATGTTGCGCCATTTTCTTCATTTTGTGCATCATTCGAGGATCAAAGGGAAAACAACCAGCCATGCCTCTTCGACCATGAGAACCATGTGGTCCATGAGAACCACGCGGTCCGTGTGAACCATGCGATCCATGTGGACCATGCGAGTTCTGAGGATCATGTGGGTCACGGTTTTCATGTGGATTTTGATTCATATCTTTTTATTTACCTCTTTTTTTTAGTTATTTTTTTAATTTATTTAGTATTAATAATTTAAGAATAGTAGTCGTCATCTTGTACCACAATGGATTTAGAGTTTTCCTTCCGTTCTTTTTCAATTTTTACCAAAACATCCTTATACTTGATGATTTGATCATCCAAAACACTAATTCTATGATTAAGTTCACCCCTCGATGATTCCAGTCTCTTAATTACATTTCTAATATGTTGCTGATTTTCAAGTGAAATATCTTTTTCATCGAGTTCTACCGGGTGATGATGAGGGAACTGCAAAACATAGTTTCAACATTTCTTTTAACTCCCGGGATATCTCCTACAAGTGTTAATATAGAATCCATAAAAGAACGCATGCTGGGATAAATATTATTACTCAAAGCTTCCTTAAGAGTTTTATGTCCCTTTTGAGTTATAAAATAAACCTTTTTAATGCGTTTATTATCAGTGTTTTCCTCAATCCTTACTAAACCTTTTTCTGATAGATTTTTAAGTAAAGGGTATATCGATCCTGCTGTTCCTCTCCATAAACCTCTTGGTTTACTAGTTATTTTTTGAATGATATCGTAGCCAGTGATTCCTGATACCGTATTCTGAATGATTTTCAAGACCAAAATCTCTAAACCCGTTCGAGCACCTTTTCTATGTGTACTAAAAATTATTAATCACCAAAAAAACATATATATCGATATCGATATATCGATCTCGTAATATTAAAAAAGTCTAACCCTTTTAAACTTACGGGTCAAAATATGGTAATTTCAAAATTCATAATTATATTAAGGATTATTTTCCAAAAAGGTGAAAAATGAATTCTACAAATACCTTAAAAGCAAGAATTCTAATTTTGAAATTTTTTTTTTTTTTAAAATGATCGTGAAATGAGGTTTTCACGAAGTGTTGTATATTAATTAATCATTAAAAGGAAATCGTGTTATAACTCATAATAATAAAACTCGATCATAATAGAAGTATGCAAGATATTAAAGAAAAAATTATCACAATTTTAGAAAAGACAGAAGCGTTAAAAAGAGGTGATTTTACCCTAGCCTCTGGTGAAAAATCAAAATTTTATATTGATTTACGAGTCATTCCTAATTTTCCGGAAGCATTTGAAAAATTAATAGGCTTAGCTGTTGATTACATAAAAAAAAGCATTAAATTTGAGGGTGTGGTTGCTATCCCTCTTGCGGGTATACCCTTCGGAACTATGATTGCTAACCAACTTCACAAGCCATTCTATATTTTAAGAAAAGAGCCTAAAAAACACGGACTCAAGAAAATGGTTGAAGGGAAAATCAAAAATGGGGAAAAAATTCTTTTAGTCGATGATTTAATTTCAAGTGGTTTTAGTAAAACATTTGCGATAAATGCATTAAGGGAAGAAGGAGCTATGGTTAAAGATTTATTTGTTTTTGTTGATAGATCTAAAGATGATCTTGCAGAATTTGAGAAAGAACATTCCATAAAAGTTCATTCTCTTATTAAAGCAAAGGATTTTCTTTCTTAAAACTAATATTATTTCATGATTTGATTTCATCTAATAATATAATTGATTATTAATAACCCTTATATAGTCCAATTATTAATATTCTTTTTTTGGTTTCGAGTGATTAGATTATACAATAACATTTATATATTCTGCGTTGGATATGTTTCATAGAAAATTAATTTAACAGAAAAAAGGATGCATAACACATGGTTTTAACTAAAAAAGAATATATTGTACAAGATCTTGTAATAGATGATGAATACGGTGTAATTAACTCAAACGCAACAATTCAAGAAGCTGCAAAGAAAATGAAAGAGTCAGGGGTTCCAGATTTAGTTGTAGTAGAAGGAGATTCACAAAAAGTTCTTGGAGTTATCGCAGATATAGATATCGTACAGAACGTTGTAGCAGAAGGAAAAGATTCAAAATCTGAGAAAGTCATTACTACAATGTATAAAATTACGCCTGTTTCCTTAAATACACCAGTAGTGGAGGCCTTTACGAGGATGCGTGATTTAAATGTAAATGTAGTACCCGTTGTTGAAAGTGAAAAATTAGTGGGAGTATGTTCAATCCAAGATTGTTGGAGTTACATACCTGATCAGAACGTAGATGAAATTGGTCTTATTCCTGTAAGAAATACAAGAGTTGCTGAATTTTGGTTTGCTAGCGTATGTGCTATATTAGCATTTACTCTGGGTGTTCTTCTACCTCTTGTCGGAGTATTTGGCTTTTTTATCGGAGATCAAGCAGATCTTTTGAGCTTATTGGGGATTGGACTTATTGGAGGGGGAAAAGTAACCTTCAGTTTATTTGATGCTAGAGGTATAGGTTTAATAGTGCCTTTTCTTGAGATAGGGCCGGTATGGATAGTATTAGAGATTTTTAGTGTCTTCCTACTGATTTTTGGAATAATCGGATTAGTTTCCATTATCTATGTGAGCTTTTCTGATACCAAAAACTTACAAACGGGCAGAATAGTACGGTTTATTGTTCCTGGGCTTATAGTTTTCTTCATGGCTTTTGAATGGATATTGTTTGGTATTGCTTTTGCAACAGCAACACCTACACCTATTGTAACAATTGACAGCCTTGGTTTAGCGATGTCAATCCTATCAATGATTCTAATTTTACTAGCAATAAATAGAGATTACATCTTTAAAGAAAAAGAATCTGCTGAAGCTATGATGAAAGAGGTGTCAAGTTAAAAAATGCCTAGAGGCGGTGGAGGCGGAGGCGGATTCCGAGGCGGAGGCGGATTCGGAGGTGGAGGTGGATTTCGTGGTGGTGGATTTCGTGGAGGCTCATTTGGTGGTCGAAGTAATTATGGTAGATCAAGTGGAAGGCCGTTTGGAAGAACAGGTGCCTCTCGAACAGTATCAAGATCCCCTAGGGGTCCTTATTCTCATAGAGGATATAGGCCACATCGTAGATATTATAGACCTTCATGGTGGTACCATCGACCTTGGTATTATCGTTGGTGGTATAATCCTTGGTGGGCAGGGCATTATTATCGTCCGTGGTATTATTCCCCTGTATATGTAGGTGGAGGTATAACCGTAATTATTGCTTTAGCTTTAATTATGCTTCCAATAGTAGGTGTTGGCTTCTGGTACCCGTTTAGTGATGCAGATGTGAATGGTAATGTAAACTATCGCGCCACAGAGACATTGTATTATAATGAATTCTGGTATGAATTTGAGTTTATTGAACAAGGTAATGACATAACAATTAATAATATCCAATCGTCAATAGCAGATATTAATTTTGGTATTTGGGATCGTCCCTTTGAATCTTTACCCACGACTTCAATAGTTACAACTGAAATAGATTCAATTACTCTCGAAGATGGTGAATATAATTACGTTTGGTTTTTCCTAAGACCAGGATCATCAATAGATTATGAATTTAATTCATCTGGACCAGTAGACTTTTTCATAGGTGATGGTAATGATCTTTATTCATGGGATCAAGGAGTATCACCAGTTTTTTATATAGATGTACCAAACAGTAATGGTGTTACCGGAACTCCTCTATCAATAATAAACGCAGATGACTATTATGTAGTTTGGTATAACCACGGTGGATCGAATGTTGATGTGGATTTTACAGTAGATTTTACTGAAAGTGGTGTTGTAGATTTTACTGCAACGGATTTTCATATTAATGAAACTAGCGATATACCTCAACAATCATTTACAGTACCCAATTCAGGTAATTGGTATTTCTTTATCTACTTTGATCCAATGAATTCTCCTACTGAATCTACTGACATTACTTTTGATGTAAGTTATGAAACTGGAGTATCTTCTGTTGAGAGATGGTCTGACATTCGATGGATTTTCATTATAGTCTTGGGTGTTGTTATTGTGTTATTAATTGCAGCGGTGATAGCAAGAAAAGGTCAGAAGAAGCTAAAATTGAAATCACCATCTACAACTGCACCATCTACAACTACAACACCTTCAACGTCAAAGAAATCTCCTTACAAGAAAGTATCGACAGAAGAATCCAAATGTATTCGATGTGGAGCTTCTCTCCATAGTGATTCAAAGTTTTGTCCAAAATGTGGGGGGAAAGTAGAAGGGAGACCGATTTCTATCACAAGTGTGTCAACCCCCGCAAATTCAAAAACTTGTTCATTGTGCGGGAGCAAACTCTCAGAATCAGAAAAGTTCTGTAAATGGTGTGGTACCAAGATTGAAAATTAATACATTTAAATCTAATTAATTTTTTTTTATTTTTATAATTACTAGAAAAATAAAATTATAACTAGGGTATTTGACTAAAATTAATATTAAATACTCTCTATAAGGTTTAATCCACATTCTTCACATAATAATTGTTCTTCACTTTGTATTCTTGCTCCACAATTTCTACAATGAGTCAGACTTTGGCGTAATTTCTTCATTGCTTCTTCTATCTCTTGGGTTTTTTTCGCTTCAGTAAATTTCGTATAATCTTCTTTAGGTTGAGTTGATTTCTCAATCTTTGTAATAATATCTTTTAACCATACCATAAATATGAATTTTTCAGTGTCTTCAATTGTTTTAAAAGATCGATAATCTACCTTGACTTTATCAGGAGCATCCAAAAATTTCGAATTTCCAATTTCTATAAAAGTATTGTAAAACAAAATGCCATCGTAAATTAAATTCTTTACTTCTTGATTTTTCTCAACTATATAGGCTAGTTCAAAACCCGTGGCTCCCTTATTTATAATATCCAATAAGTTTTTTAAAAAATCTAGTCTATCTATAAATTTCTGCATTATACTCCCTTTAAACTTCCTTCTTTTTGAATCTGTAAATAAATATCCTCCTGATTTTTCATTATATGAATTATGCTTGAACCTCTTTTCAGTTTTAATCTTTTTATGTAATTTTTTACTTTGAGTACCTATTCTCATCTTGTAAGATATGTTTAAAGGATATATACCGCTCAAATTAGATTTAGTTCTTTTCTAGATTCCAATGATAACATTCCTATTAAAATTTTTTCAAATTTAGAAAAATAAGCAAATATTACAAAATAGACGAGAAAATACTTGGATCTAAAGGACTTTAATCCTTTTCTTCAGGCGGCTTAACACCACCATTACTTGAAAATGGACTGTAAACTCCTTTCACTTCATTAAGATCAACAGTCATAATGGTATGACTTGTATGCTTTCTTTCAAATTTCTTTAAGTCTATTTGATTTACGGGACTCTCCGCATGAATAATGAGATAGGTTTTGCATTTCGTACAAGCACGGCAACGAAGACTCATGATCTTAATTTCCAACTAATCTAACAATTTTATTTTAAATTAGGAGAATATTTCAAAGTTTTGGTTTTCATTTAATATTGTTCGTGAGTAACGAACAAAATTGTAAAAAAATTTCACCAAATTTTCATAAATAGATTGTTTTGAGCTAAAAACTTTAGTGAACTTGATAATATTTATAAGAAAAAACTCAATTAATTTTCCATCAAGTTTGGTATTGTAGAATCGTATAGTTCTTTCATTTTTTCTACACTAAGTTTGAATTTTTCAGATTTTAAGCCGCTTATATTAATTATTGGTTTTGAATTTAAGACCCCTATTTTGTTAATAGCTACACTAAATCGTTTTGCAAGATCTATTATAAGATCATGATCTTTTGGGTTTGTTTCAATAATAAATCTACCAACTGATTCACTAAATAGAAATTCATCATCCCTTAAATTTTTATCAAAACAATTTTCAAAATCAAGATCAGCGCCTAATTTATTTTTGAAGCACATTTCTGAAATAGTAATCAAGATTCCTCCTTTATTTACATCATGATTAGCTTTCACAAGATTTCTATCATATAATTCAAATATGAAATCCCATCTGGTTTTAATTTGCTTTTCATCTACAGTTGGGGGGCTTCCCCCTTCCAAATTATGAATCACAGAATGGTATTCAGATCCTCCTAATTCAGCTTTAGTTCCCCCAATTAGAAAGATTTCATCTCCGGAATCTTTAAATGGGAGAGTTATAATATTCTTTTCACCTTCAATTATACCAACTATCATAATCACAGGTGTTGCTTTGATCGCGATCTTTTTTACATCATCCTCGTTATAGAATGATACATTTCCTCCTACAATAGGTATTCTTAGAGCTCTACAAAAGTCATCCATACCTTCGACAGCTTTAGAAAAAAACCAAAACGATTCGGGAATTTCAGGATTTCCAAAATTGCAACAGTTTACCATTGCCATTGGTTTTGCTCCATTTGAGATAATATTCCCGCATTCTTCAACTAGTCCACCTTTTGCACCTTCATAAGGATCCAAAAAGCAATGTTTTGAATTCACTCCTACACTAGCAGCGATAAATTTATTTGTACCAATGATCCTTAGAACTCCAGAATCTCCTTCCCCACATTTTACTACTGATCTTACTCCAACTTCATGATCGTATTGTCGATAAACCCATTCTTTACTACAAATATTTTCTGATGCAATTAATTTATAAATGATTTCATCTAAACTCAAATTTGTTTCAGGAGTTTTTTGAGTTAATAATTCATTTAGGTAAGATGGTTGTTTTTCTTCACGTTTAAAAGTCGGGGACTCAGAAAGTGCCTTTGCAGGTATATTTACAACTAGTTCTTCCCCATCAAAAACCTTCAAAACCTCGGAATCATCTGTTTTACCAATTACAGCAAAATTCATTTCATATTTTCTAAAAATATCAAGAATAGTTTCTAATCCTTCAGGTTTGACTATAAAAGTCATTCGCTCCTGTGATTCAGAGAGCATTATTTCATAGGAATTCATGCCGGGTTCTCTGGTAAAAACTTTTCTTAAATCCACCTTTGCTCCTGTGTTCCCATCTCCAGTCAATTCGCTTATAACACAAGTCAACCCCCCTCCGCCAAGATCTTTTAACCCTCTTACATACCCCGTTTTAACAGCTTCTAAAGTAGCTTCAATAATCATTTTCTTGGTAAAAGGATCGCCAATTTGAACGGCGGGGCGATCAGCCTCAGACATCTCTGTTAGAGTACGAGAAGCAAATGTTACCCCGTGGATTCCATCTCTACCTGTTGATCCTCCCATTAAAATAACATAGTCACCCGGGTTATTTGCTCTGCTTGGTGCATGTTTAAAATCCTTTATTGTTCCCAATCCTATACAAGCAACATTAACTAAACAATTACTTTCAAAACTTCTATCAAACTCGACTTCACCGCCAATAGTAGGTATACCAGTACAATTTCCATAATCTGCTATACCCTTGACAACATATTTAAATAGCCACTGTGAATGTGGGTTCCCTCTCAAGGGGCCAAATCTCAATGGATCTAATAAGGCTATTGGTCGGACGCCCATGCATAGAATATCTCTTATTATGCCACCAATTCCTGTAGCAGCACCATGATAAGGCTCAATTGCCGAAGGATGATTGTGCGACTCTATTCGAAATGCTAATGCATATCCATCACCAATATCGATTACCCCTGCGTCTTGACCTGGACCTGCTAATACGTAATCATAGTTTTCTTCAGCATTCTCAAATAATTTTAATTTAGGTCGTGATGATTTATAGGAGCAATGTTCAGACCACATCACTTCGTAAGCACCAAGCTCAGTAATAGTTGGTTCTCTATTTAGCTTTCTTTTAATCTCTTCAAACTCCCAGTTAGTTAATTCAACCTCTACATTATTCCCGTTCAATTTA
>Ga0209976_10002009_pt1 | contig 11732 bp, 7 predicted proteins | sample SumtaG_FD_182806 | JGI IMG/M metagenome (GOLD analysis project Ga0209976, IMG submission 182806) | Deep subsurface microbial communities from Indian Ocean to uncover new lineages of life (NeLLi) - Sumatra_00157 metaG (SPAdes) (version 2) | ecosystem: Environmental > Aquatic > Marine > Oceanic >... | reverse complement strand
CTGTATGTATTAATTATATTACTTAGCTTTATTCCCTTATCGTTATTTGAATATTATTATATAGTTTATTTTTTGAGAGAGGGTAAATATTTATTATTTTTTATACTTTTACCCTTAAATATCATATTAGCTGTATATATTCTTCATTTTAGTGCAATATTGATTTCATTTTTATTTCTGAAAGTCGTTAAATTAATTCACCAACCAAAAGAAGGTATTTTCCAACGAAACATTAATGATAAAGATTATTTTTATTGGAATTTAAGAAATTTAATTAAAAAATGGCCACTGTTTTTAATCGCTTCAAATCCACTTCCATGGTGTAAGAATCGTTTTACCCTAAGATTTTTTGGTGTAAAAATTGGTAAAAAAAGCATATGTGATAATAGTTGGATTTCCTCTGAATTTGTTTCAATTGGCAGAAATGTTATCATTGGAATGGCAAGTACAATTATAAGTTTTGGAATAGAACAGGATAAATTTATTCTTAAAGAAATTTCTATAGAAGATAATGCTCTTATCGGTGCTAAATGTACGTTGATGTATGGAACAATCATGAAGGAGGGAGCGAAACTCTCTGCACATTCGTTCACAAACCCTAATCAAGTACTAGAAAAAGATTCAATTTATATTGGACATCCCGCAAAATTAAAAAAAACGTGAATTTGACATGCAAACAGAAAGAACGATTCAAGCTCAAAATAAGATTAATTCTAATAAAAGAATTGTAATTATTTCAGATACTCATATTACTCCTACAGGTACAATCTTTAATCTTAGCGCATTTAATAAAGGTATTGAAAAGATAAACAAGATAAAAAATGTAGATTTGTTTTTGCATCTTGGTGATATCACTGATACGGGCACTTTATTAGATTATGAATATGCACTTGACTTGTATAAGAAATTTCAACCTGTTTCAAAGGTCCCTTTTCATTATTTAATTGGAAACCATGATGCTTTAAACGTAGGATATTTATTATTTGAGGAAATCCTTGGTGAAAGGCATTTTGAATATGAAGATGAAAGCATGTATGTATTAGGCATTGACTCTAGTAAGCCAGATCTTGCAGGGGGGGTAATCCACCATAATACAATCAAGGCTGTTAGAAAGCGATTAGTAAAACCTGAAAGAAAGTATAAAATAAAGATCGTTTGTTTTCATCATCAACTCATTCCTATTCCTTATACTGGAAAAGAGAGGTCAGCAATTGACGATTCAGGCAATATGCTCCAAATGCTACTTGAATCAAAAGCAGATTTAGTATTAAATGGTCATCGGCACATTTCAAATTTATATGATGTCAGTAATAGTGAAAAAAATTTATTTATTTTTAACTCCGGGACTTTTTCAAGCAATAAAACACGATATCGTGAATTATTTAGTTATTCTATTATTGATATTAAAGATAAAACCTTAAATTTCAAGATAATACCAACACTCGAGAGTTCCTTCGTCAGAGAGATCAATAGAATGATTAATTATTATAACCCAAGAGATGTTAATTCTGAAGAAAAAGCTTACTGTAAATTTATCCAACTAGGCAATACATTAATTTCTGAACATTCGGAAAATAAAATTACAAATTTTGATAAAACGATTGAGAAAATAAATGCAATTAATGATGTTGATTTGGTTATCCATTTAGGAAATCTAACAAAAAATAGTTATCAAGAGGAATTTATTATTGCAAAAGAAAAATTGTCCAAAATAAAACATCCTTATCTTGTGGTTCCGGGATATACCGATTCAAAACCACCTGCTTGGCAATATTGGGAAAAATTTATTGGTCCTATAGATCCGCTATTTGAAAATGAAAAACTATTTTTTCAAGGATTTAACTCTACAACTCCAGACTCTAAAATTGGGTTTATTGGAAGGAAAAAATTACATAAATTTATGGAAAAAGTATTAAATTTAAGCCACGAAAAAATATTTGGGATTGGCTGTTTTCACAACTTTATACCCACACCATTAAGTGTTTGGCGAACAGAACTGATTGATTCGGGAGATGTACTTTCACAGGTATCACGTTCAAGAATTGGTCTTGTTCTGAATAGTACGCCAAGTATATCTTTTAATGTCAAAATTGAAAATTCCATTTTTTCTAATGGGGGTAATTTAAAAGGTGATCATTTTGATCCCGTGTTTCTTGAAATAGATATTTATAGAGACGGATTAGTAATATTAACTGAACATAATCTAAAAAATGGTGAACAAAAGATAATCGGGAAATATAATATAACAATTTTGGCTTAATTATTTAGCAATAATTCAATAATAAGATATTTTTGATGTTAAAGATGAAGCAATATATTATTTTAAAACAATATAATTTGATAAAGATAAATCCATCTCCAGAGATTTGGCTTAAATCGATGAAGGTTAGAATAAGGATGTTAAAAACTTTAACGAGTAACATCAAACATAGTTTAAAGAGGTCAGGAATAATATATCACAAATTTCAATTAAGTAAAGATTCTACTCGATTGTTTTTCTTTTTTAATAACGAAAATATTCAAAAAGCGATGAACTTAATAGAAAAAGTCTTTGGTATTGATTCATTTAGTCCTGCATTAAGAACATCAGATAATCTGAAAAACATTATTCAAAGGACACTTGAAGTTTGTAAAGATATCTTATATAAAAATGATACTTTTGCTATTAGGGTAAAACGTTCAGGAAAACATGATTATACCTCTCAAGATGTTGCTAAAAAAGTAGGACAGGCTGTATTAGATAATTTTTCTTATTTAAATTTAAAAGTGAATTTATCAAATCCAATAAAAAGAATTTTTATTGAAGTGAGAGGGGAATTTTCTTATATTTTCACGGATATTATTAAAAGTAAATGGGAGGGTATGCCAATCGAAAGAAATAACAAGATTGTTTGTATGGATATTGGCAGATTAAATGATCTTTTAGCAGGATTTTTATTAATGAGAAGGGGATGTGAAATTTATCCCATTTTATTCAAATTAACATATGATAATATTACTTTAGAAAAATGGATAAAGAATTGGAGAGAAATTATAGGATATACACCTCATTCAAAATTTAAGATAAGAGTAATTAATTTGCTCACGATACTAAAAAGAATTCAGGATAATTTAGATGATAAAGAATATTTATGTGCAATATGTCGACTTTTGAGATTTGAAATTTTATCGAAAATATTAAAGGAATTACAAATCGAAGATTTTGAAAGAATAAAAGCTATTACTGATGGTATTAGTTTAAATAATTCAACATCCTGTACTGATATCGTTGATTTAGAGTCAATTTCTTTAAATTATTTATTCTCGGAATACCCCATATTTACACCATTAATAGGTTTAGAAACAGAAGTTATTAACGACGTATCATCCAAAATATCAAGTAACTTAAGTTCTTTAGATTATTGTTTATTTAAACCTCAGAATAAGAAATTTATAGAGAAAGGTTGATAGAAATATATAAATCGTTAAATATACAGAATTTGATATCTGAAGCTCTAAAGAATATAGAAGAGATTAATATTACTTAAATAAGTAAATTTTTCTCTAGATTTTTTGTTTTATTACAAATAAATTTAAAATCATAAATTTTTTATAAGATTTGATGGACAAATTAATTTAGCATTCAAAATTCTTAACTATAATTGACTAAAATAAAAGGATTCTTATGGCTAAAGTAGAGTTAAATTTGCTGAATATATTTTGGTTATACGTTAAAAAGAAAGCAATAGAATATCAGGGTAAAAATGTCGGCGATATAATATCTAAATTTATCAATGAACATAAGGATGAGTTAGATGGGAGATTATTAAGTAAAAATAAAAAAAAATTAAATTCGCAAATGCTCATTCTATTAAATGGTAAGGACGTGCATTACATGAAGAAATATAGAACAAAACTTAAAGATGGTGATAAGATCTATCTCTCCGCGCCTCTCTCAGGAGGTTGATTTATTTTTTAATAAATTGGTTTTATTTAAGATTTAAAAATAATAACTTCTATCTTTTAATAAGGAAATAATATTTTACAGTAAAGATTTGAAATATAATATAAATTAACACAAATCTAAATTTTTGTGAAAAATCATGAGAAAAATTTGCTTTATGGGGCTAGACAATGCCGGAAAAACTAGTATAATAACCGCAATCACAAAAAGATTCGGTTTTGAAGTAGAAGTTTCTGAATTAACTCCCACTAGAAAAATCAGGAGAGATACATTCAGCTTTATTGGAATTGAGATTATCCGTCTCGATTTTGGAGGTCAAGCCGTTTACAGAACAGATTATTTAAAGACACCCGGTAAGTACCTTGGGGGTACAGATTTAATATATTATGTAATAGATGCTCAAGATTTTGACCGTTACAATGAGGCTATTGATTATTTAGAACAAATCCTTATATTTTTTAAAGAAGAACAAGTTTATCCACCTATTTCGATTCTTTTTCATAAGTTTGACCCCGATCTTGTTAAAAGTAAAGAAATAAATCAGAAAATTCTTATGCTAAAGCAGTCATTAACAAAATTTTCTCATGCGTTCGATATTTTCTTTTTCGAGACAACCATTTATGATATAAAATCCGTAATGGATAGTTTCTCGAGTGGTTTGTCTTTAATATTCAATAGGATTGAAATGGTTTCAAATCTATTTGCCGAAATAAGTAAAAACTATAACACGATTATGATAAGCCTTTTCGATTCGAAGGGTATAACGGTTGGAGAATATTTTCGTCCACAGCTTCACCTTAATGAGAAACTAAAAATTTATGATCTGTATATAATATTACAAAAAAAGATATTGGATGAAAATCGAGATTTATGCGAATTTTCGGATAAATTTGATAATGGAAAACGGTTTTCTGGTTTGATTGAAGTGTTGAATTTTGGGGGCATTGATTTCTATTTACTTTTTATTATAGAAGAGGATGAAGAGGATTTAGAGAAAACAATTACGATTTTGGATAAAATTGAAGCCGCTAAGCCCGAAATGGAAAACCTAATTCTGCAGCTCATCCAATAAAAATACGAATCCTATCAATTATCATATTGAATTCATAAATTTTTCAAGTTCTTCTTTACTTGGTATTTTCTGGTTAGAGATATTATAAATTGCAGCACATGTTGCGTATTGAGTACATTTATTTAATATATCTTTTAATCTCTCAATTTCCTGCTTATTAATTAATTCTTTTAATTTGACAGTACCTCTTAAAAATTCATTCATTTTAGAAAAAAATGCTGTTGTGTAGCAGTTTTCAGTTTCGACATAATTACTAACATCAAAATCTAAATTTGGAATAAAAATATTATAATAGTCCGTTTTTAATTGAATACCTTTTTTTCCTTCTAAATATAATCGAATTTTCGCATAAGATTCAAATTCTTTATCAATATCATCAATCGGCAGATTAGTAAGTTCAGAAATAGCCCCTTCTATAATATTTTTAAGTATAGCTCGATTCAGATCATCAGGATTATAACGGATAAAATTATTTAATCGATTAAGGATTTTTTCAATCAATAAATCATGAAAATCACACGTAAAAAATATTTTTTCATTCATATCTTCTATCAACTCTTTGATAGTAAAAGTAAATTTGAAACGCAGATGAGGGGATTCGAACCCCCGAGCGCTTACGCGCACCGGCTCTCTCGAAGTTATCAATATTCGAAGCCGGCGTCTTACCAACTAGGCTACATCTGCTTAATGAAAAACATATCTATATGTTTTAAAAGATAATGTTTATTTCTATTATAGTTAAAGCATGAAAAATATAAATTTTTTTCTAATTGTTAGTGAATTTAAACAAATTTATGGCTAATAAAATAAGTTAATTGGGAGCATATATTGATTATCTAATATCTACTTATTTTAAAAGATAGAATTAGTAAATTTTAATTACTAAGAAATTGGAACATATATTTTTATATTTAATGACGGATCTAATAATTTTATTAAACCTTCTTCCTCATACTGCCTTAAAAGCAAATTTACCGTGGAAACTCTAATATCATATTTTGCCCCGATATCTGCTGCGGTTATAGTTTTCTTATTTTTAATATAATCTTCTCTAATTTCTTTTTCAATATTTTTAGGGATAAACGCATCTCTTTCAACAATTGAAATTTGTTTGGTTCTTCCATATTTCCTTTTTAAATTGAGTGTAGCTTTTCTTACAAGTAATTTATCATCTTTTTCGGGCAAATAAAATCAACAAATAACTTAAATTTTATTAAAACATTAAAGCAACTTAGATTATTTAAATTATTAAACCAAATAAAATTTATGGTTTATTTCTCATAGTTTACTGAATTTTAACAAAAATTGGTATTCATCTAAGTCACCTAGAGCGACTTAAAAATGAAAGATAGCTACCATTTCGAAGTAAAAAAAAAAAGACCTGAAGAATTATTCGATAAAGTTTCAGATTATTTTAAGGGAGATATTCTTAAAAATTATGCTAGATCTAAAAGTATGATGCACATTCAAGAAAAAATTACAATTCGCAGCCTGGAGCTTTTAGATTTAAAATCAAAAAATGGGCTAATATTAGATGCCGGGTGTGGTCCTGGATTTACATCAACTTATTTAAAAGAGATTGGATATGATGTTGTTGCACTTGATATAATCTCTGAGTTTTTATCTTTTTATAATATAAATGAACTTAATCCTATAGCTGCTGATATGTGTTTTTTAACTTTTCAACCTAATACTTTTGATGCAATCATTTCAATCTCAGCATTACAATGGATATTTAGAGATAAGATTAACGATTTAATGAAATTAAAACTTATACATCTCTCAAAAGATATTGAAAATACTTTAAAACCAAATGCAAAAGCAATATTTCAATTTTACCCTAAAAATAATTCAATTATGGAAGCAATAGGAAAGATAATTACTGAAAACACTAAACTAAAAGGAACTTATATAATTGATAATCCTAATAATGCAAAAAAAAGGAAAATATTTCTTTTGTTAGAAAAAGAATGTAATTAAAATAAATTCAATATTTTACATAACTTAAACGGATTTTTATGTGAAATAAAGATAAAAAATTTTAGATTAAATAAAGATTCAACTTCAAGAGAGCTAGATATACAAAACATTTATTATTGGGTTATATGTATTACTATCTAAGAATAATTTTTAAAAAAAAGAATTAAATCCTTTTTTATTAAAAGAGGTTTTAACTTATGAATAAAAAACAAAATTTAAATAGAAAAATAAAGACTCTTCTAGTACTTTTAGTCGTAATGTTAACTAGCGTCTCTTCATTGAATTTTCCAAATAATACTAATTCTGGTTTAAATAGAAAAAGAGATGATTCAAATACTGAAGAGAATATAAATGATGTTGAAATACCAAGCATAAGTGCTGTTAGCTTAACTTCTTGGTGGAACAGTTCATTTCAATACCGTAGAATATTGAACATTACGAATCCTGAACCGACACAAGAATTCATTGATCAGTGTGTAAACATTACTATTAATTATAATGATTTATCAGGAGTTCAAGTAGATTTATACGATATTAGGATTGTAGAGAATGGTGTTTTAAGAAACTATTTCTATAAGAAAAATTATCCTTATACCAATCTAGTTACTGTTTGGTTTGAAACTAATATTTCTGTAGGTATCTATGATACGGATACATTTCTCTATTATGGAAACAACAGTGCTGAGGTTGCCCATAGCTATTTTATTGATGAAAGATTCGGTGTGCATTGGTATCCGCTCGATGAAGGGCAATCAACCACAGCTTACGATATGAGTGGTACTGCCGACGGAACATTTGAAGTAGGAAACAATCCTACTTGGATTACCCCTGGACATATAGGAGACGCTAATGTCGAATTTGATGGATCAAATGATAGAATTAATTTTGATCCTGGTCAGAGTGTTACTACTGGAGAAATATCTGTATCATTCTGGTTTAATTTAGATAGTCAAGGGTCAAATACTGCTGTGAGAAAATCTACTGCTGCCTATTTAATTGAATTTGGAGACGGAGAAGGAAATGGTATGGGAAGTAATCCACAAATGTATGTAAGTGTACCAGGTGGAAATCATTATAGATGGGGAGATGCTGTTCTTTATGACACATGGTATCATCTCGTTGGTACTTATGATGGTACTGAAATGAAATTGTATCTAAATGGAGAAGAGATATCATCTACTTTACGAGCTGGGAGTAGAACTGGAGATGTACAAGATTCAACAGATCTCTTAGTTTTAGGAGGATATGGGGGTGAGCGATTCTTAGGTGAAATGGATGACGTTCGTATAATGGATTATGCCCTCTCTCCTGAAGATGTTGAGTGGATATATAGTTCTAATACAACAGTAGATGTTTTCGTGGATGAAGAGCAACCTCAATTTGCTGTAATCGAAGTGCACGCAATCGACTTGAAGGGGAATTATATACCAGGGGCAAATATCTCTTTGTATAATCATTCAGCTCCAGTTCCATTAATAGATAGTGAAATAACAGACGAAGAAGGAGGCGTTAATTTCGTAAATATACCTCTAGGTAATTATAATTTCACCGTAAAAATCTATTCTAATGTTTCGGCTGATTTATATGCGACTGTGAATAGGACTACTAATCAAATCTTAATAGATAGTATAAATAAGAAAATAAATCTTACTTGCAATGTTAGTACTCACATTTTTACTGTGCTTGACGCAGATGGAGATCCAGTCGATTCGGGGTGGATAAATGTTGGTAACGGAACAGATTCTTTAACGATTCAGAAATGTACAATTAATGGAGGAAATGCGGTATTTCAATGGGTGAATACCACACCGAGCTACTATTACAATTATACCGTATTTTATCAAGACAACAATTATAATCCTTCTAGTATCACATTAGCAGAAGATGATATAACTGAGCCTCATATACCAATTCAAGTACAGACAAACCTAACAACGATTAACTTTGGAGTGTATTCAGGTCAGGATGCTACAGGTGTTATTCCTGGAGCTAAATTGATATTAAAGCAAAATAATCCAGCTGGAGCTAGTATAGTAAATCTAACTACAGATATTAACGGACAAGCTACTTTAAGATGGGTAAACTCTTCTAGTTTTACGCCGGGTTCAATCGTGAATTATTCTTTGCAAATTGATTTTTCTGGTTTCAAAGCTTTTAATCATACTGATTCAAGCGTTGAATGGCCTCCAACAAGGACAGAGATTAATTTTACAGTTTCCAATCAAAAAACATATGATTTGAGAATCAATCTCAATCCAGCAGATTATCAAACTAATATAATACCAATATATCCAACTGCAGACGAGGTTGAAGTAGTATGGGGTACGCAATTATTATTAAGATATATTTTTAATGTCACAAGTATTGGTCCTACTGATGATCCCCTATTATTAGGCTACAAATATGCAGATTCATTGAGTTATACTATTATTGGTGGCGTTACGGGAACGCTACCAAAAGAAACAGGAAAAGAGGGATACCATTCTGGAACGATTGATACTACTAAATTACCAGGTGGTAATTCTTATACAGTTCAAATAAATGCTGAAAAATCAGGATACACACCTCCACCAACATTAGCTTTCACACTTACCATCTCTCAAATTGAAGTACAATTAAATCAATCACAAAATGATGATTCAACTCAAACGGTATATTGGCAAGATGATGTTACGATGTCAGTAAAACCTTATGGTATAAGCTCTGAAGATTTTATCTTAGAGAATTCAGTATTTAAGGATACTCAAAACAATGTGTATAATTGTACAATTTTCGTACCCGAACTTTCCACAGATTGGAATATTTCACAAGTAGTATTCAACTTATATAATGTTACACATGGCAGGGAAGTGAAGGATATCTATGTTACAATTGAAGATCCTTATGGTGGGAAAACAACATGGAACGGTTTAGTCGACACAAGCAATTATTATTTCAAATCAGCTGTAGCTACAAATGGAAGTTGGACTGATTTAGTGGTACCTTTAAATAACAAAGAGAGCTTAACTAAAGATAATAAATTTACCTTCAAAATTTATGGAAACTTTTCAGATCCAGTTGATGTAGTGGCGGAATCAACCTTTATTCGAGATGAAATCAATGTTGAATATCTTCTTCATAATATAACTGATTCGATATCATTTTATTCCTATGGAGAAGGATGGTGTATACAGAATATCACGCTCGAAATCTCAAATTGCTATGATGCTTCCACTTGGACTATTGTAGATCCCAAAAGTGTTATTGAAAATATAACCACTAATGAAGGGCTTGTATATACTGATATTAAAGGAGATGGGTTAGGAAATGGAAGAATAGAAATTAATGATACAATTATATATCCTCGAGATAATCAATTCTTATTTCTCATTGGCAATAATACTAACATTGTCTTTGATGCTATAATCAAAGTTGAATATATTCAAGGATTCTATAAAACTAATTATCTTGAAATGTACAATGTATCTTTAACGAGTCCTGGATTTACAAACAATAGTGCTATAATAATTAGTCCCGAAGGGTCAAGTTGGTCTGATACTGGAGTCCTGTTATCATTTAGAGGAATTTACAATGGTACAGACTATGTATTTCCCTCTGATGTAGGAATGAATATTACTATAGATGGCTTTAATTATTATGATATCCTCGATTTTTTCCCCGGAGAAGGTTATATTATGTTGGATATGCTTCTTGGCTTTAGCAAAAACACAAAATTTGATAATACAGAGATTCAAACTAATGTACCTGTTGATTTTGAACTCTCATTTATCGTAAGCAACTTTAGAACTTTTACTTATGAAATTAAAGGGACCGTTACTTATGAGATTAAGCCAACAGAACCCCCCGTTACTGATCAAGTACCCTATAATGCTGATTTAGAATATTATGAGACAACTATTGATACAACTGTGGTGGATGCTAGTAATTATATAGTAGTATTTAGTTATAGCGATCCATATAAACGCTATAGTTCTGATACTAAAGATTTAAATTTGATCGTGGAGGAACGTATAACGCTGCTTAATGGAAATTCAAGGAATACTATAAATATTGTAAAGTATATTTATATTAAAGATTCAGTAAACTTTACGTTTACTTTTAGGGATAGAGATCTTGATCTACCTATTGAAGATTTAGATATACAATCATGGAAATGGTATGTAGGTGTGGATACTCTACAGGATAGCGGAAATTTAGTTTTTGATGCCCAAAACGATTATTATGTTTTTGATTTTAATACGGAAACTAGAGCTGTTGGAACCTATAGTATTGAAGTTGAGCTTTCTAAATATAATTACCAATCGAAAATTGTAAGTATTACACTAACGATTTCATTAAGAACAATGGATTATGACCTTGGTGATGAGTTTGATGATAAAATAGCAAGGGTTGTAAAAGGAAAGAAAATCACGCTTTCAATCGAATTGACCGATCCAACAAAAGGAGATATTCCAATCACAGGAGCTAAAGTCGTGTTAGAAATAGGAGATGACGAATTAGAGTTTGATGAGAAAGATGATGGTGTATATGAACTTGAGTTTGACACGAAGGATTATGAAGCCTTTTTTACTTCAAATACCCTTACAGGTACAATTAAAATAACCAGAGCAGATTATGAATCAGAGGAAGTTGATATTACTATCGTAGTTGAGATGGAAGAAATAGTTGAGGGAGTGCCAGTCTTTTACTTTATAATGATTGTGGGAGCAATTGCTGCTGTTGTAGGAAGTCTCGCCA
>Ga0209976_10002008_pt1 | contig 11736 bp, 10 predicted proteins | sample SumtaG_FD_182806 | JGI IMG/M metagenome (GOLD analysis project Ga0209976, IMG submission 182806) | Deep subsurface microbial communities from Indian Ocean to uncover new lineages of life (NeLLi) - Sumatra_00157 metaG (SPAdes) (version 2) | ecosystem: Environmental > Aquatic > Marine > Oceanic >... | reverse complement strand
ACACAAATAAATTTTATATTAAATAAAAAAAAAGAAAGAAAAAAAAAATTAATTGTTGTTTAATTTATATCGCTTTTTAAAAAGAATTATCGAAACTATACCAATCAGGCTTATTACAACGTAAAGATTATATCCCGGAATAAAGGGTGGTATTGGCTCCGGCTCCGGTTCTGGTTCGGGCTCCGGTTCTGGTTCTTCTGGTGGAATAGCTACAATAACATCGATAGAATTTGAAAGTGTTTGACCAGCAGCATTTTTAGCCACAACCACGTAGTAATAGGTTCCATTAGTCGTCTCTGTAATTGTATATTCTAAAGCAGTAACACCAGTAGCAACTATGGTCTCTGAACCTGTGATAACCGTTATAGAGCTATTGCTTGAATAGATTGAATAATCAACAGCTCCAGCAGAAATTCCCCAGGTTAATTTGAAGATGCCATCAGTATCAGGATCAGTTGTATCTGTACTTAAGATGAAAGATCCAGGATAAGAAATTCCCGTTAATGCGAAAAATGATGTATGATTTACTGAAATCTCTAATTTTCCCGCACCAAGATATGTATATGGTATCTCCTCCCAAGCTCCATTTCCTTCATCGGCAGACATATTAAACCACCATGTTTTAATATTTCCATATTTTAATACATTATAATCAATTGTTATATTTATGAATTCATCTAAATTATTAGTTTCATTAAGGAAAAGGTCAATAAATAGTAAGCCATCGTTAAGTGTTACATTGGATGGATTTCGATCCATCCCCGCATATAGTAGATGTGTGTCGTCTGAAACTGAGATATTTACATTAATAGTAAACTCGTCTGTACCATAAGGTTCGATTTCAAAGTCATATGCACTAGTAATAATAGTTGAATTTTTGTAAAATATTAACATATCTAAAGAGTACAAAAAATTTTTTGAATACATGTATTTCAGTAAACCATCTTGGAAATATTCCATATAAATATAACCTTCACTAGTTGTATTTACCATTCTAAACCAATAATCTCCATATGTCGTCTCAAGAATTTCAGGGGACCCAGCCGCACCCATAGACATTGACACAGCAAGTTCTTCACCAGTAGTTCCTAGGGGAACTATTAATATTGGACCTACTTCTCCCATTTCAAAGACAGGAAAGGGGTATAATTCATTTGCTATACATATCGTTGTGTTTCCAACCTGAAACGACCATGTTTCTGAATTGTAATCCCATATCGAAATATTTGCTCTTACTTCTTGAAGAGCAATAGGTATCCCCAATTTTGTACTAGTAATGTTAATAAAATCTACGATTTCAAATTTGTATTCGTTGTATAGAATTCCCTCATAGAAAACATCACCAATGTCCACGCTCCATTCAAGATCGTCTAATGGATTAAAATCAAAGATTCTAGTATAATTCAATTTAAACCCTTCTGGATACGGTTCTCCCATATAAGAATAAGAGAAAAATTCTCCTGATTTAAGAGTTCCATTACCATAATAAGTTGCTTGCACATATTCTCCCGATGTTAAATTTTCAAACCTCGTTGTATTACTACCTAGATCTATAGTTATGTATGGTGACGGGTCACCACCTAGGAACGTAGAATAATCATCGATTAATCTTTCAGCACACCATTGAAGCATCAATCCTTCTGAACCGTTTATAGGAATAAAAGGATTAACCGGCAATGGCCCGCCCGGATTATAGAAATCACCTGAACCTCCATAAGTAAAATTCACTAATGAGTTGTTAAATGTCATTGGCATGCCATCTTCAAGAAATACCTCTAATGAATTTGTAGAAGTATTAAAGTACATGAAGTCTAATTGAACACCATAATAATCAATATTACTTCCTTCATAATTTTCGAAATAAGTTATCGATGAGATATTAAAAACATAATCCATTATGCCCATTGGTTGTGATCCAACAGATCCTACTACTCTCCAGCCAATTATTGTATCATTATCAAAACCCCATTCAACATTCTCATTAAAGGGTTTTGGTGGGGGATCAAAGGGGGTATCGGCATTCACATTTATTAAATTGATTGATGCTAGCAATGTGGAAATCATTGAAAAGCACAATATTGTTATAAACAGATTTTTTTTATTTTTCATTTTAAATTTCACTTCTAACAAAATTATTAATTTTGTTATTATTATTAATTAAAATTCATATTTAATTCTTGTAGACAAAACATTAAAGCTTAGATTAATGTAACATTGAATTTCGCTTCATTATCTCTTCTGTTGTAAAAAGAATTACACACTGAAATTTACTTTTTTTACATATATAGATCTATTAGGACCAAATTTACACAAATCAATTTTATATTAAATAAAAAAAAAGAAAGAAAAAAAAAAATTAATTATTGTTTAATTTATATCGCTTTTTAAAAAGAATTATCGAAACTATACCAATCAGGCTTATTACAACGTAAAGATTATATCCCGGAATAAAGGGTGGTATTGGCTCCGGTTCTGGCTCTGGTTCTGGCTCTGGTTCTGGCTCTGGTGGTGGAATAGCTACAGTAACATCGACATTATTTGAAAGTGTTTGACCAGCAGCATTATTAGCCACAACCACATAGTAATAGGTTCCATTAGTCGTTTCTGTAATTGTATATTCTAAAGCAGTAACATCAGCAGCAATTAGGGTCGCTGAACCTGGAATAACCGTTATAGCGCTACTGCTTGAATAGATTGAATAATCAACAGCCCCAGCAGAAATTCCCCAAGTTAATTTGAAGATACCATCAGTATCAGTATCAGTTGTATTTGTACTTAAGGTGAAAGGTCCAGGAAGAGAACTTCCTGTTAATGCAAAAAACGATGTATGATTTACTGAAACTTCTAATTTTCCCGCACCTATATATGTATATGGTATCTCCTCCCAAGCTCCATTTCCTTCATCGGCAGACATATTAAACCACCAAGTTTTAATATATCTATACTTTACGTAGTTATAATCAATTGTTATATTTATTAAGTCATCCTGATTATCAGTTTTATTAAGGAAAAGGTCAATAAATAGTAAGCCATCGTTAAGTGTTACATTGGATGGATTTCGATCCATCCCAGCATATAGTAGATGTGTGACGTCCGAAACTGAGATATTTACATTAATAGTAAACTCATCTGTACCATAAGGTTCGATTTCAAAGTCATGTGCACCATTAATAACGGTTGAATTTTTGTAAAACATGATCATATCTTCAGGGCCCATTAAATCTTTATTATACATATATTTCAGTAAACCATCTGGGAAATTTTCCATAAAATAATAACCATCACTAGTTGTATTTACCATTTTCATCCAATAATCTCCATATGTTATCTCAATCTCAGAAGACCCCATTGTCATAAAAGACATTGACATAGCAAGTTCTTCACCAGTAGTTCCTAATGGAACTATAAACAATGGACCTTCCATTTCAAAGATAAAAAGGGGGTATAATTCATTTGCCATACCTATAGTCATGTTGTCAGGGAAGTCTAACCATAATTCTGAGTTATATTCCCATACCGAAACATTTGCTATTACTTCTTGAATAGCAACAGACATATCACCCATAAACTCCATTGTAGTAGTGCTGTTAACAAAATCTATGATTTCAATTTTGACTTCGTGTTTTTGCATTCCAAAATAGAAAACATCACCAATGTCCACGCTCCATTCAAGGTCATCTAAAGGATTAAAATCAGTTATTCTAGTGTAATTCAGTTTAAACCCTTCTGGAAACATCCCTCCCGCATAAGAAAATAATTCTCCTGTTTTAAGAGTTCCATTTTCATAATAAGTTGCTTGTACATATTCTCCCGATGTTAAATTTTCCAATCTCATTGTATATATATCTGGGTAGGTTATATCTGGCGACGAGTCTCCACCTAATAACATTGAATAATCATCGATTAATCTTTCAGCACACCATTGAAGCATCAATCCTTCTGAACCGTTTATAGGAATAAAAGGATTAACCATTAATGGCCCGCCCATCTGAGGAACTCCATAGAAATCCCCATAACCTCCATTATAAGTAAAATTCACTAATGAGTAGTTACCTATTATTGGCATGCCATAACTATAAGATACTTCTAATGAATTTGTAGTAGTATTAAAGTACAGTAAGTCTAATTGAGTCCCATAATAATCAATATTACTTCCTTCATAATTTTCGAAATAAGTTATCGATGAGATATTAAAAATATAATCCGCAATACCAAATGGATTTGATCCAGTAGCTGCTTTTACTCTCCAGCCAATTATTGTATCATTATCAAAATCCCATTTAACATTATCATTAGGCCAATCTGGTGGGGGATCAAAGGGGGTATCGGCATTCACATTTATTAAATTGATTGATACTAGCGATATGGTAATCATTGAAAAGCACAGTATTATTATAAATAGCCTTTTTTTATTTTTCATTTTAGATTTCACTTCTAACAAAATTATTTATTTTGTTATAATTATTAATCAAAATTCATATTTAATTCTTGTAGACAAAACAGTTAAGCTTAGATTAATTTAACTTTAATTTTCGTTTCAATATCTCTTCTGTTGTAAAAATTGAATTTTAGAATTGAAAAATTGATTAAATAAGATGAAACTGGGTAAATTAATTTATTCTAATCACTATTATCGTTCAAATATAGGGATTTTTCTTCAGAAATTCGCTTAGTTTCATCTATTAGATCATTATAAAGAGTAAAAAACTCCGAAGAAAGTCCAAGAGGGGATTTTAGTAGTTCAGTTTTTATCGTCTCATACTCTTTTTCATCAGTAAAAATATTGTTCAGTTTATTCTCTATCTCTAATGGTATTTTCGCAAATTTTCCAGTTAATAATAATGGTTGCTTTTTACTTTTAATATATTTATAAGGAAAATTAGAAAAATATTTTTCAATCAATTCAAATGCTCCCTCGTATTGGGCTATATCGTTAACTTGTTTTTTCAATTCTCGTTCGAATTTTTGCTCAAAATCTCGAGTAAATTGTAAAACACACTCTCGTAATAATTTAGAGTATTTAGATGCGACTAAACCAACTGAGATTAATTCAGATTCATATAATGTAAGGATACCTTCTTCTAATTTAATGTCCAATAGCCCCCCCATATTTATAACTTCTTCGCTCATAAGTTGCACAGCATTTAGAAAGCCTGGAAAAATAGATTCACTTAAGTTAGAACTAGACCAATCGTGATCAAATAATGGGTTTCCTTCTCGATCTCTTACAACAAGCCTATTAACAGTAAATGGTAAAATATAAAGGAGTTTAGGCTCTTTTAATACTCCTATACAAAAAACTAAGATTCCTAAACCTGTAGTAGCGTAAGCAAATAGAATAAAAATTGGATTCCAATAATAAAAAAGGTATATAATTAGAGTTAATGGTCCATTTATTACAGTACCCATAAAAAATATAAGAGCTTCTCTTTTTATCAAAAATGGAGCATTCAACCAAGTTTTTAAACCCCAATAAAACGATGCACAAGCAACAAAAAATATAAAAATTGAACCCACCAATTCATACAATCCAATCCAATTCAAATTTAAATGCCCTCCCACTAATTCAAATCCGACAGCTCCAGGTTGAAATGCAAGGTAAGAATATAAAACACCTAAACCAATTATTATAATTAAGAAAGGTGAATTCGATGTTTCTTTAATCGTATAATTGATCCCAATCACAAAAAACACCGCACTAGGAAATAGCATAAGACCAGAAATCCGAGAAAGTAATGTGATCAAAAAAAGATTTGCCAACAGGTCTAACATAAAGAGCATGCCCATAAAAAAGAGACCTAATCTAATATAAGATAAAGATCTTATATTCTTAGTTCTCGGTGTAATGTACATCAATAGAGTAGCTATTAGGATAATTGTGCTCGTGAAAATTTCAACGATTACTTCAGGTGTCCAATTTAATACCATTTTCCCTTTCACACTTGCTTAATTTAAATTATTTTTTATATCAACTTATTTTGGTATTATTTAATATATTAATAACATCCTCTTGTTTATCTGGATTTAAATAGACTTCCTTACTTGGATCTTCTTTAAAACAAATTAAATCGTAATCAATTAAATTTTTTAGTCGATAATTGACTATTTCTCGTTTTTCATCTATTTTTTTAAAGATTTCTGAATTTTTAATTGAATTTTGTGTTGTTAATAAGTCAATAATTTTCCTATTTATCTTATCTCTTAATAAAAAATTAATCATTCCTAACTCACCTTCCATCTCGTTGGGAAGAAACACTGTGTAATTTCCTACTTTAATTTTATTGATATAATTAAAGTTTAATAACAATTCTAAGTGCCATATTAATTGCCCTGAACTTCCCGATTCATCAGATAACGCCCTCTTCCTTAAAATAGAAAAGTGTGCGCCGGGGTTCACTCTAATGAAATTGTAAATCCCTCTTCTAGTAGGATTTGAAAGAACAGTTTCCCTTGAAAACTTTGAACCTTCAATTAAAATTTTTTTATTTATTAAAAATTGTATTATAAATAAGAGTCCGTTTCTAGGTAATTTCAAGCTTTTTTTTGCCACATTGTAGAGAGTTTCAATATTTAGGACTTTATTTTTACTCATAATCTCCTCAGCTATCTCTATAACTCTCTTCACATTAGGATGCTTTAATCCCATAGGTTTAGATAAAATCTTGGTTTCCATAATAGAGATAACTAATTGTATTATATGATTGAACTCTACACAATATTCTTGAAATTCAGGGGCTTTCAGAATTTCAAGTTTTATTGATTTCCTAACGTTGGTAACTTCAATACTTCTGTTAAGAATTCTATAAAGATTGCTTCTTAATAAATATAGATATAAAATATCGTTGAAAACAAATAAAAAAGAAATAGCTCTTAACTTTATTGAAAGCCTATAAAATTGATAGCTTCTTTTATTGATTGTTTCAATCCTCCTATTATTTTGTAGAACTGACATATTAATTTCTTCAAGGGGATAAAAATTTTTCTTAAGGTTAGTATTAATAAGATTCAACATAGCAAGGAGGATTCCACTAAAAATGCAATTTACAATTTACAATTAACAAGTAATTTATCTTATCCTATAAATCCATGTAGACCGAAATTCCCAAATTTATTAATCCTCTTTTTTTATAAGACAATAATAAAAGCCAATAGTATTATGAAGATGAGGATACAAGCGTTGTGAAAACATTAAATCTTCTAATAAATTGACTCCAAAAACATTAGTTAATCCTTTCACGCCATAATTTTTAGAAATTTCAATAATTTTAAATTTATTAGATTTGTTCAATACTTCATCAACAACTAGCTCATTTTCTTCAGGGGCAATAGAACATGTACAATATAAAAGCAACCCTCCTGAATTTAATGCTTTCAACCCGGTAGTTAATAACTTCTTTTGAATTGAAGACATTTTTTCAATATCTTTCATTTTTTTACTTTTTTTCCTACTTGGATCTTGTCTTATTAATCCTTCCCCCGTACATGGAGCGTCTAATAGAATCTTATCTCCTTTAACATTCATATTTGATAAATTAATAGCATCCATATTAAGTAAAATTGAATTAATAATTCCCATTCTTCTTAGGTTGACTTCTAAAGCGGGAATTCGATTTAAATTCTTTTCAATTAAAATAAGCGTTCCTTCATTTTCCATTAGTTGAGCTAAGTGTGTTGATTTACTTCCTGGAGCTGCACACATATCAATTACAATATCGTTTGGTTTAGGATCGAGAATAATAGCTGAAAGCATTGAAGCGAGATTTTGTAAATAATAATAACCTTGTAGAAATTCATGAGAAGAACCTAAATTAGAACTTTCTTTAACAATATTAAATCCATATGGAATCCATTCAATTGGTTTTAACTCATTTCCTTTCTTTTCTAGTCGTTTTTTTAATTCTAATACAGATACCTTAAGAGTATTAACACGTATTGAAGGTATTAATGGCCGCTCATTTGCCTCTAATAATTTTAATGTTTCATCTAATCCTAAGAATTGAATATATCTTTCAATCATATAAGGGAGATATCCAAATTCTTCCGCGAGTTTATGGGCAGTTTTAACGTTCTGGGAAATTAAATATCAACTCTAAGTGAAACTATTATTACTTAATAAAAATTAATTTTATATATTTGTTATTAATATAGAAAAGAGTAGCATTATGATTGAAGTCGAAATTAAAGTTAAAATTTCTGATCCTAATCAAATGAGAAAAAGATTTGAAGAGAACAAAGGGGTTTACAAAATTTCTTTACATCATGAAGATACATATTTTAATATGCCTAAAGGATTAAGGGATTTTAAACAAACTGACGAAGCGCTAAGGTTAAGAAAATCCATTGAATTTAATAAGGATAATCCAGTAAAAACTCAGAAAATTAATTATTTTATAACTTATAAGGGGAAAAAGATTGACAAAACAACCAAAACACGAGAAGAAATCGAAATTAGAATAAGTGAAATTGAAGAAATGAAAAATCTTCTTAATATGTTAGGGTTTCAAGAAGTTTTCACTGTCGTTAAAGAAAGAGAATTATATGAATTTTTATTTAAAGACGTGAGAATCGAAGCTTTAATCGATTATTTACCTATTTTAAAACAACATTTCGTAGAAGTTGAATTAATGACCGAATCGTACGAAGATATAGAGAAAAGTAGAAAGATTCTTTTTCAATTTTTAGAGAAATTTGGAATTAAGAAGGAAGAATCAATTAGAAAGTCTTATTTGGAATTAATTGCAGGAAAATTATACAAAATATAAAAAAAATTTCAATTATTTAAAAGTTTAAATTAAAAAAAAAGGATTTAAAAGATAAGTAGGTATTCTACTTAATTATTAATTTATCGAGTTCTGCTATTTCTTTCTCTAATTTTCTTCGATATTGCCTTAAATCATAATTCTGATAGACTTTTTTTATTAAATCTTTCTGTATAGATTGCGATTTTCTCGATATTTCGTGAATAACACTCAAGAATTCATAATATTCAACATTATTTTCTACTAATTCATTCATTATGTTTCAATTCTCCATTTTAAGTTATTTTTATTTTCTTACAATTACAAAATAGTAATATACAATTAAAAATAATCTGGAGTCCAGTCTTTGTGGGTTCAGAATTCTTAGTAATTTTAAATAATGTGATTTTGTAACACTTTGGAAAGTTAAATGGGAAGGCGATCCCATTTCTAAAACGGTTTACATCTTCAGGTCTTCATCTATTCTTCTTTTTTTTCTATAATTAAGTCGAATGGGCCATATTGGATGCAATTCTGAAGACTTTAAAGACCTTTAAGCGATTAAATGAATTACTTTTGAAATTGTATGAACTTATATGTAGATTATGAGTATTTTTTCAAAAATGAAATAGTTTTACGCTGATCTTTTCTTTAATTCGGTATATTCTCCATCTAATATCTGGGAGATGTATCTCCTTCCTTTAATTATCCACATAATTTTATGGCCCTCTCGAGCTTTTTTCCCCCATTCTGACTTTTTGTTGCGATTTTGTTCGATAAAACGGTACCCAAATAAATCAACATATTTAATTCCGCTTGAAAATTTTTTAATGGGGTATTCGATCTCATCAATTTCAACATTTTTTCCTCCTTGAAATATTGCGTTATATATTTTTAAACCTTTTACCTTCAAATCTTCCATTTTACATACTCCATATGATTTTATGAGTTTTCTCTCGGATTATTTTGTAAATAGTTTTTTAATTTTTTAATTTTAATTTTTGTTTGCAAACTCTATAACCCAGCTAGGTAAAATGTCTAACTGATTGTTACTGAAAACTAATTTCTTAAGTGACAAAAGATTTGGGCAAGGATCTGGATATTTTTCTAGTTTACAATAAGATATTTCCAAGGATTCTAATTTTGATAACTTACAAATCGACGATGGAATTTCTTTAAGATCTTTGAGAGACAAACTTAATATGAAGCCATTTTTGGCAGTTCTAACGCGACCTAATCCTTTATACCCTATTTCGGTATTTTCTTTAATTAGTACTTGTTTAGCTTCGTCTGATAACTCAAACTTTTGCAAAAAATTCTTTAATTCGCTCCTAAATTTCATATAATCTAAATAGTCGATATCGAGAACAAATTTTGAGTCTGCTGAGTTTAAGTTATAATAAGTTCTAATCTTTTTTAACGCTTTTTCTCGAATTTCTTCAAATTGAGGATACTTGCCTGTTTCAAATAAATCTAATAGCTTTTTAAAGAAATATATAGATTTCTCATTTTGGACCGCCCATAATAAAGGTTCATGTTCCCGTGCTGGAAAGTTCTGGACCAATACTTTAGCCGCTTCAAATCTAACTAAAGTAGACTCATCAGAAATTAAGCAATTTTCAATTATGTTAAAGGTTAGCTCGTCTTCAATCGATAATTTACCGATATATTCTAAGCCTAAATATCTAATATCCTCATTATCGCTTTTATTTATTAACGATTCGAATAGCTTTAAAGCGTCCTTCTTTCCTACTTCGTTATTAAGTACTTTGAAATAAATTTTTTCAGGTGTTAATTGATCGCTCATTTTTACTTTAAACTTTCTTTTACTACTTCGTGATGACATACCGTTAATGAGAGTGTTTTAGGGGCAATAATTTCGATGTTTTTCATAACCTGCACATACGAGGCTAAAATTATTAAATTTTCGTTATTACCTTTTAACTTTACATTTTCTTGGATATTACAATTATCAGCGATGATAGCTTTTTCGATTTGAACATTACTTGAGATATGTGTCTTGCTAAAGATTAGACAATACTTAAGTTCGGAATGGTTATTTATAAATACATTGTCGCCGATTATTACATTCGGACCAACTTTACAATTACCTCGAATTACAACGCTTTCACCAATTGTACAAGGAGGATAAATTTTTACGCTTGGATGGATGTCTGTAGAAGGTTCTATTAAATTTTTTACATTTCCTTTCTGATTTTTTATTAAGTCGTTCATTAATAGAACATTTCCTTGCAATAAATCGTAAGGATTACCAACATCGCTCCATATTCCACTAATTGGGTAATGATAGAGCTTATTTTTATCGGAAACTTTAGGAAATACGCCCCTTTCAATAGAAACTTTTTTATTTGGTTCAATAAAGGAAAATATTTCAGGTTCTAGGATATACACACCAGCATTAATAGGCATAGGAACATATTTGCCGTCTGGAGGAGTGTATTCGTCCTTTTCAAGAAAATTTAGTAGTTGGTGTGTTTCATTATTTACTATCAATACGCCATATCTTGAGGGATCTTCTACGGTTTTACTGGCTATTGTTCCAATACCTTTACACTTTTCGTGAAATTTAAGCATATCGCTAAAGTCATAATTCAAAATTACATCTCCATTTAACATGAAAAAGTTATCATTTTCGAGGTAAGATTCTGCTAATTTAATTGCTCCCGCAGTTCCCATTGGATGTTTTTCGTTTGTATAATGGATTTTTATTCCTAACATTCTACCTTCCTTGAAATAGCTTTTAACAATATCATCCATCACACTTACGGCTAAAACTACTTCTTTAACTCCAGCTGCTTTTAATAAGAGCATCTGCCGCTCAATAACTGGTTTATTCACGATTGGAATTAATGTTTTGGGTATAGTACATGTTAATGGTCTTAATCGTGTTCCCCAACCGCCTGATAAAATTATTGCTTTCGTCATTTTTTTTAATATAAAGTTTTAATGGGATGTATAAAATAATTAAAAAGCTCTT
>Ga0209976_10002007_pt1 | contig 11739 bp, 6 predicted proteins | sample SumtaG_FD_182806 | JGI IMG/M metagenome (GOLD analysis project Ga0209976, IMG submission 182806) | Deep subsurface microbial communities from Indian Ocean to uncover new lineages of life (NeLLi) - Sumatra_00157 metaG (SPAdes) (version 2) | ecosystem: Environmental > Aquatic > Marine > Oceanic >... | reverse complement strand
AGCTCGAACAGGATGGCCTTTATGGTTTTTGACTTCAAGGATAACATTGGGAACGATTTTGGCGGCCTTATCAAGGGTGATGCCGGCAATCAGGTTGGGCTTGTCTGGTTTTTGAGGCAGAATAATGTCAGGGGCAAAAGTAGCGGGTTTGGCGGCGGCAGGCGGGGGAGGAGTGACTGGAGGGCTGGGGCGAGGAGGGGGCTGGGTGGTTTTGGCAGCTGGTTTAGGTGCAGGCGGTTTAGGCTTAGCAGTAGTGACGGGTTGGGGTTTAGTGGTTGGTGGGGGTGGCGTGGGTTGGGGAAGGGTATGGGGGATGGCGGCTACTTGTGGTTGAGGCGGAGATTGGAAAAGAGTGGCATGAGGGAGAAGACACATTTGAGGAGTCATGAGCTTGCGAACGCGAATACCTTTGATGGGTGATTGAAGAGGGGTGGAGGGTTGGAGGGTTTCTTTGACTGGCGGAGGGGGCTTGGTGCCGAGAGCGCCAAAGAGATTATGGATATGCTCAAGATATTTTTGTTCGGCTTGGTCAAAGGCAGTGGTGGGCGAAGGGGGGAGGGATTTTAAGTATTCTTCGAGTTCACCGGGTTGCCTGATGGTGGTTTTAGTTTTAGGTGGTTTGGGTTTGGCGGGAGAGAAAATAGCCAGGGTTTTGGGCTGACGTTGATAAAGGAATTGAGTGGGGTTGTAGATGGCTTTAATAAAGTTAATAATCCATTGATCAAGAGGCCGGTCTTTGAAGGGAACAAAGGCTAAAGCAAAACCAAGAAAAGCAGCAAAGGGGCCGAGAGTCCATTTAATAAAAAAGTTGGCACTGGAGTTAAAGGTAATCCAGGCAGTGACAAGGCCGGCAGCCAGCTCCAAGAACTGCTTGAGGGTCATGCTGCCGACAAGACGGAATTTATAGGCAATGATGTCTTGAGGAATAGGGTGTTGTTGCATTAGAAACATTATAGAGAAGAAGGGGTTGGCTTTACAACTAAATTAGTTTAAAGATAGAATGAGGTTGTATGGTGGATGATGTAAGAATAGAGAGAACTGGAGTAAAGACGAAGTTGGGGACAACCTTACTGAAAGGAGATAAGGAAACTCCGGCAGTTATTGCTGAAGACTTTAGAGTAGCAAAGCCAGGAGAGACAAGAAGAGAGGCAATGGGAGACGAGAGGGCTTATTTAGTGACAGATAGAAAATCAAGAGACGCACAAACCCAGTTTGGAGCTTTAGAAAGACAGTTAAGGTTGATGATAAAAAGAGGCAAGAATGGAGAGGCGCTGACAGAGAAAGAGCTAGAGATGGTACTGAAGTTAATTGCAGAGTTGCCAGGCAGAAGAGAGGGCAGAGATGAGCTGAGCCTATATGTGGCCCAAATGATTTTAAAGGTGGATGAAGAGGGTTTTGAAGGAAAGACAGATAGGCCCGAAGATGTGTGGGAGGAGTTTAAGAAAGGAAAGAACATTGAGGAGCTAGGAGAAGAACATCCGGAGATGTGGTTGGTGTATGAGTATATTGAGATTCATGGTAAAGACCCAAGTCAGGTAGATTGGAGAGAGGTATCGACGTATGGTAAGGCTTTGGCAGCGATAAGTAAGGAAGAGCAGATTCCCGAAGAAGTTTTAAGGGAGATTGCAGATAAGGCAACTTATGGCATAGATGCGAATACGAGTGACGACGATGCGCAAAAAATAAGAGACGATTTATACCAAAAATTGCTAGCAAAGGAAGGGTATGACTCGACTAATAAGACGGCGAAAAAGTGGAAAAATAATGGAGTGAAGGAAAGGGCGTTTAGTTTATGGTTGGGGTTGCGACACGAAGATGTGATAGTGGATGTGGAAAGATATTGGAAAAGGGAAAGATTATTGCCGATAGTGGAGAAGAGGTTAGGAAGAATGAGGTCTCAGGCAGTAGCTAGATTAAAGGAAAAACCAGGAGATGAGACAGGGGATGAGGCAATGATGGAGATTACTAAGCCAAAAGAGCTAGGGAAAGACGAGTATTGGAAAGGGTATAATTCAGCCTTGGCTTTGGAAGACGTGGCTAGTAAGACATTATTAGGTAGATATTTGGATGAGATGGGGAAAGGGACTTATTGGCGAGGCAAAGCAAAACTTGATCATGCTTATTTAAGTTTGTATATGGGGATTTTAATTGATCACCCAGAGTCAGCGATGAAGAGCGGAAAGATTAATGTTTTTGCTAAAATGGGCGATACGTTGGGAGATCATGTACGAAGCTATACAGGGGTTCAGGCGATTTATGAGATGGCCCAGGATGAGAGAGTGATAGATGTGTTGAATAGATTGTATTTTTTGACTGATAAGTCGTATGAGAAAAAGCTAGAGGATTTGGCAAAAGACTATAAATTTGATCCAAAAGGGGATTTGCCTGACTTTGTGACTGATGCAGTGATGATGGAAAAGGTTTTTATGATGGATATAAAGAATATGTATACAAGTGATAGGCGGCAACAAATAATTGATCCGGCAGGATTTTATTTAAAGAAAGCAGTGACTTATGGCGAGAAAACGGATGAGGGCTTATATCGAGTGGTAGAGATGATGGGAAATCACTTTAAGTTTTGTGAAGGGATTTTGATGAAGATGGGATTTGTTTCGGCGATGAATATTAAGGAAGAATATCATGCAATAGTGCCTGATGAAGACAGGGAGTTTAAGCCTGAAGAATATCAAGACCAGAAAGACCTGATATGGAAGTATATGTTTATGTTTGCGTTGCAGTTAAGGACAAAACCTTTAAGACGGGCGGTGATTAAAACCACTGACAGAGTTAATTTTAAGGTTCCACCAGGGCTGGTTGGAGATTTTATGGTTTATACAAATGATCGGCAAAAGAACGGGGTTTTTGATCACAGAGAGGAAGTGTTTAAGAGATTTGTGAAGGTGCTGGAAGAGGATGAGGGCTTAATAGACGAAAGAAATAGAGGAAAGGCGGGGTGGGATATGGATTTGATTGAAAGAGGTGGAGTAACAGTAAGAGAAGCGGTGAAAAAGATGATAGAGGATTTTGGCGAAGCGATTGATGTAACGATTGATGGAGTAGAAATACAAACTAATGGAAATGAAATATTTTACAATGATGAAGTAGCGGAATTATTAGTGAGATATGAGGAGTATGAAGATGCGGGAGGAAAGGGAAATGCGGAGTTTGATAATAACCTAGAGATGTTAAAGAGTTTGTTGAATTTAAGGAATGTGTTGAGAGATCATCGAGCTTGGGGGCTGGTTTGGTCGATTGATGAACCAGAAGTGATGGATAGATTAGAGATGTTGAAGGATTTTGATTATGCAGAGCGATATATTCATGGTGGGGGTGAGGCAAAGAAGAACATATTGGAACTGGTAAACGCAGATCCGTTTCAGGGCTTGGAGGAGATGAAGTTAACGCCAGACTCAGTGTTAAAGACCTTTAGTAATATGGGACATAGGCTTTTAGGGCACTTATATGAGCGAAATTTTTTTAAGCTAATGGCGTTTGCTGAGATGGTGGTGTTAACTAGAGCGGGTCAGTTAGAAATTCCAGATGCAAAGACATTAAGGCAAATGATTGATCCTGGGGGAGAAACAAGAGTGGGGACGGTGGCAGTGAGCCGAGCACTAAAAGAAGGGGGGAAGGTGCCGGGGAGTGAGGCGCATGGAGCAATTTGGGACCAAATGAGGGAGTTGGGTTATATGGAGAAGTTGGTCCAATTGAGATTAATGCTAATTAATGTGGGATTTTATAAAAGATGGGATGATGCAGTTTCAGCAGAGGCAAAGAGATTGTTGATAGCTGAGGCATTTACTTGGGCGATGACAAGAGACTTGCCATTGAAACAAGAGGCCTGGATATATGATGAGCTGGCGGCTTATTTAGAGCCAGAGTTGCCGGTTGAAAGCTATCATGTGGTTGATGCGTTGGTTAGGGGAGGAGAGGATAGTCCGCCAGAGTTTCAAATAACTGACATGGGAATTCAGAGCTTAAATGGAAAGCAGATTGAGTTATTTTTTAGGCCGATAAATGAACAGCAGGCAGGGGATATGTTTGGGGGAGTAAGAGTGGCAGTGGTTCAGACAGCTGGAGGTGGAGTGGGGATAAAAGCAGGAGCGAGTGAAGAGGCGAGTGGCGTGGTTGATAATAAAGGAAATGCTGTGTTGGTGGTCGGGGGCCAAGTAGCAGTGTTTCAGATTTGGAGAGGGTGGGCTAAGGTGGGCGTGACTCGGACGAAGGGAAGGAAGAGAAGGTGGATTGAGGCGGGCTGGCTGAGATTAGATGAAATACAAGAACTTGATTTTGTTGATCAAGAAAAAGAAACAGAGGGATTTGCTAGACAAGGCGAGAGAATGCATCAGGGAAGCAGATTTGTTTGGAGCGTTAAGAAAAAAAGATGGGATTCGGTGCTGGGTGAGTGGCGACTTGATAGAAATAGCAACAGAATGTTTTTTTACAAAGAGGGAAGTAAGTGGATTGTAAAAAAGTTAACAGATAAGCAAAAAGCAAGTGGGGATCCTTATAATGATCAAGGCAAAGTTAAAGGGTTTAAGAGAGAGCTGAGATTAGGAGGGGATCAAATAAATCCGAAAACAGGTGAGACTGAAGAAGCTAATTTTCCATATTTGGTGTTTAAGTCAGAAGCTCATAGGAAGAAATTCTTTGACGAGAGAATGAGGATGATTTTTAGCTTAATGTTTGGCAGAGCGCGAAAAGCGCTTAAGGGTGGGCAGGCGAAGGTGCCTTTAAGCGGAGTATTGTATGAGAAAGAGGAGGCTGCGTTATCTGATATAACAAGAGGGGGCTATGAAGTGCAAACGATGATGAGATATATGGAGAGGAAGAATGCTTGCAGGGCGGCCCTAGTTAAGATGTTAGCTGAATATTTTGGAGTAAAGCCAGTTTCTGCGACAGTTTTAGAAAGCTATATGGAAAGCTATGACCTGGTTATGCGGGCCAGAATATGGGGAGAAGATCGAGAGGCGGTGGTTCGATTTATTAAAGAACTATCAGCGATTCAACTTTTTAAAAAGGAGCTATTGACGAAAAAGGGAGCTTTAAGTCGAGCAGAAAAAATAAGGATTCAGCTAAGCAATGTGTCACTGAAGTTATTAATGAAGGCAGTTTCGCTTGAGACAAGTCTTTTAGGAATACCCATTAATGTTGTGTTTGGAGCGATGCTGGTTATACCTCAAGTATTAGGAACGGCTATTCCGATAATAGATACTATGGTAACAAACAATGTGTTTGCTCAGGCCCTAAAAGGGATAGATATATGGAGAAAGGTTGGCTTATTAGGCTTAGAACTGGCTGTGGCTACCTGGGGGGCTCATCAGATAAAGCGCTGGTTAATTGGGCAAGTGAAAGTTGATGTTGCACATGTTGTCTTAGATGACATTCCTTATTTGAATGAATTTAAGGCACATGTTCCAGTGCCATAGAATAATTATATGACAGAAGGACCTAAGGGGCCATTTGATAATTGGATTGAAGACTCGGCTGTTCCAGATAAAGAGCCTGATAAAAAGGAAAGGCCAATAACGCCTCCTGATGATTCAGGGGAAGAACAACCAGAGGCTGATTCGGAGGGGAAAATAAAGGCGTGGAGTAAGTGGCTTAATAATTTTATTTGGGGGTTAGGATATGCTTGGGAGATAGACGGGAGATATTTAAAGGATCAGGGGGTGAAGACGTTAGATAGAGGATTAGATAGGGCAGGAGAGGCAGCAGGTTCAATAGCAGGTTCAATAAAAGAAAAGGGCAAGCAAGCAGGCGGTAAAATAAAAGCAAAAGGGAAAGGAGTAAAGAGGGGGGTACGAGCAGCGCCGAGGAAGGCAATAGGATATTGGGGATGTTTATTGCCATTAATTCCAATAGCGTGTTTTGCAGTTTGGCAAATAAGGGGTTTGGGTCGGGAGATGGACAGTGAAAGTTGGCTGGGAAGCTTGGAAAAAGTGGTTGAGGCAGGGGGTGAAGTATTTAGTGGGTCGATGACTATAGCTGAAGCCATAGATTATGCGGCTAATGGTGCAGATGGGGAATTGGCGGCTTTTCGTTCAGGAGTGATTGATTTGGATTTGCTTGATCCATGGGATGATGCAAGTGTGTGGAAAGTGGTGGGCGGAGGAGGGGCGTTGGCTCCGTTTGTGGGAGAGAGAGATGGTTATATAGACAAGCTATTTGGCGAGGATGTTAAGAGCGGGTCGATGACTAAAGATGATTTAACAGCGTTGTTGTGGCGAGCCAAAGATAAAGACTTAATGACAGCAGACGAGGTGTTGTTTTATTTGATTAGATTTGAGTATGGTGATGATGGTGAGGGTTTTATAAATTTAGTGAAGAGGTTGGATCGGCTTTCAACGGAAGAAAGGGAGTTGGAACTGAGGAAGCTGCAGTCTGGTGGGGATAGAGGCTCGTTTGGCCAAACCGGTTTATCTAGGAGAGAGGTAGTAAATAGACAAAGGGGACAGAAGGATGCGATGCGGGTGGCGGCACGGCAAGCGCGTCAAAAAAGATGGAGTTAACTGATAAGACCGCCGATAATAGGAATTTTTCTGGCAGCGCCACTGATTTCACCTCCGGCGGCAGCAATGGCACCACCTTTAACTTGGAGCATTTCATCTAAAACCTGAGGGATTTTACTGGCGACCATAAGCAGGCCCAGGGCGATAAAACCACCCATGGTGCTAATAACTTTACTGTCTGTCCCAGTGCCTAAAAAGAAAGGAGGAATGACATTATTAAGCCTGTCGTCTCCAGAGGCAGCAAAAAACATGGAGAGATTAAGAAGAGCTAAGGTAGCAGGAAAAGTGAGGATAGCAGAGAGAAAGGTTTTAAGAAATGAGGAGGCAGGGTTGTTTTGGCTAGGAAAGGCGCTGAGGAGAAAGACAAGGGGGGCACCGATAACAGAGAGAATGATGGTGACATGACGAGTGAGTAGGGCAAAGAAGATTTTTACCAGACTACCGACAAGAGAAAAGGCGATGATCATTAAAAAGATAGAGTCAAAATTTCCAGAAAATAGCCCGCCAATAGCACCGAGAGCTGAAATAATGAGCCCAATTACATCCGATTGACCAAACGTGCCAAGGATAGTGAGGAGGAATCCTTGTGAGGCGTCAGTGGGGTCATTGAAAGGGCGCCAGTAGTAATTTGATGCGAGAGCGGCTTTTTTTAAAGGGCCTCCGAGAGCGCTAGCAACTAATTGGTTGCCGAAGAAAGCTAAATCGACGAGAAAGCTTAAGATGGCAAAGCTAAAGGTAACCAAAATTAGGGCAATGATGATTCTGGGGAGAGCGAGTTGGATGTTAATAATTGTTTGGGGATTGAGTTTAGAGCGGAACATGATCATGAAGCCAACAGCCACAAAGATAATGATAAAAAATACATAGGAAGCATTTCTAATGCCTTCCCAGACCAAAATTAAGGGCGCAAGAACTTCTGTGCCAGGAGTGGCGGCATAAGACGGCTTGATGATGCTTATCTTATTGCGCATAAAAGCCAGGTATTGGATAGAGGAGATGGGTTGACGATACATAGTGCCAGTGGCAGAGGCGAGAGATTGGAGGGCGCTGTTTTGAGAGATAAGGTCGCCGGTTTGAGGGTCGTAGACGCCAAGGAGATAACCGGTGGTGGCATCGACCATGATGCCGAAAAGACCTAAAGTGCCTTGGTCTCTGTTAACCAACTGTTCGCCGGCGACGAATTTTTCAAGATTTTGACCAGGAGAGGTAAGGGCTTCAACAAAAAGGTTGTTGGCGTAAGCTGGAGGGGATAAGAGGGCAGCGAGGAAAAACAAGAAAATGGAGGTGAAAATGGTTTTGAGCAGACGGGACATTATTTAAAACGTAACATAGATATAATAGTTAGGCAAGCGATTAGGGGTTAAAGATAATGGTGTTTTGGGTTTGGCAGTAGGGCTGTGTTATCCAGCCACCAGCTTGATTGGCAACAATTTCGGCTCTTTGAATAGAGACTTCACCAGCCTCGCCTCGGTAGACTGCTTGCCAGCAGACTTTGTAAACAGTGTTGCCTTCGACATAATAAAATTCCTGAGTGAGGTCAATTTGATCAATTTGATCAATGGCTGATTTAAGGTTGTCTAGAATGGTTTCGAGGCTGTCAAGAATCGTAGGGATGGTGGTGTAAACTAGGGTCTCAAAATCAGCTTTAATTTTAGAATAATCAGGACTGGTGGGGTTGGCTTTTTCTGCATCGACAGCTCCGAGGATTAAAATTTGAATGGGGCCAGAGACACCCTTGATGTTTTTTTGCCAAGATTGATAGGTGCGGATAAGCTGATTAAAGTGATTACGGCAGCTTTGATCAGAACCACAGGAGCTTAATTGAGCTTGAGCGGCCAGGATTTGATCGTAAAAGGGGTGATCGGGGTCGGTAATATCAAGGGTGAGGAGAGTGACAAAATTGTCTTGAAAAGCTTGGAGTTCAGAGGAGATATTGTTAGGATTGGGTTGATTAAGATTAGTCAGGGTGAAGTTAAGATCGCTGAGAAGAGTGTTGAGGATTTGAGATTGTTTTTCAGTGGTTTTGACTTGAGCCTCAAGAATTTCAATTTGACGCTGTTTATCGATGGCGGTGCTGGGAATGTTTTGGAGACTGGAGAATTCTTGGGCGAGCTCGGCTATGGTTTTACCGCCGTAGTGCCAACCAGTGCTGGGATCGTCGTCACCGAGGACGCTGAGTAAAACCTTCATATAGTTGTATCCCAAGGTGGTTTGGAAGAAAGCAGGATATTCGGTGATAAAGTAGCGATTGTTATATTGAGGCAGATCAGAGTTGAATAGAAGTGGTTTCAGAGCAGATTCAGTAGGGCGTTGGCGCCAAGCTTTAACGCCATCCCACATATTGCGGCCCTTTAAGGGGCCGTGGTAGTCCCAAGTTTCTCTAAAGTCGGCAGAGATAATAAGATCGAGGTGGGGGAGATTAAGTAAGAGTGGATTAGGAAGAACGGTGTAGGTGGCGCAGGTGGTGACTAGATCGCCAGGGTTGACAATGGTTTTATCAGCAGTAAGCTCAATCTCAAAGCATTCAGAAGCGCCGACAGCGGAGGAGGAGAAGGGCTGCCACATAGCAGAGATAACGGTGAAGGCAACGTAAAAGACGCCAACAACAACGCCGGCCATAGCCAGGTAAAAAGAGAGGGTCATTAAACCAGCGACTAAGGGACTGAGAGCAGTTAGGCCAGCAACGAGGGCTTGAGCGGTTCCACCGATGACACCTAAAAAGCCAGGACTGGTGGCAAACGTAGCAAGGACAGGAAGGAGGATGGAGGCGAGGGTGAAAGCAAATGGTAGCCAAGGGGCGGAGATGCCAAAGAGGCCTAAGATAAGCTGAGCGCCTAGCCCAAGCCAGTAGCCCGCCCAGGCTTTAGCAGTGAGTTGAGCAAAAGGAATGGCCTTTGCGCCAGCGAGGGCTTGGTAGATAAGACCAGCGCTCCACCAAGCAGTGGTACCGATGAGAGCGCCAGCGAAATAAGCAGGAATTAAAGGGACACCGAAGCTGGCGAGCCAGGGGCCAAGACCCAGACCAAGAAAGAGGCCAGGGTTGAAAAAGTTTTGGAGATAGGGCTTGGCAAAGTTAAATGATTTGGTAAAATTTCTACCAAAGCGCTTAGTCCACTCAAGCCAGCCTTTTTCGGCATAGATCATGCCGGCAGGTTCACCATAGGCAAGGTTTAACCAAAGACGGCGAATGTAGCGGGTGCGGATTCTGGAAAATAAAGAATTGGAGTTTATGGAGCTAAAGAGCCGCCAGTGGGGAGTGGCAATACTGCGGCCGAGGACTTTCCAGCTAGGCTTAAGCCAGGTTTTCATTAAGGATCGGGCAAGATTGCCTTTGATTTGCCAGAAGTAATCAGCACCAGCAAGAGTAAGGGTGGTTTGAAGTGGGCTCCAACCAAAAGCCTCTTCAAAGACAGGAGATAATAAATTACCTAGAGCTAAGCCGTTTAAGGGAAGGCGAAGCCACCAGTTCTTGTGAAGGAAGCCAGCAAAGCGAGATAAGGGGCCAGGTTTTAAGGCCCAACCACCGAATTTAAATTTAGTGGGACGCCATTCACCGTAGAGTTCGGTTAATTGATCGAGGCCATAGAAACGGGCAGCAGTAGGAGATTTAGCTAGGCGTTGAAGATCTTGAAAGTTATCTACCCAGTTGATTAGAGTTCGATATTTGGGTTTAGTGGCAAGATCAAGTGAGACTTTATAGAGAGCACCAAGGCCACCAGTAATAGGAGCGAGAACAGGGCCACCGAGCTGATAGCCTAAATAGCCTGAAGATAGGGTGGTAAAACTAACGACGCCCTCAACAAAGGCAGGGCCGGTAGCACCAGCAAAACGCATGTTTTGCAGCCAGGGGCGAGAGGTTAAGAAGCTAGCTAATTTGGCACGGAGAGCGTTTACACCGGGAACTAAACTAATGACTTTGGTAGCAACAAGGCGGAGGGTATTAAGAGCCAAGCCAACAGTAAGGTCAAGAGCTAGTTGGCCGATTAAGATGGCCAGAAAGCTGATAGGGTCTCGGCGATCAGAGCTTTTTAGATTTCTAGCTAAGTTACGACGAAGGCTTTTGGAGATATTAAGGAAGGTTTGTCGAAGATTACCAGTTAAGCTGCCGCTGTAGATATTTAAGAGTTGGTCGAGATTTTGATTGGCAGTCTGATATTTTTGCTTGGCTTTTTTTCTAGTGTCTTGATCGCCGACTGTTCGTGATGATAGATAGTCTTTCTTGGCTTGTTCAAAAGCTTTTAAGTTTTGGTTGAAGACTTGGTGGAAGTATTGAGGACTTTTTTCTTGGTAAATTTTATCACCTAAGGCGTTGCTGGCTTGGATGGTAGCTAGTAAGGGGGTGAAGACATATTTTTGTTTAATTTCAGGAACAAAACCTTTGCGAGGATCAAGCTTATAGTCTGTGGAGTGAACAGTGGAAATTAAAGGGGCGCCGCCTTTGGCGAGGATAGAAAAGCCGGCGGTAAGGGGGTATTTAAGGACTTCAAAGGCTTTTTGGGTGGGAAGAGAATTAAAGTAGTAATAGATAGCATTGGGATTTAAAAGATTTTTTTGCCAGGCCATTTTCCAGCTATAGTTTTTTCTATAAGCCAGATCCATCATGTTGCCGATGGGACCTAAGGCAGAGAAGAGAAGGCTCCAGGAGGCTTCAGAAAGATAGTAACCGACGATTCTGCCTCGGTAGAGACTAAGAAAGCTCCAAAGACGCTCGGTGAAGATTTGAGCTTGAGCAGCAGCATGTCTTCTAGGCATGGCTTTGCGTTCGGCCAGTTCTTCTCGTTGTTTTTTGGCTAAATATGCTTGGAATTCGGGCTTGAGCTGATTAAGCCAGTGCTCAATAGCGGCTTTGTTGGTATTATTAATTTCGTTGGTTTTAGGTAAGGGCTTAATTAAATCTTCAGGAGTAACTTTAGGCGGAGCTTTAGGCTTGGCTTTGGGGCTGGGTTGAGTAAGGGGTTGAGGAGCGAGGCGAGATAGAGTTCTTTCGAAAAGCGGTTTAAGTTGAGGATTTTGTTGAATGAGGCGGTCAAGGCGGCGTTGGTGGGGGAGGGACTTGAAGTAGTTGAGCTCTCTTAAAACATAGAGAGGGTCGGCCCTAAAGGCGGCGATAAGATCTTTGTCAGAGACGGTGGAGAGGCGGCGATTAATGATTTTTTGGGCGGCAGAGCGGCCAGCAAATCTGTCTGATTCGGGTGAGGTAGTGCTAATACCAAAGGGTGGTTTTTTA
>Ga0209976_10002005_pt1 | contig 11740 bp, 7 predicted proteins | sample SumtaG_FD_182806 | JGI IMG/M metagenome (GOLD analysis project Ga0209976, IMG submission 182806) | Deep subsurface microbial communities from Indian Ocean to uncover new lineages of life (NeLLi) - Sumatra_00157 metaG (SPAdes) (version 2) | ecosystem: Environmental > Aquatic > Marine > Oceanic >... | reverse complement strand
AAAAGTTTAAATTATACTTTAAGCTACATGATTGAACGCTCAAAAATTTATCCCGCTGAGCAAAAGATAACCTGGTTAATTGAAAAAGCTATAAGTGTAACTGAGGATTCAATTTTATCATCTGATCATGAGATTGTGAATCCAGACTCAGGTGTAAGATTTGAAATTGGAGCAACTAAGTATACAGATGAGTTAATAATATGTGAAAAATATATTGAAAATCAAAAGATACCTCAAAGTGAAGAACAAAAAATTGAAAGTATAATAACTTTTCTTGAAAATTTGAAAATCTCACGAGAATATATCAAACGAGCACGAGAAGCCATCATAAAAAATGAGTCTAAAGACGCTGTAAAGTTTTTGAAAAAAGGAAATGGATTTTTAGTATCCTTATTGCAATTAGCTCCAGGGCAATTAGAGAGATTTAAAGATTATAAGATTGTTGAACAACTTATATGCTCAGAAATCAGTAAAATGGAATTTTTACGAGCATTCCTTCTTGTTTCTCTTGGTCGGATCAGTACTTCTATAGATTCTCTCGAACGAGCCGCCTTATTTTCAATGATTATTCATAATTTTAAAACATGCTTAACACTAAATTATGTTAAAGCTTTGATTTTATTATTTCATGGGTTATATTCAAATGCCATAATGCAATATAACTTTACAGAAGAACTCGCTGAAATCTACAATGATGACAAGTTAAAACTTAAATGCCTTATTGGTAAAGCGATTGCTATTTATATTCAAGGAGAAGATAGAACTACGGCAATAAACATTATGGAAGGGATTTCTAATATTGATTTTGAGAAAAACTTCTTAGATGCCATCATTGTATTTAGTGAACTTGGTGATTATTTCTTAGCTTTGGGGCACTCTCAAATTGCTGCTAACCTTTACAACGAAGCTTTAGAAGTAAGTATTGATTATAAATTATCTTTTAAAAGTGATATTCTAATCGAAAAATTAAAGAGGGCTTATATAGCGACCGTGTTAAACGGATATTCCGCAGAAGATATTATGGTAGATAGGCTAGATGTTTTACTTGACAAAGCTTATTCAGTTAAAGACATTGAAAAATATAACGAACAAATCAAAAAGATTTCTAGTTTCAATATCTTGTTTTATACTCCTTTTCCTCACATAACAGGAAAAAAAAAGACAATCCCTTTTTCAAGCCTTCCAGATGAGCTGAAAGAGGATTATTTAGAAGTTGTCCACTTTGAGAAACTTACTGATGGGAAACAAAATCAGATCCTCTTTATTGTTTCTCATTATGAATTAGGTTTATTAGGGATTAAGGTTAAAACAGATGAAAATATCACGGGGATTGCTGAAAATTACTCCCTCAAATTAAAACCTACAAGCAAAGTAAAAATTTATGAACCTGATGAGGAATTAAAAGAGGTATATTTAATTCGTGCCATAATAGAAGTTACGGCAAAAAATCAATGCGAAATTATCCACACCTTACCTTCATTTTTCAAACAATTAAATCTCTAATTTTTAATAAATTCGAAAAAATTGTCTAGAAAGTTAAAATACTTTTCAATAAGATAAAATAAGATAAAAAAATAAATAAATAAATTAAAAAGGAATAAAGAAAATATAATGAATCTATTAAACATAATGTGATTTACTCGATGAACGATTTTAAGCAGACTAATAAAATTAATAACTCATTTGACAGAAAGGAAATTGTTATTCCAGAAGATATAGTCGATAAGTGGCAAAACATCATTAATTTAATGACCAACTTAATATCTGTACCTGTAGCATTAATTATGAAAGTTGATTCACCTTACATCGAAGTATTTCGCTCAAGTGAAACCAAAAATAATCCTTACAAGGTCGGAGATAGAGAGTATCTAATTGATTCTGGTCTTTATTGTGAGGCAGTCATTAAGTCAAAAGAAAAGCTATTAGTTCCTAATGCTTTAAAAGACAAAAATTGGAATAGAAATCCCGATATAAAGTTAGGAATGATTTCTTATTTAGGAGTCCCATTATTTTATCCAGATGGTGGAGTTTTTGGTACATTATGTGTGTTAGATATAAAGGAAAACAAATTCAATATTAACATTGAGAAGTTGATGCTTCAATTTAAGGAGTTAATTGAATCTCATATTTATTTATTAGATATAAATTATAAATTAGTTCAATCGAAGAATAAATTTAAAACCTTATTTAATGATAATTCAAGTGGAATTGCATATCATGAAATTATTTATGATACTAAAAATAATCCAATAGATTATATAATTAAAGATATTAATTCTCAATTCGAAAATATTTTATCTCTTTCAAAAAGAGATGTGTCAAATAAAAAAGCTACCGAAGTATATAAAACAAATATTGCTCCTTATTTAGATATTTATTCAAAAGTAGCTGAAACAGGGGAATCTACAACATTTGAGACATATTTTCCACCAATGGATAAATTTTTTGAAGTTTCTGCAATCTCTTCAAGAAAAGGAGAATTTATAACTATTTTTAATGAAATTACAAAAAGAAAGAAAGCCGAACAAAAATTAAAAGAATCAGAGAAAAAATATCGCAGAGCATATGAACAAGCAAATTTCTTTAAGGATTTGTTTTCTCATGATATTAGCAATATTATACAAGTGATAAATGGAGTCTCTTCAGTATATTCAAAATATAAAGAGAATCCTGTAAAAGTAGATGAATGTATGAATTTAATCAAAAGTAATACAAATAAAGCAATTCGGCTTATTTTAAATGTACGAAAGCTTTCCGAAATAGAAGAAAACGTCAAAATCCCATTAAAAAAAATAGATGCATATGAACTCCTCAATGAAACAATAAACCATATTAAAAAGAGTTTTCAAAAAAAACCTATTATTATTGATATTGAGAAAAATTTTGAAGTTATTTTTGTTCAAGCAAATGAACTTTTATTGGACTTATTTGAAAATCTTTTAATCAATGCTGTGAAATATAATGAAAATGATATAATCGAAATACTAGTTAAAATCTCTAAAATTATTATAGATGAGATTAGTTATATTAAAATGGAATTTATAGACAACGGAATTGGAGTTCCTGATGAGAGAAAGGAGTTAATATTTCAAAAAGGAAATCGAGAACTAAAGGGAGGAAAAGGTATGGGTATCGGGTTATCCCTTGTAAAAACATTAGTCGAATTGTATCATGGAAAAATATGGGTAGTGGATAAAGTTAAAGGAGAACATACGAAAGGAAGTAAATTTATTTTAGTTTTACGCGAAAAGTAGAAAGGCAATTCTAATAATTTATATCATAATGTACTTATTTTAACGGAATATGAAAAGAAATAACTAACTAACATTTTATGATATAAAATTAAAAAGGAATAAAAGTTAGAATTTAATATTTAAATTTTGATTGTCTTTATGAACTTTTACGTGAATCTTTACTGCGTTGACTAACTTGATGACTATGAACGGCACAGCTTATACAGTAATACTTTTTATTCTGAGCGCTCATAATAATGGTGCCTGCTTTTTTAAGTTCACCATACATTCTCCCATCAACGAGCGATGTTCGACGAGTAACTGCTTTAGCTTTGCTTTTTACAGCAAAAACGAAGTGTTTTTTACTCTTGCAACTAATCTTCCACACTTACTACATTGGACTTTGCCATAACTTCCCTTGCGGCTGCCAGTTTTGCCACCAGATTTTCTCTTCTTAGGAATTGTTCCAACCTCCTTTTCTGTAATTCTCATTTATTCTTCAAATCTCTAAGAATTTGAATTTGACAAAACTTAAATAATTTGTTCTTAAAAATCCATTTTTTAGCCTTTGTATAGAACAGAAAAAATTCTGTTAAGTTAACTAAGTATTCTCTTTATTAGGATTTTGAACCTTTAGGATTTTAAAGGTAAAAATTATTCGCTGAGCGACAGTATAAAGGAGCGCTAAAGTGTAAATAATTATTGATATTAAAAAAATAGGGGTAACTGGTATTCTGGTTATAATTGGAACTAATATAGTTATAGGAGCACCTAAAAAAACACCACTTAAGAAATAAAACCACATTTCAAAGAGTAAAACAAATAACAAAAATAAAATTCTCTCTGCACGCTCCATAAATCCAACACCTTTCATATTTACACCTTCGTTTTCTGCTCTTGAACGCGTATAAGAAATCATAATAACTAAAAACAAGATAATATATCCTAATATATAATTCACTAATCCTCCATAAATCAAACCCAATATAAGCACAGCATCTGAAATCCTGTCTAAATTTGAATCAAGAAAGGCCCCCGATTGCGTTTCTTTATCAGTCCTTCTTGCGACCTCTCCGTCAAATAAATCAAACGCACCTGACAATCCCATCAAAAAAGGTACAATCCAAGCAAACCACAATGAAAAATAAATCCACCCGATTGCTATTAAAAATGCAGTTGTTATTGAAATTATAAATCCTATGAACGTTATTTTGTTAGGGCTAACATTATGTTTAATTAAAAAGTTAACCGGACGATCAATGTATTTATTATACTTATGTAAAATTTCTTTCTGCCGTACTCTTTTTGTCATACCGTCTATCTCATTCAATTTCTTTCTATTTCTCTGAGTCTTATAGTTTGAATTATTATTGTTAAAAGTTGTTTTAAATAAAAAATTTATTGTAAAAGAGTTAATAAATTTAATTTTATCAATCTAATTACTGAGGAAGCTAAATATAATCGATTTCCTAAGCTAAGATTTGGAAGATCCATAGCTAATACTTCTTCTAAATTCATAATATCACCACTTTGATTTCCTACAATAAAAATTACTTCTTTTTCTAGAACGATTCTGTTAAGATTACTGAAAAAATCATTTCCTTTTTCCTGTAAAATATACGCTTTATAATTTAATTTTAATAATTCTTTCAGAACTTCAATAACTCCTTTTTCTGAGGTGCTAACTAATCTTAACGGATTATTATCGAGCTTATTTTTCGAATTTCTATTTCTAATTAAATCAACAAAATAATCTGTAAACATTAATTCATTTTTAGGAAAAGTTTCATAATTTAATCCATTTGAATCGAATTTGTAAGTCCCTAATTTATTTAAAACCACCCACACTTGTATATCTTTATCAAATTCATTATTGCCTAATAATGCTGCTAATATACAACGAGAAATTACATCTAATCTCCCTGAAGATCCAGGAATATCTTTAATTGTATAATTAGTTACATTTACTGTCGTGGAATAAATTAAAAAAATTATAGTCATTCCGGTTTTAAGTCTTTTTTATTAATTATTTTAAATAGATAAAATTAATAATTCTTATTAATACTCTTTATTTAATAATCAACTACAAATATGATACATTTTTAAAAGATAAAACAAATGTAAAAATCTCTTACACACATATATCGTCGGAGAAACTTAATGACAATTGATAAATATATAAAAAAGGAAGCATTCAAAATAGTAATCGCTGGAGATGGCGCAGTAGGTAAAACTTCGATCGCAAAAAGACTCGCGGGAAATTTAAATGTTAATGAAGCATTGAGTATGACTCCTGGAATTGATTTCCAAAGTGTTAAAATTGAAAGCTATCAACCTATTGAATGTCAACTCTGGGACTTAGGAGGACAAGACCAATTTCGAGAGATCCAAGACGAATTCTTCCAAGGAGCGACTATAATAATTATCATGTTTACTGTTGATAGATATAGCTCTTTCATGAATCTTAAATCTTGGTTATCATTTATTCCTAAAAATGTAGAAATTTCTTATTTTCTCCTCGCAAACAAAATTGATGCCTTACATCGCGTTGTTGACAGACAGCATGCCATAGAATTCGCAAATGCAAATAATATGATATACTATGAGGTTTCAGCTTTAACGGGTAAAGGATTTGATGACTTTAAGGAAGATCTCTTTAAAACCATTGAATATCTTTATATTGTTAGAAAGGATCAGTAATAAATATCAGAATCAGATATCTAAATACTATCTAAAAAAATTATTATCCCTTCTAACATGTTTAAAGATCCACATTACTAAATTCGTCTTTTGATCAGGCGTCCAGCCCTTCCACGTTTTTGAGGGATTATGCCCATGATCAACCATTAAGTCAGGAAATGGTCCAAGAATATCTCCATTCCATGTGATGTTTGCCGTTATAATTGTTCTCCCGTTAGGATCTTCATTGTTAGGAATCTTTATGGTCATAGGGATCTCCTCAAATGTCTTTGGATTTATATTATATGATAATTTTCCCATTTCTGCCTCCCAATTATCAGGGAGATTTAATTCAATTTCTACCGAAGACGTTTTGTTGAGATAATTCCGAACTATCAAATTGGTTTTAAATTGGCTTCCCGGCGCTGTTATTACTCGAATTGGTTTAAAACTTATCCAGTTAGGGTCAAAACCCATGTTTGCGTCTTCTTGGGCGACAATCTCAGATACTATTGGTTCATACTCCGAAACATATTTTTTGTACTCTTCTAAAAGTTCCCGATTTACTTTAATGATTCCATAGTGGCTTATCGCTAAATATTCCGGATTGCATTTCAATAGAATATCAGCACATTTCATATGTCCTACATCTTTACCTAATCGGCAATAGTTTATACAATTCATGTTATTAAATCTGTTCTTCCAAAATAGCTGTGCGATACTGTCTCCTGTCCAAAATACACTCTTTCCGTCAACTTTGCCAAACATTCCCATGTGATATTCTGTTTGACCTGGAAAATGAAAAACTTGAAATTCATAATCATCCCATTTTAATGTTTCACCGTCTTTCAGTACTCTATCTACTTTAACAGGAGTTTCTGTAAGGCATCCAATTCGATAATGCGTTGGATTTTCTAATACATCCACTACATTTTCAAGAGCATATATTTTTATCCCTTTTTTCTGCAATAGGCTAAAGCCTGCTGTGTGATCATCATGATAGTGTGTAGGAATAACAAAATCAATGTGTTTGATATTATTTTCCTCTAACATCTTATCTAATTGAGCTTCTGTATATCCAAAAAAACTGCACCCCGCAAAATCAATTAAGATACAATTCTCATGGCTTCCCTTAATAATATAAGGGGGGCTAAATCCTCTATGTAAGACACTGGGAAAAAACTCTTCAAGACTTACCATTGGAATTCCTATTTGTTCTTGTTCTTCAGTAAAAATATCCTCAATGCTTGCATTTCTTGAAGAAAATATATTCCTTGCTCGTTCAAATCTGGCCACTAAAGATTTAATCTCGCTTCGAGGATCCTCTATTTGATCTCCATGAGAGGGTAAAAGCATATCAGGTTGATTGTTCAGAAGTTTTTTAAAGGATTCAAAAGAGCGGACGATGCCATTTTCCCCGTTATCATTATAGAAATATTCTAAATCATAATATGTTATTACCTTCCCTCCTGAATGAATCAAATCTCCCGTAAAAGCCAACTTTTTACCCTCTATCTCTAATAAATAAGATAAACTCCCAGTAGTATGACCAGCTGTTTCGAGTATTTTCAACTTGTAAGGTCCAAATTCAAAAGTATCGTCGTCTTTAAATGTTATCTCCAAAGGGATATTATATGTAGAAGTGAAAAACGTTGGCTTGAAAAAGTAAATGTCGTAATACGATTTTTTTTTCCAGAAATCTTCTGCTTCCGAAAAAAGTTTTTTCTCCGTATCAGGAGCAGCAATCTTAATGTTTTTTTTTAGAGCAAGCGAATCCCCATAACATTGATCTCGATGGTAATGTGTATGAAGAATATATTCCACGTTTTCAACGCCTATTTCTGATAAATGATTGAGTATATCTCCCGAACCAAAGTCTATAAGAATCGCGCTATTTTCATTTTTAATTGCGTACACATTAACAGAATCAATAAACCTATACACATTTTTTATTACTTCAGTAAAAGACATTCTATCACTCCAATTTCATATGTATTTCAATTTTTCATCTGAATAAAAATAAATGGATTTTAATTTTATATTGATTAATTAGATTTGATGTAAATTAAACCTTTATTATAGTTAATGGACTTTGGTATCATGAAATTTTAATAAAAAAAATTACTCGTATATTTTTTCTTTTAAATAGAGTAAAGAGGATAAAGATGTTAAATTATATATAGAATAGAATTATTATTTTAAATTAAAATAATTTTAATTATGACAAAAATCATTTTTATATAACTCTCATACCATTTATTTAAATAAAATAGATATATATTTGTGATGTATTAATTAGTTCTTATAATTGAGGTGGATTTAATGGCTAAAAGTAAGACTTTCGATTATAAAAGTGATTGGTTTCAATATTTTGAAGGAGTTTTAAAAAATGAGTATAAAGATGATGAGGATTTTCAAAATAAAATAAAAGCGAACATTGTGGAATCAAATTATAGTTCAATAAAAGATTTTGAAAAAAGCCATAAAGAAATTAAGTTAATTCCTTCAAAAGAAACTACATTTTATAATATACAATTCAAGGGACAAAGGAAAACCCCACACTATCTTTATCTTGATATTGAAGATGAAAGATTCTGGGTAATTCATAATATTGAATCTCAAGAGGAAATTTTGGCAAAAATTAATGACATTTTCTGTAAAAGCTATTTACAGGATCATATTTATATTCCAAATCAAATGATGGAAAAATATTGGACTGATTATAGTCAAGATTCAATGGGTGTAGGATTAACGTTTGATCAATTATTTTTGGAAGAGGAAGACCAATTTTCTTTTGGATCTGAAGAAGATTTCGAATATAATATTGATTTTACTTTAAGATTATGGCCAAAAAGAAGAAATACTATGAAGTTTATTCTCAAAAAATTTAAAGAAATAGATCTACCCATTAATTTCAGCTATTTGAATTATATATTTCAAAATGAAAATAATGAAATTTTGATGAAGGAGAACTTTTTTCGAGATGGAAGATTCACCGTTGAAAAAGGTATTGATTTATATAAACATATTAAATTTATTGATAAAATTAAAGAGGATTATAGCTCAAAAATTAATATTATCGAAGAGAATAGAGTTGACTGGGAGAAATGTAAAGGTGAGATATTTAGAATTAATTTTCAAAAAAAAATAGATCCAAATACTGTTGTATCAATTTTAAAAAAAAACTTCTCAATCTTTAGGATTTTTCTTTTCTATTTATATAGATCTAAAGATTATTATTTCTACGAATGTCTTGATGAGCACACAGGAGGTAAATTTGGGTTACAAATTTTCGATAATAAAATATACATCAATATAGATTCTCAATCATGTGGTAATTTAATAATGAGATTATTTACAAATCTTCAAAATCACTTATCGCCTGATTTAAAATTAGAAATAGACAATCACGAATCAATATTATGATTATAAATAATAATGAAAATCTGTAATGAGACAAAAACATTAAATTTTTTACTAGCATGTTTTAAAAGTTTAAGAAGTTTAGTAAAAGCTGTTTTTGAATTTGATATAAGGTTATCAGGAGGAGAAACTATAAAGCCAGATTTATTATGCTATATCATCTATAATCAAATTCCATTTTATTCATTATTCGAATTTAAAAAAAAAAAGCTTAGCTCTCAATTAGAGGGTCAGGAGTTAGAACGAGTAAGAAAACAATATCATAACTATCAATCATTTAATGTATCTGACCTTGAAGGTCTATTTATCCCTAAAGATTTAGAATCAAAAATATATATCAATTACTTATTTTTAAACACACATCAAATAAAAATTGAAGAATTCATAAATTTAATTCCAATTCAAGATGATATTGATATCTATTCTTTATTAATTAATAGGAGAAATTTAATAAAAGTACAATCAAGTAATCAAACACTTAATAGTAAAATGATGGAGGAATTTATTCAATTATCTAATGATGAAGATAATTGGAATAAGGTTTACATTCCATTTACATTTAATGATATCGTAGATATACATGGAGATAGAAATAATACTAGAATTAATAGAAATGCGGGATGTATATTAACAAACAGTTTAATGCAGTTTATAATTGCAAGGAAAATTATAGGAAAGCCAAATAGATTTAGAATAGATGAGTTTATTGATTTTATTTTTAAGAATAATTATAGAAATTTTAATATAGGTAGAGAAGAAAATGAATCATTAAAGAAAAATATGAGATTGTTTTTACACTTTATTTCAGAAGAATTACCTGATAAAATTAATATAACTCCATTGCTCGAGCGAATCAATCAATCAGAATATAGAATAAAGATAAAAAAAACCAACACGTTGGTTAAGAGAGCTGAAGAAATAAAAATACAGGTTGTAAACTATTTTATACAAACCAGAATAACAGATTTTAAGTTTAATTGAATGCCCTTTATTATATTCTCAAATAAGAAAGAAATTTAAATTTTAATATAGGATTTATAAATACGGTTAATTGTAACCTTCGAATATTTGAAAATATAATTTATCACCATTAAGCGTTGATTTTCCCGTCTCTTTTAATTCGATGGTATTATATTTCAAAGATTAATTAGTTTGGATATAAATTAAACCTTCATTATAGTTGATGTGTCTTGAAAATTTAACATCTATGTCATTAAAATTACATTTTCATACTTTTATCTAAATTTTTCATATCGCATTCTTGAGGAACTTTATAACCAATAATTTAGTTAATTATGTTTGTTCAACCAACTCGTCATATTTATTCAGAATATTTTCATACTATTGTCCATTACCGAGAGATTTAAATATTGGTAGGAAATAATATTAATAACAAATCGAAAAATTTGTTGATAAAAATGAAAATCGAAAAGAAAGAAAAGAAAGTCTCCTCTGGCTGTAAAAGTTTCAGCGATTTACACTGGAACGTCGATTGTGGGGGAGATTGTGTTTCCGCCGCCTGCAAAAGTCGTGGAGGTTTACTCTACGGCGGAGATTGTGGCGGAGATTGTTAGACATTAAATTTTTGAAGAAATTCTTCAATTTCTTCATTTTTTTTTAATTCTTTCTTATTTTTCTCGGCTACTAATCGTATTCAGATCTCTCCTTTTTTTTTATTTTGAATATATTTTATGATATATGATATATAAGTGAAGAAGAATGCTGAGTTTTTAGAAACTGCATATACTATCAAATTTTTCTATAATTTCTTAATTTTAATGGGATTTTTTAGATTCAGGAATTGAAAAGATGGTCAATTTTCGTTTTGACATTTCTGTGAAATCTAAAAATTTTTCAGTATATGTGTAAATGTTTGTAAATGCGGTCAGAGCTATAAGAGAAAAATTGAACCCTGTTCACCAAATACATTACAGAAATTTAAAAGAACTAAAAAAATTTCGTTAAAATAAAAAAAGTTTATACAATTTATAGAGTAACATTTATAAAGATGAATATGAATATGATTTTTTATGGTGAAAATATGAAATTAGCTAAATTATCAAAGTTTTTTATTTTTGGGAATTCAAAAATTAATTTTTTTCAAAAAACTGCTTTTTATATGATGTTCAGCATTTTTATGAAAAATTAAACAATGTTTATTAAAAAAATAAAATTTTTTAAATTTTAAGTGATAACGCATTATATCTATATTTGATTAAACAAACAACATTCAAATTTTTTTTTATTATATTACCTTAATATTTTTATTTTGAGGACTTATTAATTTATCAATGCATCTCAAAGATATTCCTTCCATACCCCGCCACATTGTCTTAAGAAGATACGAAGAAGTGAACATCTTTGATTTGAAAAACGACGAGTCTTTTGTTATTGATGAGGAAGCC
>Ga0209976_10002000_pt1 | contig 11755 bp, 12 predicted proteins | sample SumtaG_FD_182806 | JGI IMG/M metagenome (GOLD analysis project Ga0209976, IMG submission 182806) | Deep subsurface microbial communities from Indian Ocean to uncover new lineages of life (NeLLi) - Sumatra_00157 metaG (SPAdes) (version 2) | ecosystem: Environmental > Aquatic > Marine > Oceanic >... | reverse complement strand
CGCAAGCGGGCGCGTATAACTCGGATGTGCCCGTTCCACTAGATAGGTGACTGCCATGACCTCCGGTCGGTCCCCGGTTAGCAGCGTTACGGGCACGAGAGCTTCGCGATAGACGCTGATCACCTGTTCGCGCTCGCGCAAGTATTCCAGCGTTTCGTGCGCGGCTTTTGGTGAGACGCGAAAAGCGATCCCCTCGCAGACGCCTCCGCGATCAAGCCCCAGCACGAGGCCTGGACGGCGGGGCGAACCGCGATGATAGCGTGAGTAGATGCAGAAGCTGCGCCGCCATCCGGTGAGCTTGGCGTGCACCGTCTCCTCGAACGGGAAACCCGGCCGCCACATGAGCGAGCCGTAAGCAAAAATCCAGAGATCGTGCGAATTCGCCATCGCTACCTGGTTTCAGCCTTTCCCTTCTTGGCGTCGGTGGGCGCATCGGTCTGTGTACCGCGGCCAAAGTCAGGGGCGGTCGTGTCCTGACCGGCCTGAATAATGCCACGCCGAATGGAACGCGCTTCGGCAAACAGCCGGAAAAGTTTATCCCCGTCGCCGAACCTTATTGCACGCTGCAGCTCGGTCAAATCTTCCGAAAAGCGCCCGAGCATCTCCAGCACCGCCTCCTTATTATTCAAGAATACGTCGCGCCACATGGTCGGGTCAGAGGCAGCAATGCGCGTGAAATCACGAAAACCGCCGGCGGAAAACTTGATCACCTCCGTATTCGTAACTTGTTGCAGGTGTTCAGCCGTATTGACTATATTATAGGCAATCAAGTGCGGCAGATGGCTCGTGATCGCGAGCACCAGATCGTGATGCTCCACACCCATGATCTCGACCTTTGCGCCGAGCGCCATCCAAAACGCCTTGAGCTTTTCGACGGCGGCTTTGTCGGTCCCCGGTTCAGGCGTGAGGACCGTCCAGCGGCCGTCAAACAACTCGGCAAAACCCGATTCCGGCCCTGACTTCTCGGTCCCCGCGATGGGGTGGGCGGCGATGAAGTGCACGCCCTTTGGTACGTGCGGAGCGACGTCACGCACGACTGCCGCCTTGACAGAGCCGACATCGGTCAGGATCGCTCCTTGGCGCAAATTCGGTGCAATCTCCTCGGCAATCGGCCCACAGGCTCCGACGGGAACGCCCAATATCACAAGATCGGCACCCTTCACCGCGTCGGCTGCTTTCACACAGCCGCCGTCAATGAGACGCAGCTTAAGCGCCGTCTCGATTGTCGCCTTGGTGCGCGCACTCCCGACGATCGTTTGCGCCAATCCCTTGCGCCGCACAGCGTGGCTAATGGACGATCCGATGAGCCCGATACCGATCAACGCAATGCGTTCGAACATAGGTTGCGTCATGCAGCCGGCCTCCCGAGAAACTCAGCGAGTGCTTTAACGACCGCGCGATTGTCGGCCTCCAGTCCAATTGTCATTCGCAGGGCGTTCGGCAGGCCATAGGCGCTAACGCGCCGCACGATGATCCCGCGCGACTTCAGGAACTGATCGGCAGCAGCAGCGCTCTTGTCCCGTTCCGCTGGAAAATGAACGAGAATGAAATTGGCGGCACTCGACGTGACATCTAAGCCCAGATCCGTAAGCTCGGCGGTGACCCAGCCGAGCCACTGCTCGGTGTGCGTTACGGCCGCTGCCTCGTGCGCCTGATCCTCGATGGCGGCTACACCGGCGGCCATTGCCGCGGCGGACACGTTGAACGGACCGCGGATGCGATTGAGCACGTCGGCGATCTCTGGCGGGCAGTAGGCCCAACCGAGGCGTGCGCCGGCGAGCCCGTGGATCTTGGAAAACGTGCGGGTCATCACGGTGTTGTTCGTTGTCGCAACAAGCTCGATGCCCGCCTCGTAGTCGTTGTGCCGCACGTACTCGGCGTAGGCCGCGTCGAGCACCAGTAGAACGTCGTCCGGCAACTCGGCGCGCAGGGCCCGCACCTCGCCTATCGAGATATAAGTGCCCGTCGGGTTGTTCGGATTGGCTACAAACACTATGCGCGTTTGTGGCGTCACGCGCGATAAGATCTGCCCAACATCGGTCCGGTATTCCGTCTCGGGCGCCACGACGGGAACACCCCCGTTGGCGAGAATGATGATGCGATAGAGTAAAAAGCCGTGTTGTGTAAATATCGCCTCATCGCCAGGCTCCAAATAAGCTTGTGCCATCAGGCTCAAAATCTCGTCCGATCCCGCCCCGCATACGATGCGGTCCGCGTTCAGCCCATAACGCCCTGCAATAGCCTTGCGCAACGCCGTGACGCTCCCATCAGGGTAGCGCTCAAGCTCTGCGGCGGCTTGCCGGAATGCTGTAACGGCCTTCGGACTAGGACCCAATGGCGTCTCATTGGACGAAAGCTTGATTGGCGTTTCGTCAGCACCAAGCGCGCTTTCACCCGGCACGTATTGCTCGATCTGGAGAATGCCCGAACATGGTGAAGGCGCGGGACGTGACATTGTGGGCCTCACTTGGTCTTGCATAGGCCCCATCACAGTGGCGTACGCCGGCCATGGGGCCCCGACTGATAGACAGCCAATAACCCGAAAGCAAAGAAAAGATTGACTTTCCAGGTCTAGTGCCTAGCTAAAGCTCGTCCTCGAAAGCGCAATAGAAGAAGACTAAGCTAAAGACCAGAGCCCAGTGTCAGAGACGAGGAATGAATACCGCCCCCGTGAAATCTTTCGATGACTCGACGAATGTACGCATTGCGGAGGCGAACAATCCCTCAAGCAGCGTCGTGCACTTTCCCGACAGCGAGCCCTTGCGGCTTGCCTGCGACCAACTGCTGGCGCCGATCTCCATCGCCTACCAGACCTATGGCGAGCTCAATGCCGACAAGTCGAACGCAATCCTAATCTGCCACGCGCTGACCGGTGACCAGTACGTCGCAAGCGTGCATCCGATGACCAAGAAGCCCGGATGGTGGGAGACCCTTGTCGGCCCGGGCAAGCCCATCGATACCGATCGCTTCTTCGTCATCTGCCCAAACATTCTCGGCAGTTGCATGGGCTCCACCGGTCCGGCTTCGATCGATCCGAAGACCGGCCAGCCATACGCGCTCAATTTCCCAGTCATCACCATTGGCGACATGGTTAATGCGCAGGTGCGGCTCATCGACCATCTGGGGATTGACCAGCTCTTTTGCATTCTCGGCGGATCGATGGGCGGAATGCAGGTTCTGGAATGGGCCTCAAGCCACACCGAGCGCGTCTACTCCGCTGTGCCTATCGCCACCGCGGCGTGGCACTCCTCGCAGAACATTGCCTTCCACGAGGTAGGGCGTCAGGCCGTCATGGCCGATCCTGATTGGTGCGCAGGCGACTATCACGCGCACCATAAAGTGCCGTGCAATGGGCTCGCCGTTGCACGCATGGCCGCGCATATCACATATCTGTCGGAGGAAGCGCTCCACCATAGATTCGGACGCAGTTTGCAACGCGGATCAGAACTAACGTTCTCCTTCAACGCGGACTTTCAAGTGGAGAGCTATTTGCGTCATCAGGGGTCGACTTTCGTCGACCGCTTCGATGCCAATAGCTACCTCTACATCACGCGCGCTATGGACTACTTCGATCTTGAGGCCGAGCATGGCGACGTGCTTGCCAATGCCTTCCGTGGCACCAAGACGCGCTTCCTTGTCGTCTCTTTCACAAGCGACTGGCTCTACCCCACGCGTGAAAGCCGCGAGATCGTGCGGGCGCTGAACGCTGTTGCCGCCAACGTCTCCTTCGTCGAAATCGAAACGGAAAGCGGCCATGACGCTTTCCTGCTCGATGAGCCGGAATTCTTCGCCACGGTACGCGGTTTTCTCAATGCGGCCGGCGTGAAGCGCGGGCTCAGCAAGTAGTGCCAACCAAGATGCTTAAACTCAGCAACCCGCCCCATGACGCACACCGTGCCGACCACCTCCTCATCGCCGAAATGGTGGAGCCGGGCACGCGCGTGCTGGATGTAGGCTGTGGCGATGGCGAGCTCCTGCACCTGCTTGCGCAAACAAAGTCGGTCGACGGACGCGGCGTCGAGCTTTCGCGCGAGCGCGTCAATGCCTGCGTGACGCGCGGCCTCTCCGTCATACAGGGCGACGCCGACGTCGACCTCGACGATTATCCTGACCAGGCGTTCGACTATGCAATTTTGAGCTTAACGATCCAGGCGACGCGCTATCCCCAGAAAGTACTGGAAAATCTGTTGCGCATCGGGCGTCAGGCCATCGTGTCGTTCCCAAACTTTGGACATTGGCGGATCCGCACGCAGCTCCTATTCACCGGTCGCATGCCGCAGACAGAAAACCTGCCCGAACCGTGGCACATGAGCCCAGACTCGCACTTGTGCACCATTAAGGACTTCGCCGATCTGGTCGCGCTCGTCGACGCGAAAGTGGACGCCGCGGTCGCCTTTAATTCGTGGGGCCGCAGGCTCCCCATCCGGCGCTCGCTTTCATTGCAGAACCTGTTCGGCGTGAAGGCGGTCTTTGTCTTGCGCAAACGCAACGGCGGTTGAGCGCGCCTAGAGCAAGATCGTTCTTGATGGAATCACTTGGCCTTCGCCCGGGAGGTCTCCAACAGATAAGTGAATCTTGCTCTAAATCAAAAGTGTAGAGACTGATTCACGTTTCACTTGGAAACGCTTGAGTCGTTCCAAGTGAAACGATCAGGCTCTAGCCCTGAGGCGGACGGCTTGGCCGGTAGACGCCCGCATTTGGATCCCACACGAGTGTGCCGAGATCCTTAACGGGGATTCTGGCACCCTTCTCTTCCCGGCTCAGCTCGTCATGCGCGAGGCGTGTCGCTTCCGCGACGCGCGTAATTTCCTTGGCAAGCCAGCGGACGCCGGCAACTATTCCGGCTCCGACGAGCAGTGCGGTAACAGCTTGCGGCATGACCGACACTCCTTTCTGAAGCGCCCCTTCATAATCCAAACCTGGACCATAGCGCCCTAGCCTCGACAGCCGATATCAGATCTTCTGCCAGGGCAAGCCGTCGGCCGGTTAAATCCTCGTAACCTTGGGACGCCCCGGGTGGACGTCTTAGCCTCGAAAGCAAGTCTGTACGGCCAAGCGGGACGACTTTCAGCCGCACATCGTCGCCATGCAGCTCGCGCATTTTTGATCGGATGTCAGCGACGCCGTCGATAAGCCCAAACTCAAGGGCCTTGGGCCCTGACCAGAACGCGCCGGAGAAGAGCTCCTGATCGCTACCCTTAAGCCGGCCAGCGCGGCGCTCCTTGACGACGCCGATGAAGACGTCATGCACATCACGCTGCAGCTCCTTGATGCGCTCAACGTCGGGCGGCTTTTCGGGCAGGAATGCATCGAGCGCGCCTTTATTTTCACCTGCGGTATAGACGCGCCGGGAGATTCCCAGCTTTTCGATTGCTTTGTCGAAGCCGAAACCAGCGAAGATCACCCCGATCGAGCCAATAATCGAGGAAGGATCTGCGTAGATTTCATCGCCCGCCACCGCCAAGTAATAGCCGCCTGACGCGGCCACATCTTCACAAAAAACGTAGACGGTCTTCTCATTTTCCTCGGCGAGCTGGCGGATACGGCGAAAAATGAGACTCGATTGGACCGGCGAGCCGCCGGGCGAATTGACGATCACGGCGACAGACGGCGTCTTCGACATTTTGAACGCCTTCTCGATCGCACCGGCGCAGACGCCGATCGAGAGGCCTGGGCGCAGCGGCGTCGCCATGCCGATAGGACCCGAAAAACGCAGCACTGGAACGACGGGACCACTTTTAAAAGGCCACATGCACGCTAACCTCGCTCGTGAAGTGTCATGAAAGGGCTGAGCTGAGACATTTAGGTCATGCGGCCCGCGACGGCTAGACCGCAGGTGTCATGGATAGCGCAGCACCATGCCGCAGGATTGCCTGGGCGTCGTCGGTGAAGGCATTGCCCGCTCCATGCAGCACGAAGCCCGGTAGCAGGACGGGCGCGGCGCGACTGCCCTTTATGCCTTGAACAATAACACGATGGGCCTGGGCGCCTTGGCGCGGATGCAGCGCCAAGATCTTGAGCGCGCCGAAACGGCCATCCAACGCGGCAAGCAGGCGCGTCAGCGCTGCTGATTTATGAATAAGCGTGACGCCGCCGCCCGGCTGCACCATGCGCGCCATGAAGCGTGCCCAACGATCCAGGCTATCGCTCGGCATGGCATGCGCGGCCGCTTTCAATTGATCGGGCGCCAGCGTGCCCTTTTCCAAGGCGTGAAAGGGCGGGTTCGCCATCACATGGTCGAAGCTCTCGGCCTCAAGCCCCGCTGCCTCCAGCTCAGCTTGGGCCAAGCTGACATCACCCTCCACGACACGCGCACGATCCGCGAAGCCGTTGCGCCCCACGTTCTCTGCTGCAATACGCGAAAGGGCTGCCTCTTTTTCCAAGAGAGTGAGATTCACTTTGGGATCTCGCCGGGCAAGGCATAGCCCCGCGGTGCCGACGCCGGCGCCAACATCAAGAACGCGCGCACAGCCGGTCGGCACCGCAGCGGCCAACATCACTGCGTCGAGACCGGCGCGGTAGCCGGATTCTGGTTGAAGAATTTGTAGCTCACCACCGAGGAATGCATCGTCCGTGAGCGCTGCATTCTCAAGGCTTGCGGCGGAATGAGCAGTCACTCTAAAATCCACTCCTTCAGATCCGCTTCTCTTAGTATGCGGCACGCTTCGGACCAGCGGTCTTCAGGGACGGCGATTCGCTGAAGTATCGCGCCGAGCGTCCCTTGCACGGCGCTCATGTTGCCATCAAAGATGACGGCCTCGATCCCTGCTTCGCGAAGCAGAGTTTGCACGAAGTTGAGGAGCACGGGATCGTTGGTTCTCATGAGGTCTCGCATGGCCCACTGTCCGAAAGTTCTCGCGCGCGCACCCTAATCTGTGCTTACACTTCATGCTGCCTGTAATGCTATAGCACCATCGCGAAGACAGCGGAGGGAGTACGTCTTGGGTCAGGTAATACCATTTGAAGGGCCACGAAAGCCGCCGGAAAGCCTGAAGCCGCTTTTGGACCTCGTCACCGAGGACATGAGCGCGATTAATCGCATCATCCTCGACAAGGCGATCTCCGACGTTGAACTTATCCCCGAGCTCGCCCACCACCTCATCGATTCCGGCGGCAAGCGTCTGCGCCCGATGCTGACGATCGCAGCGTCTAAGCTATGCAATTACCGCGGCAGTGGGCACATTCGCGTTGCATCTGCCGTGGAGTTCATGCACACGGCGACGCTGCTGCACGATGACGTTGTCGATGACAGTGATCTGCGCCGCGGCAAGCAAACGGCACGCATCATCTGGGGCAACCAGGCCAGTGTGTTGGTCGGCGACTTCCTGCTCGGCCAGGCGTTTCTCATGTTGGTCGAGGTCGGTTCGATACCGGTTCTCAAGATTATGTCGAATGCGGCCGCGGTCATTGCCGAAGGTGAAGTCATGCAGCTCGCCGCCGCCAAGAATATGGCAACGACCGAAGACGATTACCTCACAATCATAAATGCGAAAACGGCCGCCCTCTTCCTAGCCGCGACCGAAGCGGGCGGGGCAATCGCCGAACGGCCTGCAGACGAGCAAGCAGCGCTAAAATCTTACGGGAAGAACTTGGGGCTCGCCTTCCAGCTCGTCGACGATGCGCTGGACTACTCAGGCGACAGTGCGCGTCTTGGCAAGGCGATTGGCGATGACTTCCGCGAAGGCAAGATTACGCTGCCCGTAATCTTGTCATTCCGGCGCGGCAGCGAAAGTGAGCGCCGCTTCTGGACCCGGACCATAGCCGACGGCGACATTAAGGACGGGGACCTAGAACATGCCATCGCCTTGATGAAGAAGCACAAGGCGGTCGACGCGACACTGGAGCGGGCGCACTCGTACGGGGCAGTCGCGCGCGACGCACTGGCAATCTTCCATGACTGCGAAGAAAAGACTGCGATGCAAGACGTGATTGCCTTTTGTGTGCAGCGTACACATTAGCAACGGCCAAATCCGGGATTTCGATTTCCCAAGTTTGGCGAGCGCTAGAGCCTGATCGTTTCACTTGGAAACGCTTGAGTCGCGTCCAAGTGAACCGTGAATCAGTCTCTACACTTTTGATTTAGAGTAAGATTCACTTATCAGTTTGAGACCTCCCGGGCTTGGCGAGCGATTCCATCAAGAACGATCTTGCTCTAGTCGGTGAACTGCGCAAGGCCGAGTATGTTTCCTTCGGAGTCCCGAAACCAAGCGGCGCGCACATTCTCAACCGTGGCGATGGAGTCGACTGTCTTCATGGGCGCAATGTCATACTCTTCAAACACGACACCACGCGCCTTGAGCTCGCGCACGTCCGCATCGATCTGACTTGTCGACAGACCCATGACGGTTTGAGGCGCTTGACCGGCATTCGGTGTTGGATAGAGCTGGAAGCGGGTGCCGTCCCCGGCTTGATACATCGCGCCTGCGGGTCGCTTCCAAAGCGGCTTGAAGTTTAGCTTCTCCTCATACCAGCGCATCGCCCTATCCATGTCGGCCGCGGGGATCGTCGTGTGAACACGTAAATCGGTCAACATAGCTCTTACTCCATCAGACGCCGCATCTTCTGAACAGCTAGCCTCGTGCTCTACCCGCCAAGATCGGTCCCGACGATCCACCATTGAGGGTGAGCCGCTTTCAGGGCATCAACCGCAGCGTCAACCGCCGCTCCACTTTCAAAAATACCAAAACACGTTGGCCCCGCGCCAGACAGCCCCGCATAAGCGCACCCCTCCGCGACCGCGAGTGTTGCGCGTACTGTCTCGATCTCTGGGACAAGCGCCACCGCCGCGGGCATCAAGTCGTTGCCGTGCTCGCGCATGAAGTCGAGGAGGGCGGCGGCATCTCGAAAGGGGCCAGGAGCTTGCGTCACGCGGCGCGTTCCACGCGCGGGGGGCGCGGCGAGCCGTGAGAACACTTGAGCGGTCTTATCCGCCGGCGCCGGCACCAGCGGATTGACAAGGACCGCCGGCAAGCGCGGCAAACCATGCAGCGTTCTTATGCTCTCGCCCATACCCGTCACGAATGCAGACGTGTCAGCCAGACAGACCGGCACATCGGCGCCCAGCGATGCTGCGATGGCACCCCAGTCGAGCCCCTCAGCGTATGCCGGATTGATGCCGCGGACGGCGCGCAGAACCGCTGCGGCGTCCGCCGAGCCACCACCCAGTCCCGCCGCCACGGGAAGATGCTTTTCGAGCACAACGCTCCCAAGCTCAATCCGCGGCTCGGCCTGGGCCAAACGCGCAAGTGCGGTCGTGATGAGGTTGTCGCCGCCAATCGCCGCAGCGAAGGGGCCAGAGACGCGCAAAGAGGTCTTGCTGCCCGGCACAAGCCGGACGACGTCACCGAGGCCGGTGGCAAAGACAATGAGGCTTTCGATCTCGTGGTAACCGTCCTGACGGCGGCCCGGGACCTTCAGGGTGAGGTTGACCTTCGGCCGTGCCGTCTGGGTGATCACGGACATTGAAAGGGGCCGTTCACACGCTGCATGCGGAGCGCGATGTTGACGCACGCCGCGGCGCGATCGTTACTTGTGCAGGACTACTCGACAACTGGCGAGGGCGGCGTGAGCTTCGATTCCTTGCGCGGCTTCTGCCGCTTGTTGGCCCCTGTCTTGTCAGACCGAGTAGGAATCTGCGCTTGCACTTCGGGCGGGAGACCGTCGGCAAGCTTTTTCTTGATCTTCGCAGCGTTCTCCGGCTCTGGATCGAGTGTGAGCGACTGGTCCCACTGGTATCGCGCTTCACGTTCACGACCAACCCGCCACAGCGCGTCACCCAGATGATCGTTGAGAACCGGATCCTCAGGCCTAAGCTCAACGGCGCGTTCCAGAAAGCGTACAGACTGCTTGAAGTTACCGAGTTTATAGTGCGCCCACCCGAGACTATCGACGATGTAGCCGTCGTCGGGCTTCAGGGCGACGGCTTTCTCAATCAGGGCCATGCCTTGCTTGAGGTTACGATTCTGATCGACCCAACTGTACCCCAGATAGTTCAGCGTCAACGGCTGGTCTGGAAAGAGCTTCAGCGCCTTTTGCAGATCGACCTCGGCCAAGGGCCAATTCTTTGTGCGCTCATAACATGTGCCGCGCGAGTAGTAGAAACTCCAATGGCGCTTTTCAAGACGATCCGGCAGAAGATCAATGGCGCGTGAATAATAATCTACCGCTTCGTCGAAACGCTTGCGGGATCGCATGATGTTTCCAAGCGCGTCGAGCGGTCTAATGTCGGTGGGGTTCGTGGCGGCAAGCTTGTCGAGTATCACCTGCGCCTCATCTACCTTGTCGAGCGAATTGAGGTCGAACGCTTTGCGGATGTCAATTGAGTCCTGCAGTGCTGTGCCCGGGGGGATGCGGTCGTAAGCGGCGATCGCATCGTCGTAGCGGCGCGAGGCCTCATACGCGTTGGCGAGAGCAGCGAGCGCAAAAGCATGGTCCGGCTGCAGGTAGAGGGCCATCTGCAGATATAAGATGCCCATGCTTAACCCACCTTCGCTGGTGAGAGCTTCGCCCAGACCGTAAAACACTTCCGTCAAACCGTCTTCTGGCGTCTTTATGAGCAACGAGATCTTTTCTCCAGCCTCGATTTTGTCAAGCAGGTCGCGTGCAAGCGGATGTGGCTCACGTTGCGCCTGATCTATCTGTTGTCGAAGAATAGATTTCGCCCGTTTGATATGACCGTAATGGGCCGCGTGGCGGGCATATGCCAGCGCGGTTCTAAGTGTGCGGTTATCCTCTTCGTAGGTACGCTCGAAAGCGGCGGCGGCCTCTTTTTGCCGGCCAGCGACGTCGGCAATCAACGCCTTATGGTAATTCAAGTAGAACTGCGCCCATTCGGCCTGCTTTGGCAAATTGAGCAGCTTGAGCGCCTTCTTGGTGTTGCCCCGGGCGACCTCGGTCCAAGCGCGCGCGAGCGTACTTGTCAGCTCACCGATGGGACCTTCGCTCGCCGTTTCAAAATTCTTCTCGGCCTTCGAGTAGGACTGTGAATTGAACGCGTCCAACCCCAGAAGGAGGTGCGCCATTCGTTGCGTCTTATCCTTATTGGCCGCAATCAGTTGTTTGGCCAGCGGAACAGCGCGCTTCCAGTTGCCCTCAAGCACCTCGACTTGAAAGCTTTGCTCCAGCAGCACTTCGTTTTCTGGGTCGGTCGCAAGCGCACTGCGGTAGAATAAAGCGGCGCTCTTTGCATCGTTTGCGCTCTTTGCGAGATTGGCGGCGAGGTAGCTGCCGATCAAGGATTGCGCAGCATCCCCGTGCTTAAAAACTTCACCGAACGCGTTAGGCGCAGACAGGCCTGTCGCCGTCATACCAAAGACGGCTGCCGACGTGAGCAACGCGACGCGAAGGCGAACTCGCATTCGACGTGTTCCTTCTTAGGAGCGGGCCGATTCCCGAATTGCACTTACCGTAGCAAACAAGGCCGTCGTTTGGCGAATTTCAAGTCGATTAGCGGTTTGTACTTGAATTCCCTGCGGGCGGGGCGGCCACGCCCCCTTGTTCAGTATCCTGGACCGTCCATTAAGGCCGGGCCAGGCTTGGCGAGGGAGAATAGACGGCAGACCGTGGGTCTACATTCCGGCGTAGTTGGGACCCCCTCCCCCTTCCGGACAAACCCACGTGATATTTTGACTCGGATCCTTGATATCGCAGGTTTTACAGTGGACGCAGTTTTGCGCGTTGATCTGAAAGTGCGCTTTCCCGCTGTCATCCGTGACAATCTCATAGACAGCGGCCGGGCAGTACCGCTGTGCCGGCT
>Ga0209976_10001999_pt1 | contig 11758 bp, 20 predicted proteins | sample SumtaG_FD_182806 | JGI IMG/M metagenome (GOLD analysis project Ga0209976, IMG submission 182806) | Deep subsurface microbial communities from Indian Ocean to uncover new lineages of life (NeLLi) - Sumatra_00157 metaG (SPAdes) (version 2) | ecosystem: Environmental > Aquatic > Marine > Oceanic >... | reverse complement strand
AAGAGATATATAAAGTTGCTTCTGAAAGCCGCGTTATTAAAATTCTAAATCCCGCACCTTTAAAAGCTATTCCAATAAATGTTTTAAAAAACATTGATATAATAATTCCAAATGAAGGGGAATTATATCGCTTACATTCCCTCTTAAAGCTCCCTGACATCAAATCTGAAGGGAAAAATAAAATTATCCAAACATCGAAAGCGATTGCGGATTTAGGAATACCGATTGTTATTACTACCTTAGGTGGCGAAGGGTGTTTAATTTATGACAGAGAAAATGAAGAGGTCATTGAAATACCCGCAATTAAAGTAAATACTGTAGATACAGTAGGAGCAGGGGACTGTTTCAATGGGGTATTAGCAAGTAAATTATGTAATGGCGAAACCATTGTAAATGCTGTAAAATATGCCACAACTGCCGCCTCTATAGCTGTAACTCGAAAGGGAGCCCAGGATTCCATGCCCTATCTTAATGAAATCGAAAAAAGATATCAAGAATATAACAAAATCATATAAACGAAAGGTTAATAGTTATAAGTATTAAATTTCAAATTTTATCTAATAATTTTCACTTCCATTTGGTGCTTTAGGAACTTGGCTATTTTAACTGAACAAACTGAGCTGATACTTTATTTTTTAGTAGGTATTTATATCATCCCTCAAATCATCGTAGGATTTTTTCTTTTATATAAATTCAAAAAAACCCGAATGATAAATCTTATTCCATTGGTAGTTTTTTTTTTCCTTAACGCGCTTGAAGTATTCTTAATCGCATTAAACGCTCCATTTATTGTATATCATTTAATTGTGTTTTTATCAAATATATCTTTAATCATCTTTACAAAATTTACATTTTATCAAGATAAAAAGAGCGCATTCAAATATATCCTAGGGTTGGCAGTTTTAATAAAAATAATCGATTTTATTTTAAGAAGTATTGTTCCATTCCCCATAGCTGTAGCTAATGGGCTCAGTAAGTCAGAAATACCGTTATACTATTTGAATTTAATCTTAACATCATCAATGATATTAGTTTCTTACTCTTGGTTTGCTTATTCTGCTTTAACATATTATAAAACTATTAAAGATGAGCCAATAGCTCCCTGGATAAAAAAGAGGTATTTAATTTTAGGGACTTCTGCGTTTTTTATATCATTAAATTCAATTTTTTATTTGTTCCTTCCTTATACTCCAGATCTTTTAAATAATCCTCAATATATTGTAGTAGCCATTTTAATATCTAGTATGAATGTTATTTTTTCACTAGGAAATTTAATGGGTTGGATGATGCCTAATAAACTTAAAATTTTTTTCAATAGAAATTTTGAGCCCGCTACATATGAAGACTTACCAGAAAAAGAATTAATGGAAAAATTAAAGTCTCAATTATCTGAAAAGATTCAAAATGGAAATAATTAGTTATCTAAGTGATTTTTTATCGTCTCAGCTAAATATTAGCCCGCCTGCGGTGAGAGGGCTGTTAAAATTATCAATAAAAGATGAATTAGGACCATTCAAATCCTTAGATAAAATTAGTTATAACGACTTGAAAACCACGATTCAAGATGCTTTAAAAAAAAGATTAGAAAAATTAGAAGTTTCGAATATTAACAATATAATTGAAAGTCTGTTAAAAGAATTACAAGAACATCAATCTTTGATTACTATGGGTAAAATCTGAATTATCTATAATATTAAATTAAAAAATAATTGAAATATTAAAATAAAAAATGTATTTAGAAAAAATTTCATCAAAAAGAGGTACGTGCCTCAGAAAGAACAGTTCTCAAAAATTAAAACTTTTAATGAATCAAAGCGATTTTAATTCAATTTTCATTATTAACGGGAACTTATTTATTACAGAAATTATCTCCAAAGATCACTTAACAATAAAACCAAATGATTACTATATGCTAATAAACAACGGGAATGAAACCCTTGATATAAGCTACAATTTAGATGTTTCTAATCATGAAATTATTTATGATCCATATAAATTTGAAACATTAGAAAAGAAAAATTATACTCCTAAAGATTTGAAAAAAATATACAAAGTTCCTGATGATTATATAGATACCTTGCCAAAGTGGTATAGCTTCAAATTTACTTATAAGAATTATAATATCATTTTTGTGAGACCCCAATTAGGAATCTCAATTCAAATACATAAACACAGAAACGAGTTTTGGGAAATTATAGCAGGGAAACCAATCATAATTAATGGCAACACCGTTCATTATTTTGTTGAGAATAATATTAAATTTGAAATCCCCATAAATACCTTACATTCTGTTATCAATCCTAATGTAGACAAATTTGTAATTTTAAAGGAGCAATGGAGTGGATATTTTGACGAGGAAGATATTAAAAGAGTGTTTAATCCTAATAACTATATCTAAGCAAAAACCTCATTCAAATGAAACTCATCAAAATAAACGATAAAAATTGAGCTTCTTTCAAACTTCACTTATTCCTTTTTAAATTTTATGCTTTTTACTCCCGTTCTTTGTAAATTTATAACTCTTTTTAATAAAGTTAAAAAATTAAGCAATACTAAAATCTTTACACGTAATATATAAACCATAAATTATATACGGAAAAATATAAAAGGAACAAGTAGATTGATGAAAAAATGGCTCCTAATGAAGAATTAAATGAAGAAGAATCAGACGAAGCAAAAGAAGAGGAGATTTCTGAAGAAGAAGATGAATTAGATACAGAAGCAGAGTTAGACCGTCTTAGATTTCATTATCGCGGCCACACATTAGACGCGCTGAAAAAAATGAATATGGATACATTTATTCAATTACTTCCCGCAAGAGCAAGACGTTCCCTAAGACGTGGTCTACCACCTCGTCAAAAAAAGCTATTAGAACGGTTAAGAAGAGCATATCGAGCGAAAAAAAGAGGAAAAGATCTCCTCACACGTACTCATGTAAGAGATATGATTATTTTCCCCGAAATGGTTGGATTAAAAATCGGTGTATATAACGGTATGAGATTTGAAATAGTTGATATTAAACCCGAAATGATCGGCCATTACTTAGGAGAGTTTTCCTTAACGAGAAGGCATGTACAGCACGGTAGCCCAGGGATTGGTGCAACAAGATCGAGTAAATTCGTTCCTCTGAAATAAGAAAAAAAGACCATAACAAATATAAATTTATGGATAAAATTAATAAAGAAAATTACTAAGAGTGATGAAGATTTTTGCCAAAATGGGAATATAGTTTTCAAGAACAAAGATATGATACAGATAGAATTGCTAAAGCATCTGGAAGAGATTTACGAATCAAACCTAAACACGCAAGAGAAATCTGTGCATGTATTAAAGGGATGAAAGTTGATCAAGCGAAGAGCTTTTTAGAAGATGTGATTCAATTAAAAAGATCCGTCCCATTTAGGCGTCATAAAAAGAAACAAGCGCATAGGAAAGATTTAAAAGAATTTAAATGGTATGCGGGGAGGTACCCTCAAAAAGCTTCGTCTAGAATTTACGAAGTTCTAACAGCTGTAGAATCTAATGCCGAGTATAAAGGCTTAGATGTTGACTTATGTCGGATTATCCACGCAGCAGCGAACAGAGGAAGGATTATAAAACGATATATTGAACGTGCGCATGGAAGATCTTCACCAAAATATAAACATCTTTCACACGTAGAACTTGTAATATATGAGGTTCCTGGATAAATTAAATAAATTAGAAATCAATTAATTAAACTAAAAAAATAAAGAAAAGGTGTAAAATAAGATTCCCTTAAGCAAACATTTCATTGAACAGGGTATAAAATTGATGCAAATAAACGAATATTTGCGTTCGGAATTGGTACGAGCGGGGTTTGCAGGCGTTGATCTACAAAAGACTCCTCTCGGTGTTCGTATAACACTCAAGACTTCCAGACCCGGTTTAGTAATTGGAAAAGGTGGAAAACGGATCCAAGAAATTACCGATACCCTAGAAGAGCGATTTGGGTTGGAAATGCCGCAGATTGAGGTTGAAGAGGTCGAACAACCAGACCTAGATGCTCAAATAATGGCAGAGAGATTAGCCTATAGTTTAGATCGAGGTAGACATTATAGAAGAGCAGGATATTATATTTTAAGAAAGGTAATGGATGCGGGTGCTAAGGGAGTTGAGATTAAGATTTCGGGTAAAGTAACCTCTCAAAGAGCAAGAACCCAGATTTTTCGGGCAGGAACAATGAAGAAAAGTGGCCAACCTGCTAAAGATGCTGTAGATAAAGGAGTGGCTCAATGGATTCAGAAATCTGGAGTTCTGGGGATTGTAATTAAAGTAATGCGCGCAGATTATAAAGCAGGAGATGGGGTTGAAATTAAAGAGGAAGCGTTAAAAAAGGCACAAAAAGAAATCGAGGTAAAACTTGGTAAGAACCGACATAGATTGGAAATTGAGGAAGAGGTAATAGAAGGGGAAATTGATGCGGAAGTAAAAAAAATAATAGATGACGTAGATGAAGAGGATGTGGAAGAAATCTCTTTAGAGTCAGAGGAAGAGGAAAATAAAGAATAATAATATTTAATAATTAAGTGAGAAAAATGAAAATTATTACTGCTGAACAAGTCCGACAAATGGATGATAGAGAAAGGGAAAGAAAATTAATAGATTTAAGAGAAGAATTAATGATATTATATTCTACCCAGACGGGTGGTGGAGTTTCTGATAATCCTGCCAAGGCAAAAATGTTAAGGAAACAAGTCGCAAGAATTTTAACAATCATAAAAGAAGAAGAATTACAAGAAGAAGAAGAAGGATGGTACGAAGAAGAATGAAGGCAAATCCCAAATATTTAATATATCATGATTTAATTGGTTTTTATGCTTATGCTAAGCTTATTTCGAAGAAAAAAAAAGAAAATTATAAGGAAATTGGTATGATAATTGATGATACTAAAAATATGCTAATTACCGAAAAAAATAAAGTTATAAAAAAATATATCAAAAAAGACCATTTATTTAGGTTTAAACTTCCAAGTGAAAAGAATGAAAAGAATGAAAGTGAGGAATATATGGTGGAAGTGAATGGGACTAAGATTGTTGGGCGTCCCGAAAATAGATTAAGAAATTTAAGAAAAAGGAGATGGTTGAGATGAGTAGGAACATTGGTGTGCCTGGAGTTGCTGCTCCTAAAATAAAAGAATGTAATGATAGTTTTTGTCCTTTTCATGGTATGACAAGAATTAGGGGTAAAATTACTCAAGGTATTGTAGTCTCTAAAAAATCTCGAAATACAGTCATAATTAGACGTGATTATGTTCAATTTATTAAAAAATATCAAAGATATGAAAGACGTAATTCACGACTTTCGTGTCATTTACCTGAATGTTTAAGATCAGAAATAGAAATCGGAGATTTAGTACGAGTCGGCGAGAGCCGAAAAATCTCAAAAACAAAAGCATTTATCGTTTTAGATAAAATAGTCAGTGGGGGGAGCTAAATGGGAACAAGAAGAAAATCAGGCAGAAAAAGAACTTCGAAGCCACGAACAAGCGCAGGATTATGTAATGGTTCAAGGGTTCTTATCGCCGATAATTCTGGTGCAAAAATAGCCCAGATTATAAATGTAGATCATAGTAAAACCCGTTTAAGAAGGTTACCTAAAGCTTCCGTAGGTGACGTATGTACGGTTACTATTAAAAAAGGGAGACCCGAACTTAGAGGAAATATCTTAAAATGTGTAATTGTAAGACAAAAAATGATTTATAGACGAAAAGATGGTACACACTTGTGCTTTGAAGATAACGCTGGTGTATTAATATCCAAAGAAGGGGACCCTAGAGGTACTGAAATTAGAGGTCCGATAGCAAGAGAGGCTGCAGAGCAATTCCCAAGATTAGCTTCCATCTCATCTCTTATAATTTAATAAAATTTTGAAAAAGTGAATTATATGAAAATCAAATCAAGAAAACCGAACAAACAGAGAAAAGCGCTTTTTAATTACAAAAACCATCAAAGGTCAAAATTACTAACTTGTCGATTAGCTGATTTCCTTTCAGATGAGTATGGAATCAAAAGATTGCCTCTCCGCGTAGGAGACAGTGTAAAAATATGCAAAGGGGAGTATACAGACTTCGAAGGTGAGGTTTTAGAAATTAACAAGAATTTACGGGTTAAAGTAAAGGAAGCGGTATTTGAAAAATCTGATGGAACGCAGTTCCACCCCACTATCCATGTATCTAATCTTGTCATAACTAAGTTTAAGCAAATTGCAAAGAAAATGGATGGATGGAGAGCTAGTATGATTGAGCGAAAAGCGGGATATTGGGATGAAGATTATATGGCTCCCAAGAAAGCCAAACAAAAACTCGAAGAGGAGGAGGAAGAATAAATGACTAGACATGGAGGAAAAAAGACTTTAAAGCGGTTAAATACCCCTAAATTCTTACAAATCAAAAGAAAGCATGGAAAATTTTTTGTAAAAAGCTCATCAGGCCCTCATCCATCTAGAGACTGTTTACATTTATTACATATTGTTCGGGATCTTCTTAAATTTGCAGATAATCATAGGGAAGCAAAAAAACTGATAGGTTTAGGGTATTTCAAGGTTGATGGAAAGATTGTAAGAGATAAAGCTTTTCCTGTCGGTTTAATGGATGTTTTAAGTATTGAAAAGATAAATAAAAATTTTCGATTGCTCCCGGACTCACATTATGGTCTAGTATTACATGAAATACCTGAATCAGAGAGTTCTTTCAAATTATGTAGAATAAGGCAAAAAACTACTGTAAAGGGAGGACATTTTCAATTAAACCTTCATGATGGGAGAAATATTTTAATTCGGGTAAACGATCCAAAAAACCCCAAGGAAGATATTTATAAAAGAATGGATGTCTTAAAAATTTCCGTTCCAGAACAAGAGATTCTTAAAAAACTCGAATTCAAAGAAGGGTCATTGGCAATAATTAGGAGTGGAAAAAATATAGGACAAATTGGGACAATTAAGTCAATTAAAATATTGTTCGGCCCTAAAGCTAGTACTGTTTCTATTGAACATGACGGTGAACATACAGAAACATTGTATGATTATACTTTTGTCATTGGTGAAGATCAATCTGAAATTAGCTTACCAAAAGTGGGTGCTTAATAAAAATAACAAAAAAAGAACGTGATATACTCAATGTCAACCGAAACTAAAAAAGTAAAAAAGGCTCAAGTGAAAGCATTCGATAAAATATGGGAAAATCCTATGAAGAGACCATTTTTAGAGAAAATGGTACTTAATATAGGTGTAGGAGCTGGTGGAGAAGAACTAGAGAGAGCGGTTGCAATTCTTGAAACAATAACGGGAAAAAAACCTGTAAAAACTATATCGAAAAAGAATGTTAAAGAATTTAATTTAAGGAAAGGAAGACCTATTGGCTGTAAAGTAACGGTAAGAGGAAAAGAGGCAGAGAAATTACTAAAAAGATTGATAATTGTCAACAATAATAAAATGTTAAGAAAAAGCTTTGATAATTATGGTAATTTTGGTTTTGGAATAACAGAACATATTTCCATACCTGGCGTTGAATATGATGCCCAGACAGGTCTCTGGGGCCTCGATATTATGGGAAGAATTGTACGCCCTGGAATGAGAGTTAGATATAGAAGAAAACAACGTTCTAAAATTCCAAAACATCATTATGTAAGTAGAGATGAAGCTCAATATTATTTAGAAAAAAATTTTAATATTCAAATAGTAAAAGTATTGGATTTAGAATTCTTTTAATACAAAAAGGAGTGAATGACTATACCACAATCAAAAAAATACGGTAAGGGAATCCGTGAATGTAGAAGATGCCATACTCATAGAGGAGTAATCAGAAGATATGGCTTGTATATTTGTCGAAGGTGCTTCTACGAGATAGGAAAAGAGATCGGCTTTCGCCGGTATGAATAAACATAAAATTATAAAAATGGTGAGAAAATATGGTTAACACTTTGGCCGATATGGCGAATATGCTAAAGAACGCAGAATTCGCAAGGAAAAAAGAGGTAACTATTAGTCCTGCGTCAAATTTAATACAGCGTATTCTTCGAATCTTTCAGAAACATGCTTATATTGGTGAATTTGAAAGATATGACGATGGCCGTCAAGGAAAATTCAAAGTTGCGTTGCTAGGAAAAATAAACGAATGTAAGGCTTTAATGCGCCTAAATTATAAGGTAAATCAATATGAAGCATTAGAAAGAAAATTATTACCTGCTCCTGGATTAGGGGTAATTATTTTGACCACGAATCAAGGTATTATGACAATGAAAGAGGCAGAAGAGCAGCATATTGGTGGACATACAGTATGTTATATTTATTAATTCAATCATGAGGTAAATCAAAATGGTTAAAGTAGCGTTTTTTGATGATGCATTGGAAATTCCAGAAGGTGTGGATGTTAAAATTGAAGGCAATAATCTTATTACTGTTAAAGGACCAGAAGGGGGCCCTATTACAAAAGATTTCAGTCATGCGAGAGGGATAAAAATTGAGCTTCAAGACAATAAATTACGATTTTCCGCACATTTCCCTAAAAACTCTACTCTAGCCTTAGCTAAGACAATAATTAATATTATAAATAATTTGGTTATCGGAGTACAGGATAATTACATATATATTTCAAAAATTTGTTATTCCCATTTCCCTTGTACCGTTGAGGTTAAGGAAAAGACAAAAGAAATCCACGTCGTCAACTTTTTAGGCGAAAGAGCGCCAAGAAAAGCAAATTTTCCTGATAATGTGAAAATTGAAGTAAAAGGTGATGATGTGTACTTTATCGGACCAGATAAAGAAGTTTTAGGTTTAGCAGCAGCAAATGTTAAGAGAGCTTGCCGCATTCGAAAAAAAGATCCTCGTGTTTTTCAAGATGGAGTATATTTATACAAGAAACAAATTGGCAATGAAATTATTTGGGAGATACAATAAAGACTAAAAAAAGGGTAAAAAACATGACAGAAAAAGAAAGATTATTAGAAATTCGAAAAAATATGAAAAAGAAAAAACCCTCATTTAGACGAGTTGAATCTTGGAGATATGTGAGGGTTAAAGATTCATGGAGAAAAGCTAGAGGAATTGACAGTCAAACAAGGATGAAAACTAAGTCAGGGGTAAAATCTCCATCAATCGGATATAGAACTCCTAAAAAAATACGGGGTTTACATCCCTCTGGCTACGAGGAAGTCAGAGTTGAAATGTTAAGTGATCTACAAAATTTGAATCCTCAAAAACACGCCCTTAAAATATCAAGAAGATTGGGAGCTAAGAAACGAATAGAGTTAATTGATTATGCTCAGAAAAGGAATTTTAAAATATTAAACATTGGTATAACTCAAAGAGAAATGGAAGAATATGATGCCATGTTAGAATCTTCAATAGAAGGTTTAGATGAAGAGGACGAATCTTTAGATGAGGAGGATTTCGAAGAATCTTTTGATGAAGAAGATATAGAAGACGAGGATTAATAAAGTAAATGTGATGTAAAATGAATTTAACTGCGCAAAAAAGAATGGCAGCGGAAATATTAAAATGTGGAGAAAATAGAGTGTATTTTGACCCATATCTCACGGATGAAATTAAAATGGCAATAACTAGGGAAGATATCCGAAATTTAATTAAAGAGGGTATTATTCAGAAAAAATATAAAAAAGGGATTTCGAAGCACAGAAAAAATATTAGACATGAAAGAAAGAAAAAAGGATTAGGAAGAGGATTAGGCAAAAGAAAAGGTTCGAAACATGCTCGTATGCCAAAGAAGAGAGCATATATAAAGCGAATTCGTCCCATAAGGAGAGAATTAAGAAAATTAAGAGAAAGAAAATTAATAACTCCCGCTACTTATCGAAAATTATATAGAAATGCGAAAGGTGGACTGTTTAATAGCGTTAGGCAGCTGAACCGATATATTAAAGATAAAGAATTACAAAGAAGAGGAAGATAAAAATGGCACATGGACCGCGTTATAGAGTAGCAAAAAGAAGACGATTTGAAGGAAAAACCAATTATCATAGGAGATTGAAATTAATAAAGTCGAGAAGATTGAGAGTAGTCATTAGAACATCTAATAATCATATAGTTGTTCAAATTGTTGAATCTAAGAAAGCAGGGGATAAGGTTTTGGTATCTGCTTTTTCCAAAGAATTATTAAAAAAATATGAATATAATGCAAATACAGGAAATATTCCTGCGTCATATCTTACAGGTTATTTAGCCGGTTTAAGGGCAAAAAAAAATAACATTAAAGACGCAATTCTTGATTTGGGCATATTTTACCACAGAAACCGCGTCCTTGCTGCCTTTAAGGGGATAATAGATGCGGGTATTGAAGTTCCCCATAAAGAGGAGTTCATTCCTGAGAATTTAGAAGAAAGAATAAAGGGAAATCATATTGAGAATTATGCTAAATTCCTAAAACAAAGTGAGCCAGAAAAATATGACCAAATTTTTTCTGGATACTTGAATAAAAATAAAATAAATCCCATTAAAATTAGTCAAATTATATCAAATACTTTACAAAAAATAGAAAATAGTGTTTAACTTAAAGAGAGAAAAATAAATGAGTAGAACAAGAAGAATAGAGGAAGAATGGATCCCTAAGACTAAGCTTGGAGAATTAGTCAAAGAGGGATTAATCGACCTACCTCGGATTTTTCAAAATAATTTAGCTATAAAAGAAAAACAAATTATTGATATATTACTCCCAAGTCTTCACGAAGACGTGATTACCATTTCCATGGTGCAGCAAATGACAGCATCGGGGCAACGTAGTAGATTTAAAGCGGTCGTAATCGTAGGAACCGACGGATTTCTAGGTGTAGGTTCCACAAAGAGTAGAGAGGTTGGACCTGCAATTAGAAAAGCAATAGATAAAGCAAAACTTTCCGTAGTTCCGATCATAAGAGGTTGTGGAAGCAAGGAATGTGGATGCGGTGGTACTCACAGTATTCCATTCAAAATTAATGGCAAATGTGGAAGTGTAAGGATTAATCTCATTCCTGCTCCTGTAGGAGTTGGATTGGCTTGTGCTGATAAAGTTAAGCAAGTCTTAAAACTTTGCGGCATAGAGGATATTTGGAGTAAAACTTTCGGAGATACTCGAACAAGCGAGAATCTCGTAAAAGCAACTTTTGATGCTCTTAAAAGTGCCCATAAATATAATTTTAATGTATAACTATTGAGTGGTGGATATGGTTATGGCAACAAAAAAAAAAGCAAAAATGAAACAGGATACGTATACCCCCAAACTCTTTTTTGCTGTTCGAATTAGGGGAGCTCCGGGTATGAGACGTAAGGAATTAGATACTTTAAAGATGCTAAGAATGCATAAAGTAAACCATGGAGTTCTAATTTGGGCTGAAAAAAGTTATAGAGGTATGTTAAATAAATGCAAGGATTATATTACTTTCGGAGAAATTGATGAAAGAACCTTAATAAGATTACTAAGAGTAAGGGGAAGAGTCGAGGGAAATCAACCACTCACGGATGATCATCTTAAAAATTTAACCGAATATACAAATATTAGTGAATTTGCGAAAGCTCTATTAGATGGTAAAGTACAATACCGGGAAAAAGATGTCTATAAACTTAAACCGGTATTTCGATTACATCCCCCAAGAAAAGGGCACCGAGGTACTATTAAAAAACATTTTGGTGAGGGAGGATCTCTTGGGAATGTTGGACCATCTATTAATAATTTAATTAATAAAATGCTGTAGCGAGAAGAGGATTTAGTTATGAGAAAGTTTCCTAAAAGAATTAGAAAAATGAGAGGAAC
>Ga0209976_10001998_pt1 | contig 11762 bp, 11 predicted proteins | sample SumtaG_FD_182806 | JGI IMG/M metagenome (GOLD analysis project Ga0209976, IMG submission 182806) | Deep subsurface microbial communities from Indian Ocean to uncover new lineages of life (NeLLi) - Sumatra_00157 metaG (SPAdes) (version 2) | ecosystem: Environmental > Aquatic > Marine > Oceanic >... | reverse complement strand
AAATGACAGCTGTTCATATTTGTCTTGAATATTTTCAACATATTTTTCCCTTCCCAGTTCCATATATAAAGTATAACATAAAAGATAGTTTTGTGGAAGTTGTTTTTACTTAATTACTAAGCATAAATAGAACACTACAGGAGGATGCTCTCACTCCGGTGTTAACTACCTGCAGCGATCAGACTACCACCCCGGCACCGTAGCACTAAACTCCTGATTCCCTCGCGTAGAATGGTCCTGCATCCCAGTCCCTTTTCTATTCTATCAATTCATCGTGAATTCAGTTACGCGGTCTATAGGCAATAAAAAAGATTGTCAGGGGGGAATTTGTCTGTTGACCTGGGGGGGCCTCCTCCTATGTGTTATGTATCAATGGTCGCTCCCATCATAAATCCACATCGGCTCTGTTTTGCCTGCACGTTTAAAACCCAAACTTTTATAAAATTCAATTGCTTTACCGTCTGCTACAAGTACTTGCTGATGAAATGATGAGTATCTCTGCTGCAAACATTCCATTGAGTCAGAATTCTTGAGAGCGGGAACTATCTTGACAAACACCGCTTTCTGGTTTTTCAGCTGCCGACCAGCCATTTGCTTTATAAATCTCTATTACCTCACTTGTTTCAATATCATTATTTTCAAGGCTTGCTTCTAATTTCATTTATAATCCTTTTTAAATGCATAAAGCTGAAATCAACTATACAGCTTTTTTGTGCGATGGATTTATTTGTTATCATCTCTAATCTTTGTTGCTCTTTCCATTGCAATGAGAACATTTCTATGAAATATTTTATATGGAATGCTTGTGTTTAGATGACCAAGCTTTTCAATATATTTTTTTTCGGACAGTTCAACTAATTGAGGCAGGTAAAATAAGTTCTCCCACTCTTTGATTTTACTCTGAAACTTTTTTGTCAAGTTCGTTGCTAAAGGACTGCCAAGATGTTTTCTATTCCAAGGACAGGCTTCTTGACATATTTCACAATCACCTACTCTGTTATTCATAACTGCTTTAGTTTCTTCAGGCAGACGCTCAACCTGTAATAAATAAGAAAGGCATTGCTTCTCATTCAATATGTACGATTTATCTATGGCTCCCAAAGGGCATTTCTTTTTGCACTCATTACACTTGTTGCATTTATTAGACTCTTCTTTAGTGTTATATTCAAGAACAGCATTTGTTATTATTCCTCCAAGAGCTAAAAATGTTCCATATTTTTTAGATATGAGCAAAGAATGTTTGCCTTGCCAACCTAAACCTGCTCTTATCGCAGCAAGTTTTAATGGAAGAATTGATCCTTTCTTAGCGGAACTATCACAGATAATTGCTTGATATCCTTCACTTTTTAAAAGTTTTGCAATTGGTTCAAGTGGTTTTATAACATCAAGAAAAAACTCTGAAAGATAAAGTCTGCTCGTTCTGCCATACCAAGGATTTTTCCAGGCTGGAAGGGTTAATCCACCGATATAGATGCCTGCAATAATAATTGCGTTTGCATCCGGTAAAGATAACTTTGGATCTATTCGCCTAGAATGAGTCAATGCATAATCTGAGAAGGGGTATGCTTCAGCAAATCCTAACACATCTATCCCTATGGAATCGGCAAGATCTCTAATTCTATCTGGAAGCAATTTTTTTTCCTTTTTCGCAAAAACAATGGTCGTTCAGACACTCATGCAAAATATTTGATGTTATATTATAAATAATTACAGCACCACGTGCCGCCGGGAACCAGTCCTGCTAGAATAACGAGAAATGCACCGAATAGTGCAAGCTGAAAGAGCCCGCCGATGAGTCCTTTTGCGATTAGCACGGACCCACCTCCTTTTTTTAATGCCTATCGACCCGGATGAGCTGCCGCACCGCATCAGCTAACACCTATTACTTTAATACATCCAATCAAACCGTACCAAAATAATTCTACGCGGTTTGCTCAAGCGCCAGACTGTGTGAAAACTCATCCCGGCCGAATAAACATGCATATGCAACGGTTTTTAAATGACCTATAGCGCATTTATACACAGGCCGTATGCATATACATTCTATTTTTTCGACTTTTCTCACACAGCCCCGCGCTTTGTTAGGTTTTGTTATTATGTTCCACAGTTATGACTACATTTCCCGTTTTTTGTCCTTTTTCAACATACCTATACGCCTCGACAATTTGTTCTAGCGGATATTTTCTATCTATGACTGCTTTGAATTTTTCTTTCTCAATGAGCTTTTTGATAAAAAGTAAACTTCCTCTACAATCTGTAGGAAGCGGAAATATGACTTTTTTGTTTCCAATTATTGGTTTTATAAGAGCAAAGAAAATATTTTGAGCCATAAAACCTAATTCTGATGAAATATAAACGCCACCAGGTTGTAACAATGGTTTGCATTTAGCAAATGAACTTTTGCCAACAGTGTCAAAAATGAAGTTATATTTTTGATCATCTTTTGTAAAATCCTCTTTTGTATAATCAATTACTTTATCAGCTCCTAATGATTTTACTAACTCTATATTATTCGTATTGCACACTGCAGTAATATTAGCACCAAAATATTTTAGCAATTGAACTGCCGCTGAACCAATAGCTCCTGTTGCACCATTAACGAGAACTTTTTGCCCACTTTTAAGGTTCACTTTATTGATAAAATTATACGCATAAAACGCACCTTCAGTAATAGCTGCAGCCTGCTCATATGTCATATTTTTTGGTATTGTTGTCAGCGCTTTATCTTCTAATATTGTCATGTATTGGGCATGAGACCCGAAATTGTTGTCATTCAATCCAAAAACCATATCACCGACTTTGAAAGACGATACATTTTTTCCAACAGCTTCAATTTTGCCAGCAAAATCGGTTCCCTGAATCGGTTTATTTGGTTTGAATAAACCTGTGACAAATCTACTAATAAAGGGTTCTGCTCTAAGCATTGCACAGTCTGTTCGATTTACTGTTGTGGCATGTATCTTTATTAGTACTTCATTGTCCTCGGGAATAGGTTTTTCTACCTCTTTTAATTCAAGAACATCAGGTGATCCGTATTTTGTGCATACGATCGCTTTCATACGTTTCCTCCAAGATTACTTTAATCCGGTCATTTTTAGTGTAGTTCACCACAATTTATCCTGCAAGCTTGCAAAACCATCACGGTAGGACTGCCGGTTACCCGGCAACCAATTACCTGTACCCCCTCTTGGTCGGTTGTCTCACTCAATAAAGGCCTACTTCTCCTGCATAACGATACATCTCGGCTACTGCGGCGGGGTTCATGCCCTTACAGATGCTGTTACAACTGGCAATCATGTAGCCCCCTCCTGGTGCCCCCTGCGCTATGCAGCGATTGACCTCTCCGCGGACTGCTTCAAGGTCAGAACCGAATAGCACACGAACATCCACATTCCCGATCAGAACGAGAGCCTGTCCGTACTCTCGCTTTATCTTGACCAAATCCATGCCTGCCACCACATCCACCCCGTGGATGCCGACGAAACCCGCCTCAATGGCCATTGGCAACAAGGCCTCGATGTCTCCGTCACTGTGCCATATCACCGGCACGTCCAAGGCGTCCACAATTCGGCGATGGTAAGGCAGGATGAATCTGCGCCACATGCGGGGAGAAATCATCGGGCCTTCCCCATGGCTTGCATCGTCTCCGAGGACGAGTACCTCTGCCCCTAGACTGGCCGCCTTTTGATACATGGCAATGCACCACTCGGTTCGTGCCTCCAGCATCCGCTGCACGAATGCCGGGTCGTCAACGAGGTGCAAGAAGAAGCGCTCAAAGCCCATCGCCATATATCCGGCTGTGAAAGGGCCAATGTGCGTGCCGAAGATAAGGCAGTGATTCGGATGGGACTCACGGACCTCTCGAATTCGGCCGCTGTCAAAGAACTGCTCCACATAGTCCAATGGCGGACTGTACCTCTCAAGATCCGCCACAGCGTCTACCACCCCATCCACGAACATGCCATTCCGCCACACCCGGCCCCACTCGTCTACGCCATCCCTCCAGGCATTGCTCTCTGGAGGATTGCTGCTAGGCATCATCACGCAATCTTGCCCCAGGTTTACATAGGCACTCACCGGGTTAGCCTGCCCCAGTTCATCGAGCAAAGGATCAATCCAGATTTCGAATCTGGGCACACGGTCTGGCTCCCGGTGTTGAAGCGCTGCGAACACCCGCTCTCGTGATTTCATCTCGATACTCCAAACACCTGTCCTTGAATTTGCATCTTTTCCGGAAGCAGAACACTTTCCAGTTGCCGCATAACAATCTTTTAAGTAACTTCGCCGACGTAAAGGGCAGTGACAGTTTATTCGTGTGAAGTCACTGTTACCAGTATCAAGCTCGAAGTCTACTCCAAAAGCCAGGTGCAATGGCCATTCTATTTATTCTACCAACATTTCTGACAATACCTTTTTTACTTTTAATATAGTTTTTTTATTTATCTCTCCCAATCTTTTCATTAGGCGCTTTTTATCAACAGTACGTATTTGATCCAATACGATCCATCCATTCTTTTTTTTAAATTTCAGTTCTACTCTAGTCGGATATTTATTCGATTTGGTTGTCATTGGTGCTATTATTACTGTTGATATTGTATGATTCATTTCATTCGGTGAGATCACTAAACAGGGTCTTGTTTTTTTTATCTCATGCCCAATTGTTGGTTCCAAATTGACCAGGAACACTTCGTATTGATTTGCTACCATTCCCAGTCTTCCATTTCTAGATCAATAGCATCCTCAAACAGCAACTGATCTTCTCCGGTCTTTGCCATTTGAATTAATGATTCAGTCCATCCATTACGAGGGGTCCTCTTTATTGGTTCAATAATAATTTTTCCGTTTTCAACTTCTAAATCTACTTCGTTTTCGATATCACACTGGTCGAGTATCGCTTTAGGAATTCTGATCCCTTTTGAGTTTCCAATTGGTATAATATTTATTAACATATATTCCCCTATTTTCTATTGTTATATGGTAATTATAATGTAATCACATTATGCCCGTCAAGTATTGTCCAAATATTTGCTTTGAGACATTTTGTGCTTCAGAAATTTAAATCATATTATTAATGGTCATTTATAATTATTACCGAAAAGATCTTCATCCTCTTGTACTCCATGCACCAAACAAAGAACCTGGGAAATTTAGAATTTAACCAAAAGCCATTTAACAATCTTTTAAGCTGCAAGCCCGGCCTGAGCGAAGCGAAGGTTTGGCGGGAAAATTGCGTAAGCAATTATCATGACAAAGGGCTTGTCTACTCCAAAAGCCATGTTAGACGGGCTCCCATTTCAAGTAAACTGATCCGTGTAAGTGTGAGTCTCCTCCGGGATGGTCATGAGCATCCTCAGGCTTGAGGCGAATCCATCAATCCCTGGAAATAGTGTGGCTGCGGTAATATTCATCTTCCGAAGGTTTCGCAATACCTCCTTTAGTTCATCCGCAGGGAATGACAACTTCTTTTTTATATCCTCGACGGCGAGGTCCTTAGCGGCTCTCTCCAGCGTGCTTTCAAGGTCCCAGTCCCAGTCTGCGTGGCCCCTAAACGCCTATGCTTTCCACCGTTGGGCATCTTGGGCAAAGTCAAGTAGGTCTATCCAGGTGGATAGAGGCTTCTCTCGCACTTCAAGCACCTTATCCTTGATGAGTGACAACAAGTGTCGATCTTTAGGCTGTTCCCTGGATGAATCCATGTTTCCTCCTAGGGATCCAGACGATTCATCACGGTCCCGGTAATCATTCTGATGTTGCGCTGTAGTTTAGTCAACGAGTCATCAACCTTGCGCATGGTCACTATATTTTAGCCCGTCTAACATAAAATATTCACGGGTTTTCTGCCGAACAAGCATTGGCTGGGTAAGAAGATTTTCCGATTATCTGAACCATAAACGCTGCAGTGGTGTTACACAACAAGATTCCCGGATAATCTAAAAGAAATTCTGAGGAAGCACATCCAGACTATTCTCGGAATCTTTGCATAAGTATAGAAAGAACAATATGGAAGGTGTATCGCTGCCTTACGCCCTTGAACGGAAGTATCCGAATGCCGGTAAAGAATGGGCATGGTTCTGGATATTTCCTTCCCACAAATTATCTGTGGATCCAATGAGTAATAAAATAAGACGCTATCATCTCTACCCTTCCACCTTGCAGAAATTTTTTAGATGAGCAGTACGGGAACCAGGGACGGGAGTTTATTAAATCAGCGCTCAAAGTACTGCACAATATCAGCGGCAACAGTTTCGGCGCCATTGATCCTGGAAATTTTATCCAGATTGTTTAAGGCATCTTGATAGAGAGTTTTATCGGTCATGAAGCTTTCAAGCAGTTTAGTGAAACGTGCCGGAGTGGAAGTGTACCACCCGAAACCATTTTCAACGATATATTTCATGTTGGGACGTTCACTGGGAGCCCCGATCCTGGTCACGACGAAGGGTCTTCTCATAATAGCAGCTTCCATAGAGTAACTGGCTCCGCACTTTCCCGCCATAACATCTGAGGCTGCCATAAGCCTTTCAATATCTTCCCTGAAGCCAAGGGGCATTACCCTTTTATCCTTAAACTTTGTCTGCAGCTCATCAAACAGCTTCTCATTCCGGCCGGTAGCCACCAGGATCCGGCCCTGTTTTACTGTTTTAATAAAGGCATTGATAAAACTAAAGGTCGGGCCTAGGCCCTCACCGCCTACACTGAACAGTAGAATAAAATCATCTACAGGCAGGCCCAGATCACGCCTTGCGCTTTCTTTGGAAATAATCTGATCGGCGAATTGAGGCCGAACAACCAGGTTGATTCTTTCCATCTTCGCCGCTGCAATACCTTCACCCTGCAGTGCCTTTCCGGCCTCATCAGACATTACAAAGTATTTATCAGCTCCACAGTTCATTAACTGGTAGCCCCCTGCCAGCTCGGTATAGACATACCAGAGCGGAACCTCATATTCTACTTTGTTACGGGCCTGGCCAAAAATATGGGTGCAGCCCCAATGGGTGGACATGATCAGGTCAGGTTCATAGCCGGCTAAAAAACCCATAGCCTTAAGCACAGCGGAGTGGATCAGCTGGCCGTTTACAAAAGAAGACAGAGCAGGCAATGCTTCTTCCACACCAAAGACCACCTGTGCTGCCATGGTGGGCATCTGCAATATGTATCTCCATACCTGCTTATAGAAGCGCTCCAGGGCTTGATCCTTGAACTCAGAAGCCAGCTCAAAGAGACGCACATCCCAATCGGGTTTCTTTTTTCTAAGATAGAGAGCAATTGCCTGGGCTATAATAAAATGACCATAGCCGGTTAGAATATAGGGAACAAGGACTTTTTTGGGCGGATGTTCATTACCCATTCCACTATTCCTTGTGAGTCTTCTAAGATCTTTCCGCCCATAAACGGGAGAGGTTGATAACCGTTTGCGTTGCCCGCACCATGGCTGACAGGGGCACCCATTCTTTACGACTGTGAAAATTAAAACCACCGGCAAATACATTGGGTGTGGGAACACCCAGCTCGCTCAACCTGGCGCCATCTGTTCCGCCCCGCACTATTTCAGTTTGCGGTTCAATTCCGCTCTCTCGTATTGCCTCTTCGAGCAGGGTGCTCACTTCAGGAGCCCTTCGCAGGTGCTGCAGCATATTGCTGTATTGTTTTTTAACATTCACCGTTACCCTTCCCCCGGGAAAGGCAGCCTCAACACTTTTAGCAAAGGTTTTAACGGCCTCTACACGCCGCTTAACAACCTCTTTTTCGAAATCCCGCAGATAAAGGAGCAGTTCCGCCTCTTCCGGCCTTCCCTTAACCTCTAAGGGAAAATAAAAGCCATACCTGTTATCAGTAGCCTGGGCGCTCTCCGCCTGGGGCAGCAGTGACAGAAAGCTGTTCACCATTTCAATTGCATTCACCAGCTTTCCCCTGGCAACTCCCGGATGGATGCTTATTCCTCTAAAGATCAGCTCGGCTTTGTAGGCTTCAAAACACTCATCCTCAATAGTACCCTCTTTGCCGCCATCCAGGGTGTAGCAGTATTTTGCCTTGACCTTTTCCATGGGGAAACGCTCCATGCTTAAGCCCTGTTCTTCATCCGGGGTAAAGATTATCTGTATATTGCCATGTTTGATTTCCCGGTGGCTCTGCAGATGCTCAACAGCAGTCATAATTTCAGCAATACCCGCTTTATCGTCAGCACCCAGCAGAGTAGTGCCGTCAGAGGTAATAACCGTATCGCCCTGGTAATCCAGCAGATCGGGGAACTCATCAGGATCTAATACAACGCCATCTTTGAGTCTGATAACCCCGCCATTGTAATCTTTATGCAGTTGAGCCCTGATGTCTTTTCCCGGCGCCTCTTCACTGGTATCCAGGTGGGCCATAAAAGCGATTACCGGCGGTTCCTTGCTTCCCGAAGGCAAGTTTGCCGGCAGAACGGCAAAGAGAAAGCCCCCTGCGCTTAGCTCCATATCGACTAACCCGAGGTCTTTCAATTCCCTGCAGAGTATTTCCGCCAGTTCCAGCTGCCCGGGTGTAGTAGGCTCGCTTTGAGAGTGGCGGTCGGAAGTAGTATCGATCTTAATATAATCGGTGAAACGCCTTAACAATCTCTCTTTGAACCAGTTATCAGGTGTTATATTTCTTTTATCCATGAATATTAAAATAGAGATAAAACTAAAACTAAGTCAATTGGATTTTAATCAATCTATCTATTTATCCCGGTTTACTCTTCATTTTGAGCATCACGATTACTGTAGCTGACACAAAGAGGATATAAGAAGGGAACTCCCCGATCCCGGGAAACTCGGAGAGAAAAAGCGCTGCGGTAATAGTGGCAAAGACCGGCTCAAGCAGGGTAAAGAAGGATACAGTCAGAGGCGGGAAATAACGGACACCGTAATTGAGAGCAGTATGACCGATCAGCGAAGGGAAAATGGCCAGTGCCATTAAAGCGGAAAGCGAAGCAATGTCGTTAAAGCGGACTGCAGCCAGATCTCCGGTAATCAAGCTTAAGGGCAGCGTCAACAACCCTCCCCATAAATAGATAGTATGAATATAGATCAAATGTGGTATGCCGCGTGACACCCGCTGCGATACCAGTAAATAGACAACAAAAAATAGCATTGAGGCAAAACAGAAGAGGTCACCCTCTTTGCCGAGTTTTCCACCCCTGATCCAGAGCAGCCATAAAGCGCCGGCGACTACCAACCCTAAAGAAAGATAAGTGCTCTTATTTAATCTTCCCCTAAAAATCAGACGTTCAGTCAGGGCGAAAAAAACCGGACTTAAGGTTACAATAAAAGAGGCTGCTGCAATATAGGTTCTTTTAAGACCAATTACCCAGAGCTGGAAATGTATGCCAAGCAAAAGAGCCGGTATGAGTAAGAGGAGATATCTCTTTATTCCCTGCTCTTTCAGCAGCTTCCAAACACCGGTAATACAGAAGGGAGCAAGAATTAGGCCGGCCAACAGAATGCGGAAGGAAGCTATTACTGTATCCGGAAAGAGGCAAATCCTGGTTAACACACCGGCAAAGCCAAAGGTCAGCGCACCAATGAGCATAAATACCAGGACCGCTCTCTTTTTTCCGGTTTCTTCTTTAATCTCCATGTCCAAGCAAATTTATATTCCAAACGACCATTACTGGTCAAGGATCTAAAGTCAAATCATGGAAGTCAGATTTTATATGCCTGGTACTATGAAGAGACTGCCCTATACCTTTAGTCTTGACCAAAACAGTCCAACTGACTGATTATAACAGCGGCTGATTATTGTATTTTTGCCGGAGGATGATTTCTATGATAAATGGTTTCTTTCAGATTCTTGGTAGTCTCGGATTGTTTCTTTTCGGAATGAAAGTTATGAGCGATGGTATTCAGAAAGCCGCCGGCGACCGGCTGCAGCAGACCCTGAATTTTATGACCGGCAACCGCTTTATTGCTCTTTTTACCGGTTTTCTAATTACCGGTTTTATCCAATCCTCTTCTGCTGCAACGGTGATGGTAGTCAGCTTTGTAAATGCCGGGCTTCTAAATCTTACTCAGGCTATCGGAGTGATAATGGGGGCCAATATCGGAACCACCGTTACCGGCTGGATTGTAGCGATTATCGGTTTCAATTTTAAGATCACCTCAATTGCCCTTCCGGCAATCGGCATAGGCATGTTTCTTATATTCGCCAAAAAACTCGACAAACAGGATTGGGGCGAAGCCCTGGTTGGCTTCGGTCTTCTATTTCTCGGCTTCAACTTTCTTAAAGACACGGTTCCCGACATTCGCAGCAATCCTGAAGTGCTTCATTTTCTTGCCAGGTTCATCGACCTGGGGCCGCTCTCATTCATTATTTTTGTTATCGTGGGAACCCTGCTGACTGTTATTGTACAATCCTCTTCAGCAGCCATGGCAATCACCCTGACCATGGCCTATGCGGGATGGATAGATTTTCCCACAGCAGCGGCGATAGTCCTGGGAGAAAACATCGGTACCACTATTACGGCAACCCTTGCCTCCATTGGCACTGATGTTAGTGCCAGGCGAACTGCAAGAGCGCATACCCTGTTTAATCTAATCGGTGTTCTCTGGATGGCCATTGTCTTTCCCTGCTTCCTCCGGTTTATCGATTTCCTTGTGCCGGGAAGCGTAACCGGCCCTGAAGCGGGAATTCACATGCCTGCTCATCTGGCTATGTTTCACACCCTTTTTAACCTCATCAACTCCGCTATTTTTATCGGTTTTGTGCCCCAACTGGCTGCAATAGTTAAAAAAATAGTGAAGGCACCCCCTGCGGAGGAGGAAAGAGGGTATGTTCTTCCCTTCCTCTCTACCAGCCTGCAGGATACTCCGGAACTGCAGATACTTCAGACAAAGGCGGAAATTTCCAGCTTTGTCGCCCTGGTGGAGGAAATGTTTGCCACCTTCCTGCACGTATTTCAGCACCCGGAAATGAAATTGGCCGGAGAGGTAAAGCAGGTTGCCGAGCAGGAAGAGATAACAGACCAGATGCAGGAACAGCTTTCAGATTACCTTGTCGGCATATTCCGGGAGAGCCTCAACAGCCGTTCAGCGGCCCAGGCAGGGGGGTTGATAAGGATTGTAAATGAGTTGGAATCTATCGGCGACAGCTGTTATAACCTGATGATCCTCGCCCAACGGCGCTATGATAATAAAATGGATCTTCCTGAGGAAGCCCTCAAAAATATCGCACCCTATACGGCACTGGTTACAGAGTTTATGGGTTTTATCAGAAGCCATCTGGACAAGCCGCTGCCGGATGTCGAATTGGAAAAGGCTCTGAATCTGGAAAGAAGGATAGATGCCAGTCGCAACTCATTAAAAAAGGCTGTACAGAAACGGCTTGTGGAGGGATCAAATGTCAAACAGGAACTCCTGCTTCTCGACATAGTACGCCATATTGAACATATTGGGGATTACTCCCTCAATGTTGCCGAAGCAATGAGAGCAGTCTACTAACTTTTACAGGTTGCCATTACATCTAAGCTTCTAGGATCAAATAGCGCCTTCTCGTTTCCTATCTTTACCTATTGGCTCAAGTACTCCAGGGCCCCAAGCGCCGCTATAGTTCCATCGTTTACTGCTGTGGTAATTTGGCGGTACTTCTTCCGGCGTGCATCTCCAGCGGCAAACACTCCCGGTCGGCTGGTGGCCATATCCTCATCAGCAATAATTTCACCGCGTTCATTTAACGCAACACAACCCTTAAACATTCCGGTGCTTGGTGTATAGCCGATAAAAATAAAGGCGCCGGTTGCACGTATATTA
>Ga0209976_10001997_pt1 | contig 11763 bp, 7 predicted proteins | sample SumtaG_FD_182806 | JGI IMG/M metagenome (GOLD analysis project Ga0209976, IMG submission 182806) | Deep subsurface microbial communities from Indian Ocean to uncover new lineages of life (NeLLi) - Sumatra_00157 metaG (SPAdes) (version 2) | ecosystem: Environmental > Aquatic > Marine > Oceanic >... | reverse complement strand
CGCGCCAACACCGGGAATGAGGAAGGGTAGATAGGGGGCCGCCCGTCGCACTCGCTCCAGATCGTTGGGGTGGGTGGCTCCTACAACCAGTCCCAGGTTATCAGCGTCGTTAAGGGCCCGGGCCCAGGCAGCTACCTCCAGATAGAGTGGGTGATCGTTGCCATGGCGCTGGAAATCCTCGGCGCCGGGGTTGGAGGTAAGACAGAGGACGAAAGCCCCCCGCGCTGGATCGGCGAGGAACGGCTCCAGGGCATCCCGCCCCATGTAGGGATTCACCGTGGCGGCGTCCAGGTTCAGATGTTGAAATATGACCCGGGCGTAGTTCCGGGCCGAGTTGCCGATATCTCCCCGCTTGGCGTCACCGATGACCATTGCCCGCTGCCCGATAGCCGCCGCCAGCTCTTCCAGCCAGGCATACCCGGCTGCGCCGAATTGCTCGAAAAAAGCGAAGTTGAGCTTGTAGCCCCACACCCGGTCCCAGGTTTCCTCCACAATTGCCAGGGAGGCTTCCCGGAGTGAGTCCAGGGTGGCGTCGTGGAGGCGGCTGGATCGGGACGGGTCCAGGTCCAGTCCCAGGCACAGGCGGGACTGTTTGCGCTCCACCTCGGCGCGCAAACGGGTGTTGAAAGGGCTTAGCATCATATCCCTGGCTTGATGGCGGACGAGAACACCCTCTTTGGCTACGATTTAACCTGGGCGGCCAGCTCCATGCCCCGCTGGATAGCCTGCTCATTGACGGGTAGCAGATGATGGTAGCGTTCCGGCAGCACCTGCATGATGCCCTCCTTGATGGCTGGTAGGCCCAGTATCGGTCGGTGGGCCAGGAAAGCACCCAGCATAATCATGTTCAGCGCCCGATCATTCTTCAGCCGGGCCGCCTCCACCGCTGCCGGGATGGCCTGGCTGGTGATATCAGACCGGGTGGGTGGGTTTAAAATACTGTTACTCTCGTATAGCAGCAGACCACCCGGTTTCACCCCGGCCTCGAATTTGTCCAGGGAAGGCTGGTTGAGGATCACCGCGGTGTCATAGCGGGTGATGATTGGGGAACTGATAGGATCATCGGATATAATAGCGATGCAGTTGGCAGTCCCGCCGCGTATCTCCGGGCCGTAGCTGGGCATCCACGAGACCTCCTTGCCCTCCACCATGCCGGCATAGGCCAGCACCATGCCCAGGGTTAACACTCCCTGTCCTCCGAAGCCGGCGATGACGGCTTCTTCCTTCATCGGCTTACATCCCCGGGTGGTGTTTTCAAGTCGCCGAGCGGGTAAGCCGCCAGCATGTGCTCCTCCAGCCAGCGGTTGGACTCGACGGGTGTCATCTTCCAGCCCGCCGGGCAGTTGCTCACCACTTCGACGAAGCACAGCCCTCGCTGCAGCTCCTGCAGTTGAAAGCTCTTGATGAATGTCTTTTTAAGCTTGCGCACGTTAGCAGCTTTGTGTACGCTCTGGCGGGTTACGTAGATGACCCCCGGGAGGAGGGCTATCATATCGGCAATATTCAGGGGGTTACCGTGCTGGGCCAGCTGCCGCCCCTCAGGGGTGGTTGTGGTCTGTGCCCCGAGAATAGTGGTGGGTGCCATCTGTCCGCCGGTCATGCCGTAGATGCCGTTGTTGATGAAAATAATCAGGATGTTCTCACCCCGGTTGGCGGTATGAATGGTTTCAGCGGTACCGATGGCGGCCAGGTCGCCGTCACCCTGGTAGGTGAATACGTATTTGTCGGGGAGCATACGCTTGATGCCGGTGGCTGCCGCCGTTGCCCGGCCGTGGGCCGCCTGCTGCATGTCCACGTCCAGGTAATCATAGGCGAACACGGCGCAGCCCACCGGTGCCACCCCGATGGTCTCGGACTGGAGGTCCAGTTCCGCCACTACCTCCATGAGTACCCGGTGCACCACCGAGTGTCCGCAGCCGGGGCAATAGCGATTGGCAATGTCCACCAGGGTTGAAGGACGTTCATACACCAGCTCGTAGCCTTCCTTAGGCGGGCCGTCGTGGCGGTTTTTCATCTGGGTTTGCTGCACGGTCATGGTTGCACTTCCTCCAGGGGCCTGGCTGCCGGCTCCCCCCCTTCCGCTCCGCCGGCGCCCAGCTGCTTCTCCAGGTAATCAAACACTTCTTCGGGGGAGGGGATCATACCGCCCATCCGGCCGTAAAACGCCACCGGCACCCGGCCTTCGACGGCCAGGCGCACATCCTCCACCATCTGTCCGGCGTTCATTTCCACGGTGAGTATAAGTCTGACCTGTCCGGGACTCCCCGAGGCGGGTACGCCCAGGGCCAGCCGGGCCAGTGCTTTATAAGGAAAGGGATATAGTGTGACAGGCCGCAGGAGACCCACCTGGCGCCCCGCTTCCCGGGCCAGCTCCACCACCTTCCGGCAAATACGGGCCGTCAGGCCGTAGGCCACCAGCAGGATGTCGGCGTCCTCGGTCTGCACCTCTTCCCATCGTACCTCTTCGGATTCAACACGCCGGTACTTATCCTGCAGTCTGAGATTGATCTGCTCCATCTTCTCAGGTTCGATATGCAGCGAGGTAATGATATTTCGCTCACGATCCGGTGTTTTACCCGTGGTGGCCCATGGCTTGGGCAGCTTGTGTTGCTGGGGGTCATAGTCAGGGAACGTCACCTTCTCCATCATCTGGCCCAGGGCTCCGTCGGCCAGGATCATTACCGGGTTGCGGTACTTATCAGCCAGATCGAAGCCCAGGTAGGCGAAGTCGGCCATCTCCTGTACGGAGGCGGGTGCCAGCACGATAAGGTGGTAGTCGCCGTGGCCGCCCCCCCTGGTGGCCTGGAAGTAGTCACCTTGGGCCGGCTGGATAGTGCCCAGTCCCGGACCGCCCCGGTTCACGTTCACCACCAGGCAGGGGAGCTCTGCCGAGGCGATATACGAGAGGCATTCCTGCATCAGGCTGATACCGGGACTGCTGGAGCTGGTCATGACCCGCCCGCCGGCGCCGGCCGCGCCGTAGACCATGTTGATGGCGGCCAGCTCGCTCTCGGCCTGGATCATCACGCCCCCGGCCCGGGGCAGCTCCCGGGACATGTACTCCAGCAGCTCCGACTGGGGGGTGATGGGATAGCCGAAATAGCCGTCGCAGCCAGCCAGGATGGCCGCCCTGGCGAGGGCTTCGTTACCTTTCATAAGCAGGATGTCTGCCATGCTGTCCTCCTATGTTGCCGGCGCAGCGGCGACCGGTCTGCGGCTCTCGGTAGGACGGACTTCCCGGTATACGGTAATCATCGCATCGGGACAGACTAGGGCGCAGTTTATGCAGCCGGTGCAGGTATTAGCCGTCAGCACGGCGTAGTGGTATCCCTTCCGGTTCAGATCGAAGGACATGGCCAGACAGCCCGGAGGACAGGCTTCAACGCAAAGCTCGCAACCCTTGCACTCCTCGATGCGGAATTCAACGGTCCCCGAAATCTTGGCCATGTGATAGACTCCCTGGATTTTATCCCTGCCGCAATTTTAACAACGACCCGCGACAGGGATAAGTTTCGGCAGCTGTAAAGATTGGCGTGCTGCCAACCGGCTAATATTAAGTTTTATTGGTCTTATTAACAAGGAGAAGGATAGGGCTGGATTTCCCGGAATAAATGGCTAGAATTCGGCGATGACGGGTCGCGAGCAAACCATTGAAATGGTTCCTGATGTTGGCCCAGACCTGAAGTCCCACAACTGAAGTTGTGGGTTCCCCGATTATATTGGTACAGCTGAGCCCACGGTTTTAACCGTGGGATTGAACAGGCAGGATAAAATATCAAACCCCTTCAGGGATTTTTTCTGTCTCTTGGGCGGGACTACTTGTTAATTACGATATCTTCAACGAAGGAGAAGCCACTGATTTCGACGCCCACCGAATCCGCGCTGGAAATTTCAACGACCTGGTGCCGGCCGTTATCACCAATCCAGACGTTGCCTGTTACCCGATCGATTGCCATGGCGTGGGGGTCAAGGAAAGCATACGATCCTATTGGTGTCTGCTGTGAGGGGTCGCTCTCCAGAAAGTACAGGATGTTCCGATTAAGATTCAACACCCATACCAGTCCTGCATCGCCGACCCTGACCTTATACGGCTTGGTTCCATCACCCAGCGCGACTGGACTGTCGCTATAATACTCTCCGTTTGCCGGGTTGTATGTCAATCGCTCGACCTCATCGTCATTCGTGTCGGCGATGTAGATGGTCGCCTCTTCCGCGTCACGCACCGACAGGCTTGACGGGTAGTTGAAGTTTCCCTCAAAAATGGTTGCATATAGCGACGTGAGGGAATCGGGCAGATCAATCAGGAAATCCCTGATGTTGATTTGGATAACCCGGTCATCTTGCTCGTAGCCGTAATCGGCAATCCACACGTCTTGACGGTTCTGGTTAATGGTGATGGCGTTAGGATGGCGCAGCCCATCGACTTGCTTGATGATGCGCTCTGTATCTGTGTCTATCACCGTCAGGCGGGGCTCATCGTCACTGACGCATATCGCCCATAGGGTGCTGGTTTCGCGGTTGATCGCCAGGTCAATAACGTTGGGCAGGTTGGAAAACGTCGTTACACTGTTTCCCTCTTCGTCCAGTTCAACTATCTGCCCTGCGTCATGGTCGGCGACGTAACAACCGTAGAACTCACCCGTGTAGCTGGTGACGGCCACGGGTTTCTGGAACGAATGGGAGGCTGATAATATTTTTTCGCCCCTGGAGGTTAATTTGGTTACCTCACCCTCTTTCTTGTCCACGATCCAGATGGTACCATATTCGGAGAAAACCAGGACTTGCAGCGTGTCGGATGAGTAGTAGCCCTGCGGGACGTCCGAGGCTCTGACGATGAGGTCGTAAATCCGAGCCAGGTTCGGATCACTGGGCGCGGTCCAGGTGGCGGTATTTGTTTCCTGGGGGCCGACAGGGTCCATGGTTCCAACATTAGAGGGGGACGTATAGAACTCAAAGGTGATGTCTTCACCGTCGGGGTCCAGGGCTTCACAGCTGAGGGTAACCGAATTGCCTAGAGTGATGTAAGGTGCGCTGCTGGTAAACTTCGTGATGCCGGGCGCTGAATTGCCAACCGATACCACTGCCGTGGCGGTATCGGTGCCACCGGCCTTGCGGTCATTGGCGACGGCGGTGACGGTCACTTTTCCGATGGTCGTGGGTGCGGTCCACATAACGACCTCGCCCGTCGTTTTGTTGAATTCGCCGTCTGTAGCGCTCCAGCTTATTAATACCACGTCCTCATCCAGATCTTCCACAACGGCGGTAAAGGTATGGATTGAGCCGGTGAGGGCCTTGTCCGGTACACTAATGTCGATGCTGGGTGGGACATTGACCAGCTCGCATCCCAGGATGGCGAGCAGCAACGCACCAGCGGCCGCGGCGCAGAAGCGCAGGATGGCAGCCGGGGTAATGTCTGGTGCTTTTATGGACGCCTTGTTCATTTATGCCCTGGTCTCATGTACCTTTAAGTTGCAGTCTCGGACCCGCAATCGGTCATTCCTGGCGGTACTTTTCGGCCAGAATCTGAATAACTTCGGCCAGTGCCGCTTCATAAAGTGCAAAGTCTATGCCATTGACGATCCAGGTGCTTGAAACAGCGGGATCCAGGCTCCCGTTTGGAAGACCTACCTCCAGGGTGGGAGTATCCGCAAGCAGGGGCTCTACGGCCTGCCACGCCCCGGCATAATCGGTGGTGATAAACCGGGCCTGGGCCTGGATAACCAGCAGATCACGCCAGTTGATCTGCTCACGATAGGTGAACAGATAGCCCGAATTGGCCGCCAGCAACAGCCCGGCCAGGGAGTCGGCTGCTGAATAGTACAGCTGGTTCAGTTTTACCACGGCCAGGCCGCACCAGGAGTGTTCCTGCCATCCACCAGCCGACGGACCGGCGGCGACTGCCTCCAGGACGGCAACAATCGTGTCCTGGTCTGCGTCGTCCAGCATAAGCAGGGACCACCCCCGGCCTACGTTTCCGGAGATGTTTACGGGATCGAGGTTCAATCCCTCCTTGAATTCATCCAGGGCAGCGGTGAATTTACTCTCCGTGAACAGTTCCCATCCGGCTTCGTTGAAGGCGTCGACCTGCTCCTGTTTAGTGGGGCCTGGTTCACACCATTCGCAGGTGAACAGTGCCAGTATGACGGCGTATACCAGGATGATTTTTACAGATATCATTTCAGCAGCGTAACCTTTCGTGTAACGATCTTGCCACCGTCGGTTTCCAGCCGGATGAAGTAGACCCCGGAAGGAGCCGGCAAACCCCGCTTGTCAATACTGTGCCAGCTGAACGCGTGCACACCGGGCTCTAGTAGCTGCCTGGGGGAAGTGTATACCTCCCGCCCCAGGAGGTTATAAATCACGATCCGGCCCCAGTCCGGCCAGCGCAGCAGAAAGCGGACCTGGATGGTTGCGTTGAAAGGATTGGGGTAACAGAACAGTTCAGCGTCAGGCAGGGGGGTATTCCGGGCCGGCGTGTCCGAAGTTGCGAAAACGATGTCCCTGTCCAATGTGGCCGCCGCTTCAAAATGCCCGTCAGTGCTGGTATAGGTTTCGATCTTCACCAGCCGGTCCCCGTCAAGCTCGTAGAAAGAATAATAAGGATCGATATCCCGTTTCTGGTTGTACGTGAGGGTAACCAGGATAGGTTCGGGCAGGTTGGTGCCCAGAGAGTAAACCGTGGCGGGTGCCTGGCTGACAGTCTTCTCATTTACCCCGGTACCAGCGATTTCGGCTGTCGGTTGCCCGGCGTAATCGGGCCGGGAATCTTCAGATATGATGAGGAGCTTACCGTTCGGGATTGGCGCCGGGGGGTAAGAGACGGTCAACTGCTGGTCCGGGCTGGCCAGGACGCCGCCTATCGCTTTCGAGAATCCTACGGAAAGCACCTCGGTAGGCGTCAGCTTGTTATTGTAAGCGTCAGCTATTGTCGCGATAAGGGTATAGCTGCCCTCCTTCCGGAAATGATAGGGGGCGATCCAGGTCAGGGTTCCCGGAAGGCTGTCCTGCATGGCGAATGACAGGGAGTCGGAAAAATTCAGTTGGTTTGGGGGGATGCCGTACGAGTAATCCCACGTAAGCCAGCTGGTGCTGTCGGCCACTACCACGTATTGGATCCACCGGTCGGCGGCGGGGTTGAAGAAGTAGGTGAGATCGCCGTCGGGAGGTGTGTCGTCGGTGACCGCGAATACGACCACGTGCGCCAGGACAGTAGCCGTGTTGTTTTTGTCATCGGTAGCGGTGATAATGAGCCAGCTGTCGCTAGTTTGTGTCCCTGCCTGGACGGTGAGCTCGGTCGTAACAGAGTTGTAGGACACCGTGATGGGTGATAGATTTAGTTTCCTAACATCAATGGTCAGAAGGTTATCCGGCGTATCCCGGTCCGATACGTAATCCCACAGGAACAGGCCGGAAGAGGTTCCGCCGACATTCAGGGAAATGGTGGGTATCCGCTCCCAGACCGGGGAGAAGGAGTCCTTGACATTGACGGTGATGATGCCCGAGTAGGAGACCGAGTCTATCGCATCCTGGGCGGAGAAATAGAGTTGGGTGGTATATTTTTTATCGGATATTGGTGTTTCGAGTTTGACCGAATCGGGGAGGACGATGGGCAGTACGGTCAGGGAGTCGGTGTTGTAGATGGGGGTAAAAATGATCTGGTCCGTCGGGGTCTCGTCATAGCAGACCTGGCTGTAGTTGAACAGATCAGTGGTCCAGCCAGAGACGACCTCCACTTCGTCTGGCACAGCATACCATAGCGGCGGACCGTCATTGAGGCGGGACACAAGGATCGCCAGGTCGCTGGTGTCCCTGAGCCCGCGGCTGTTGGTGGCCACCAGCGAGACGGTCAGGTTGCCGATAAAGGTGGAGTTGGTGGTAATGGTCACCTCGTGGCTGGACGGGTCGATATAGAAGCTCGCCAGGCTGTCGCCGCCGAAAGATGTCCAGTTGATGTTGCTCGGATCGTCCAGGAGGTCCGCGACGTAGTCGTCCAGGTCGAGGATGCCGGCATGGGTGGAATCCCGGTAGATCGTCAGGCCCGGCAGGGGGAAGATCATGGGGGCGTCGCCGTCGAAGATGAAGAGCCGGGCGGTGTCAATGTCGGTGTTGTTAGCGTCGTCGGTAACCGTCATTTCCAGCAGGTCAACGGCGCTGTAACCTGAAGGAACCGTCAGGGTCACCGACGTCATCAGCGTGTTGTTGGGATTGATGGTCACCGAAGGATCCACGGCTTCTGTTCCAGCGTCCAAGGCGCGGAAGTACCAGGTCATCTGGTCATCTGGGGTATCCAGATCGTTGACCCAGGCGGCCAAATCTATAACCTTGGCCGGTGGCGTGTCCTGCGAATTTATCTTGATGTTTTCCACGATGATAATTTCCGGCGGCCAGGGCTGGACGCTCACCACCAGCGTGTCGCTGTCGCTGGCCCCATCATCGTCGGTTGCGGTGATAATGAGAAGGATGTCGATGAAGGGGCAGGTGGACCCGGCCTCCAGCCGGAGCAGGTCTCCCGGCAGCGGGATTACCGTCAGAGTGTCGGGGGAGAAGTTGGGATAACTACTCAAGTTGAGCACAGCGTCATCCACGTCAGTGGCGAAAAGGCTAAGGTCGAGGGTATCAGGTGTATTGCGGTGGATGACCAGCGTATCCCCCAGGATGCCGAAGTCAACCACCGGAGTGTCGTTGACGGAGTTGACGGTGAACTTAATAAGGCTGTCGATGGTCACGCCCAGGCCATCGGCGATAAACAGCCGGGCGCTGTCGTAGGACGCGATGGAAAAATAGTTGGTGTCGGCGCTGAAGGCGATGGTGCCCGCCCCGCCGTCATAGTTGACGCGGATGGGGCTGCTGGGCTCGAGCCATACGGATATACTCGTCCCTCCGTCATCAGCATCGGAGAAAATGTCCGAGTCGACCAGCTGCAGGCTGTCGTCCTCGTCGTAGGTAAAGGGCTGAGCCGGTAGAGGGGCGGTGAAGACCGGCGGGTAGTCAACCGTCACCCTGATGCGCTGCTCGTCATAATAAAGGAAGTCTACCTGTTCCTCCAGGCGGATAGTGAAGGTTACACTATCGTGGGCACCAGCCGAGGAGGTGACTACCAGGCTGGTGTCGGCGAAATCGATGTAAGCGTTGGGGTCGCCGGGGATGTACTCCGGGATGATGCTCCAGGCCCCATCGACGTACAGTCCGCTGGCGAAGTGGTCGGGCAGGTACTCGCGCCAGGTATCGCCGGGGGCGAGGACCGTATCGGGGAGGGCGGGGCTGATGCGAACGCCGCCGATGTTGAAAACGCCGTCAGTGGTTGCCATATTAATTCCGTCGCCCACCTCTGGCCAGTAGCGGTTCTGGCGTCCTTCCTGGTAATGAATGCCTCCACTGTCAAAAGTAATTGTCGTCTGGCCGGAAGGGTCGCTGGGCAGACCGATGACCACGGCCTGGAAAGTGGCCCCGGTGCCTATATAGGAAAAAGTTTGCCGCGGACTGCCCACTCCCGTCTGCTGGGAATAGTCGAGCTGGAAGCCGCTTAGGCCATTGAGGTCCACGTAGGGATCGGACCACTCATCGCCGTGGGTATCGTTGACTCCGGTACCACCAGGGAAACTTCCCTTGGTGAAAGGTCGGTAGACTATGGTCGTATCATTGATCTGGTTGGCTAAGAGGATCGGCTTGAGCACGGCGGGATCAATGGTCAGGTAGAATTCAAAGCCGGTCAGGTCTTGATTCTCGGGATCGATGATTATCCGAAAGGTGACGGTGTCGGCCAGGGCCAGGACCGTAGAACCGTCGGATGTGCGGATATATGCTTTGGCCTGGGTCTGGGCGGAAAGGGTAGCTGCGCCCAGGCTGACCAACAGGGTCACAAGGGCCTGTCTGATCAAGGCTGACCTTAATCGGTTCATCATCATGTCGAATTTAAAAGAGCAAACATTATGCCAGGAAGCAGATAGATGACCGGGCATCCTTATTCACATTTAAATAGAATACGGCCCCGGGAACGAATATTCCCGAGGCCATATTCCATATGAGGTTTTGAGCGAGTATGCGCGTACCTCTTATTACTTCATCAGGACCATTTTCTTGGTCGCAATCACCTTGTTGTTCACAACCAGGTGATAGAAGTAAATGCCCGTACCAACTTTCTCGCCCTGATTGTTCAGGCTGTTCCACACTGCCTTGTAGTTGCCGGGCTCCAGGGCGCCGGAAACCAGGGTTCGGACTTCCTGTCCGAGCAGGTTGAAGACTGTCAGCCTGACCTGACCCTCTGAGGGCAGGGCGAAGTTGATGATCGTCGACGGGTTGAAGGGGTTCGGATAGTTCTGGTTCAATGCGAACTTATCCGGAGCCATATCCCGCATGCCGCCGATCAGGGCCCTTATCAAGGTCCCATCGCTGCTCACGAGGGCTACCTCGGAGAGGGTGGGCATTTCGGGATCGATGGACAGCTGGCGGAGCGTGATGGTCATCAGCTCTGCTTCCTTGTCAGCCACTCTGGCATAACCCTTGGCGGCGCTGCCGTACAGGGCCACTGAGCCTCCAATACGGCTGGCCTGGATGGTCTCGAAGTGGCTGGCTAAGCCGTCGCTGCAGCTGACAATTTCCCAATCAGCAGCAGGCACGAACATATCCACCGAGTAGGCACTGAGGTTGAACAGTTTCTCCGCCTGTACCGCAAAGGTGATCCCTTCGGCGGTCTCATCGACTACGGCCAGGTAGATGACGGCATCCTCATTGCTGCCGGGGATCTCGCGGTAGTAGACGCCTTCCCCTTTCGTGCCCAGGTTCTTGGAGGCCATGAACAGGTCGTTGATGCCCACCTCACCACTCTCGTCGACGTCGGCGTAGGCGTTCCAGAGGGAATCCCCGGAACTGGTGCCGAAGGCCCTGGCAATGGCGCCGGTGTCATCGCCGTCAACCCGGTTGTCGGGCAGCGATGGGGTAGTGACAACACCATCGTCATCATATCCGGCGGCGTCGCCACCAAAGAGCTTATTGCCGCCTGTGAAGTTCATGGCGGTGTAGTCCATGGAGACGATCCGCTCGTTGGGACGGATGACGTCCAGGTATCCACTCATGCGTACCATGACATCGTACTCGCTCGAAGGAATCCCCTTCAGCTCGTAATATCCGCCTGCGCCCAGGGTTATTTGGATACCATCCGAACCGTCGGCATCGCTGTTGGCATCCAGGTAAGCGGCATCGGTGATGGGCGTGAAGGAACCGGCTTCCACCAGGTAAAAGGAGACTTCCTCACCCTGATCGTCCCGGCCTTCCACGTCCACGGCGCCGTAGAGAATGCCTGACTGGCCTAGGCGTAACTTAAGGGCCACGGGCGGGATGGACGTGCTCTGCGGCGAACCGTCTACATCGTGGAGGTTCGTCACGAATCCCTCGCTCTCGCTGAAGATGATCTCCAGGTCCTCGATGGGGGAGGCAATGGCCGAGGTCATCGATATCTGGAAAGAGACCATGTTGTTGGTAAGCGCCAAGGCCGCATCACCGGCTGGCAATTTCTCCAGGTATCCCAGGAGATAGCTTCCGTCTACGATCTCGAGGCTGTTCATCAGCACGTTGCCCAGCAGCTCATTAGGGGCCGCAGTTGTCGTCCCGATCAGGTTGTCGAAGGGTTGCACCACGCCGTTGTTGGGATCCCCGTCCTGGTCCACGATCGTGAACAGGGAGGACTGCGGGATCTTCACGAAGAAGATGGCCATGTTGGCGTTGGTACCATCACTTATGGCGTAGATGTCCACGTTGAGAATGTCG
>Ga0209976_10001996_pt1 | contig 11773 bp, 8 predicted proteins | sample SumtaG_FD_182806 | JGI IMG/M metagenome (GOLD analysis project Ga0209976, IMG submission 182806) | Deep subsurface microbial communities from Indian Ocean to uncover new lineages of life (NeLLi) - Sumatra_00157 metaG (SPAdes) (version 2) | ecosystem: Environmental > Aquatic > Marine > Oceanic >... | reverse complement strand
AAGGATTGCTCACAGCGAATAAGGGGCTGGCCGTTGAGAACATAAAAAGCGGGTTCAGAAAAGAAGGGTATCGTGTAGATGTACATTTAATTAATTTCGCAGATTATGGTGTCGCACAACTACGGGAACGGATTTTTATAATTGGTGTGCGTGATGACATTTCCCAGGAATTCATATTGCCACCTCCTAGCCACACACCTGAAGAGTATATGGGATCAAAAGAAGCGCTGGAAGGCGTAGAAAAGGTGGCTTTCAACAACGAGATGCAAAATATTCAGCCCTCCACCATAGAGAAGTTGAAACTGATTCCCCCCGGCGGCAACTATACCGATATCCCCAAAAGTTCAGAGCACTATGTCAAAGGCATGATCAGTCACGTCTATCGCAGGCTGCATCCGGATAAACCTTCCACCACGATCATCGCTGCAGGTGGTGGAGGCACCTGGGGGTACCACTATAAACACCCTCGTTCGCTTACAAATCGAGAGCGCGCACGCTTATTCGGGTATCCCGATGATTTTATTTTTGACGGCTCAATTGCAGAAGTGCGTCGCCAGATTGGTAATTCCGTCCCACCGGGAGGCACAAAATCTCTTGCAGAATCGGTGAAGAAGTTCTTGTCCGATAACCTATGATTTATCAAAATATTGACAATAAGAGTTCATTTTTTCCAACAATAAGAAAGGAATTCGATCAGGCAACTGATGTCCAGATAGCGTCGGGATATATATCCAATGATATTGCTGCATCTTTCGCAGATGACTTTATACGGATATCTGATAACAGTGGGAGGGCGAGATTACTTGTCGGGATGGCATTTTACGAGGGACTCCCAGCGAAAACGCTCGATCTCCTCTCTGGAATGAGTGAAGTGCTGGAGGGTAACAACAATGGAAGTGGTGTTTTCGTGTCCTGTGGGAATCGATACCACGGGAAGGTTTATTCGTTTGGACATGGAGAACAGAGGAACATATATATCGGGTCGTCAAATTTTTCTCGGAGCGGATTGAAGACGAATCTGGAATGCACTGCGTTAATCAACCAAAAAGACCTCAAGCAAGAATTACAAAATCACCTCGAATATGTTTTCAGTGACGACAACGCTGTATCTATACTGAAGGCGAAAATAAAGATACCGGGGTCAGGTACCTATCGATCAACGCTTGAGCTAGATGAATTAGACCGTTTGGCAAGATTTCACGCTGGATCTATTGATTTGAGCCAGTGCAGTTATTTCGACATCGCGCTGAATGAGGTATTTAGTCAGGAAAAGTCCAACCTAAATTCGTATTTTGGGAGGGGCAGAATATCCAAGGCAACTGGAATAATTGCGCCACGACCCTGGTATGAGATAGAGATCATTGCAAAGCGAAATATCAATTCCCACTTACTCTTCCCTCACGGAGAGTTCACTGCCTATACTGACGATGGCTACATCATGCCAATGAAAACCAGTGGCGCTAATTATAAGAATATCCGCTCTCACGGCAATCTCAAAATCTTTGGCCAATGGATAAAAGGGAAACTGCAGAAAAGTGGCGCTCTACATCCCTTCACCCCAGTGACGTTGGACACGCTTGCTATCTATGGAAAAAGCACATTGCGATTTTATAAAATCGACTCCGGAAAATATTATCTGGAATTCTAACTTTAATAAACGCGTCGCCGAGAACCCAAAAACTCGGCAACACCCCTTCCGCCCTTTCCCTGCTAAAACAACCACTTACCTCTCCGGCCGGACGAGTCTCTATATTGCCCCCTACTGGTCAGTGTCGCCTGGTGTCGCCCATACATCCGACAGAGCGCCAGACGTCCAAGCGTGAGAGTTATTAAACTATACTTTAACTTCCCTTCTTGCTATGAGACAATTCTGTCCGGGGAGTAAATAGCAGTCGGGGTGATGACCCTGCGTAGTAACCTGGCTCCGGGTGCGACTGCGTTAATAGGGCACTCTCCACCATTTCGCTGGGCATTTTTTTGACTGAAAGGAGGACATCGTGAGCAACCGTTTATCTACCTGGAGTTCGTATGATGCCAGTAACTGGCTAAACTACTACTGGGATGAGGCTTTTTATGGTGAGCTTATTCCGATGTCGGGATGGGAAGTGGGGAACGGTCCTGTAGCATATGAGAGTGCTGCCTTTTTTACTTTGGGTGGATGGGATCCTTATGGACGCGACGATTCTTTTGATATTGCCACCATTTATCTACAAGGTGGTGAAACTTATGAGATCTATCTGGCGGGAGAGTTTGATTATTTAATAGAAACTGATATGAGTCTGTTGATTTTAGATGATTGGGGTTATGTGCTAGAGGCCTACTATTTCCCACCTGATGCTGTCTTTGACGCGTCTATCAGCTTTACATCTTCTTATGACGGGTGGTATCACATATCAGCCGGAAGCGATAGTTTAGATTATTTTACCGCCTTTTTATATGTCGCAGAACTAAATTCTTTTGACCCTATTCCTGATCTGCATCCATATATCAGAAATAAAGATGAGTATAACTGGGATAACGATATAGATACTGGAGACGGCTGGCTTTATATCGCCGCAGAAGATGCCCAATTATACCGAGCCTACATGGGAGCTATGGGGCGTATACCGGATGCTGGTGGCTTCAACTGGTGGGCCAATGAAATTGAATGGGGACGCGAAGATCTGTTCTCTATGGCAGATGGTTTCATCAACTCGACTGAGTTTAAAGGCTATGCCGATACCAACTATGACGGCAAGATCAGCAATGACGAATTTATTACTCATATGTACGAAGGGGTATTCGGTCGTACTGCCGATGTGGGGGGTTACAATTACTGGCTGAGTGAGCTATCCACAGGTGCATCTGATCAAGGGGAAGTACTGATCTACATGACCCAATCCAACGAATATGTCGACCAGACACTGGAAGCAGTGGCTGATTATTTATTCACATAGACACTCTCCACCATTAATAAGGAGGATACATAATCGTAAATTTATATAGAGCGGCAATTGCTGCATTCAAAAAGATCGCAGATATATTCAAGATAGGATTGAAGAATATTGTCAGAATATTGGTGTGGGTCTGTGCGGGTGTAGCTGTTCTTATATGGATAGCGCCAGCTGGCCCATTAATGCTTTTGTTCATGATCGATAAATCCCTTGAAAGACGATGGAGCGGTCTCACCAATTATGTTATTCCAAGTATCGCTGCTCCTTTTATAGCTGTATGGGAGTTCCTCACTGACTATGATGCTGACGAGTATATTGATTGGTAATGCAGGGATATCCGGTTCAGATTTATGGAGAGAAAATAGCAGTCGAACTCCTAACCACACCCGGCTCCAGGTGGGACTGTGATCAGGGCGCTCTCCACCAATAATTAAGAGGAAATATAAAGTGAAAAACATACTAACAATTATAACACTCGCTCTCTTTGTGGTACCCCCCGCCATTGCTGAACGAGTACGCATTGGGATCGGCGAAATTGAATATGTCGGCGCTGAACAAAGCTCCTCACGCCACAGTCGATCCACCTCGGGCGACATGGGAGCCTTCGCCGACATGATGACGACAGCCTTAGTTAAAACCAAAAAGCTCGATGTAATGGAACGCGGTCGTCTGTCCGAGGTACTTAAGGAACAGGGACTCAGTATATTCGGACTCACAGGCTCGGGATCGCAGAATGAGACTTTGAATGTCACAGGGATTGATTATGTCCTTACTGGCGCAATCACCCAGTATGGCAAAAGCGAAAAGGCGATGGCCGTTAAAGGATTCGCAGCAGGAGGCGAAAGCTGGACAATGAGTGTCGATATTCGTGTGTTAAACATACAGACGGGGCGCATCGAGATTGCTGAAACGGTGCTGACCAGGTTATCAGGGGGAATGGCTGTCAAGACTTCCAAGTTCGCTGGGGGCGGGAGCAGCGATAAGTCGGAGATGGTTGGCAAGCTACTTCGACAAAGCGCCATGAACGTGACGAACCTGATTGTGACTTCCATCTATCCGGTCAGAATTGTGAACATCAATGGAAAACAGGTAGTTTTGAATTATGGCGACGCCCTGTTATCGATTGGCGATGTCCTGGAGGTCTATAGCCAGGGTGAATCATTTACCGACCCAGATACCGGGGAAGTGCTCGGCATGGAGGAAACGCTCATCGGCACCATCAAAGTGACGGACGCGCAGCCTAAATTTGCAAAGGCTGAGATTCAGAAAGACAGCGATCCGATGCAGAAAGGGATGATTGCACGGGTTACTTCTTCCACGCAGAAAAAGACCAAAACTCAGAAAAAGCGGTTGTTTTAACCATATGAAATCGGACGATGATGTGGACATATTGCTTCGCATGCCAGAACTCCAGAAGCAAATTCCACTATCTCGAAGCCATATCTACGCCATGATCGCTCAAGGACAGTTCCCTGCTCCGATCAAACTAGGATCCCGTGCGTCTGCCTGGATAGCATCAGAGATTGCGCAATGGGTGCAGGAACGGATTGACGCGCGCTAGGGGACCGCATATACGCCGCCGCCGAGACCCCAAAGACTCGGCGGCACCCTCCCCCCTATTCCCTGCCAGATCAACCACTTAGATCCCTGACCGGACAAGACACCAGATCGCGCCCACCGGCCCCTGTCGGGCGCACAGCGCCAGATATCCCCCACCCCAACGGTAAATGAACTTTAAAGCAGGCTTTAACTTCCCTGACGGTTGTGGTATATCAGGTGGGTATCGGGGTTAATTCCCCCGATATACCTACGCGAGAGGGTAGCCGTATCAATAGGACACTCTCCATCATTCAAAATAAGAGGCACTACAAATGAAAAAGTATCTCATTCTATTTTTTGCATTAATTATGTCATGTACCTATGCTCTGGCTGGTGGCATTGGAAACCCCGAACCCGGAGACGTGGAGATTATCGACGAAGGCATTGTGAAACTTTACGGCAGTGTGCCGGGGGAAATTCTTGAGGCTCATTATATTGTCAATCAGCACGGCACTATGTTGGTGGGCGGCGATATCATTATTTCGCCCGAAGATATTTTCAATGAAACGGCCTATTTTGAAGAAAACATTTTGCAATTTTGGCCTGACGGTGCGGTTGAGTTTGTTATCGCATCCGAGGTTCAATCAAGGGCCACGAAGAGCGCCATTAAAAGGGCAATCCAGAGTTGGGAACTGGATGGAATTAGCTTTACGCGATCAAGCACAATTCCCGATAGTGTTTACATGGAAGTGGACTTAACAACGATCAGAATTCTAGCCGGTGAAGTGGTATTAGTGTCCTTTCCCTATACGCTGGATAATGATGTGATTATCCCGGATTACTATTCGGCAGTTGTGTCTGACAACATTGCCGAGTATACAAGTGGGGGAATATCAACAGACGGTCACTACATAAACGATCCCGACAAAGTTTGGCCTGACGGTGTTATCACCTATGTTTTCGAGGACGGTATATCCGGCACATGGAAAACCACAATAAGAAATGCTTTTCAACAGTGGGAAGATGAAACCGACTTGATTGATTTTGTCGAATGGACTGACTCAGACGTACCCAGCGAAGTATATTTATATGTAGAGCAAGTCTCGATGGGTTGCGCGGCCCATATGGGCTATCGGACGTACGCGACTTATCGCACACTCGAATTTTCGTCAGCGTGTACCCAGTGGGATTTAGTCCATGAGGCGGGCCACGTTATTGGCCTATACCATGAACACCAACGCACAGACCGGGATGATTCTTTAATCTTTATTGAAGAAAATGTGATAAACGATAGCGCCCTAATCATAAAACAATATGACATTTTGACCGGCACCGTACAGTCAACCTCTGGCGTAGTAAATTGTCGCTCGGTGATGATGTATCCTGGGTGCATGTACAGTTTTGATGAAGCCAGTTGTGAGGCAAGTGATGGCACTGACGCCGACTACGCTGTACTGATGCCCATCGACTCCACAGACTGTAACCTCGGTTCGGGAAGCACGACCCAGGAAGACATTAGAGCGGCTGATATTGCGGCTATCGAATTGATGTACGAAACCGACCCGGAGCCTTGTACTGGGTGTGGGTGCTGATGTATCCCCAGGACATATTGGGGTATTCTCCCAGTCTATGGGTGCTGGTGGTCACGCTAATTCTATGCGGACCCCTTCAGTATTCGTTATTGAAAAAGATCACAGCGCCCCCCTGGAGGTTGGGGGCGTATTATATTTTACTGATCAGTGCCGGGATAGTCGGGGGTAAATTAATGAGCCTAAGCACCAGGGACTGGCAGCTGTACGAGCCATTAATACGGGAGGTCAATTCTGGCTGGCGCTACGCTGGTGTGTTGGCCGCTTTCATTCTGACAATGCCACTCATACAGCGCTGGATCTTGCCAGGCGTATCACTAGGTCGTCTAGCTGATATCATGGCTCTTAGCGTAGCGCTGGGGGTAGCGGTCTTTAGAGCGCATTGTTTCCTGTTAGGGTGCTGTACCGGCCACCAGTGGGAACACGGGCTTGCCTATGCACGCGGCTCTAATGTCTGGTGGAATCAGTACAACGCCGGATTAATTGATTACAGCGCCGCACAGAGCTTGCCAGTAATCCCCCTGCATTTGTTATTCATGGCCGCGAGTCTGACTACCTTTGGCATACTGTTGCGGCTATACCGGAAAGGATTACCGGCCGGACATCTGACGTTATGGTTTTTGTTGATCCATGAGGGCACTAAAGCAGGGCTAGAATTGTTGCGGCCTTTTCAGATCAATCTATTTTCAGTATCAGCAATCGCCGCTATCGGTGCAGCAATCATGTTATGTTATTTACATAACTCAAAAGCCAATTGGTATAACACGCCATTCGGCACAGACTAAGGATAAAATATGACTAGATTACTTTGTGCGTTCCTTTTTGCGGTATCACTGGTCGGCTGTGATGGTGGTAATAATGGATCGGTGGACTGGGTGCAGGAATTGCCACCCACGCCCACCGTTGTCTTTACAATGGATGGGGTAACGGAATTTGACACCATTGACCCCGCACCGTTTGAACTGAAATGTATAGCTGATTGCGTGGCCCCCTATCACATTACCGGTAAGTATGAAGAGGACATTATCAGGTTAAATTTTCACTTCGCACCACACTTTCCCCATAGTGGAGAAGATGTGACCCTGGCTGATTTCCACGACAACTTTGATCGATTTTATCTGCGCCTTATTTGGCCAGAAGTTATCGACCGAGACGAGGCCGGAAATGAACGATGGCGCGAGAGTATCTCGTTTCAGCACTCGTCGCCGGTGACCATACTTGGAGAGGAAACTATCGTTCGTAATACCAACGGGATACGTGTCGATCTAACGTCCTATGAAGACGGTTTACTCACCGGTTCAGTGGAGGGTGTCATAACTCTGATCAGCCACTTATACGACATTGGCGGAAATCACCTGGATCTCCCCTTCAGCGACGTATGTCAGATGGGAGATATTATTGATATGTGTTTTGAAGATGAAAATGTATACCTGCCATTCTCGATTGAATTCATATTACCCGTGCAATTGCCAGCCGGAGCACCCACTTCCTTAAATAGCAGTCAGGGATAGCACCCGGTTCAGGGTGGACTGTGACCAGGGCACTCTCCACCGCTACCTCGGGGCTGTTTATTTACGCCGCGATATCAAACACCTGAAAACTGAATATCAATCCAGCAGTTGTATCAGCGACACCGGTGCTAGTAATAATCATCGCGGTTTGAAAAGTACTGGCACTGAGCGGAGAAAAAGCACCAGAAAGACCAACAATAGCAGTGGGTGCAGTCGAGTTGCCGTACATGTCAGTTTGATTGGATAGCGCCGTTGATAGTGTAAATTCAAAAGCATCTGTTCCCCCATTGATGGTGCAATCATCTATACCAAATGTGTTGCTAATATCTTGTGCACCCGCTCCATCTGAGGTGATGGATCCTGCCGCGACCGCAATGGCTTTCGGATTCAGAGATTGCAGTTTTTGGAGCGCCATGATCTCAAAATTAGTGCCGTCATATACCATTTCGACAAAGCCATCTAGATCCCCGATCTGAGGATCGACTCCATTCTTTTTAACTGACTTTACCCCTAAGCCACTAACATCCACCGTCACCGTACTACTGGTATTCGGGTTTCCAATAGAGGTGCGGATCCGCATTCCAGTGAAGTAAGCAATGGGTGATCTAAATGAAGGGGATACCAGAACCGTAAGGACATAAGTATTGGTGTCAGTAGCTGTATAAAAATCAGAGCCTGCTGCATGAATGCTCAGTGATGTCCCTAACTGAGTTACATCAATGCCAGTATTGTCCAGGGTCTGCCCTGAGTCGGTGACGGAGCCTTTCAGTTCCTCGATATAGTTATTGAACTCTGCCGCTGATTCTTGACCATCTGCACCACTAGCGCCATCTGTTTTTGTTCCAAAATCTAACATAGTAAATCCTCTAAATATTTTCTAACTCAATTTAAGAATTGCACCGAATGAGGCACCCATAGAAATTGCAATATGATCCGTATCACTTCCCACCTGGGTCGGGATGTCTCTTTGAACGTCATCATTCAGACCCAATTGGCCCTGATCATTTTCGCCCCATCCCCACAGAGTGCCGTCTGTCTTCAGTGCATAAACTGTATTTTCATTGGCACTTATATCACTCCAGTCCATGTCTGAGCCCATCTGAACAAACTCATCCTCATCGGTTGTACCAGCACCGAGACCCAGTTGACCGAAGGAATCGTCCCCGCATACCCAGATAGTTCCATCTGACTTAAGAGCGATGCTGTTAGTCGTACCACCCGCAACTTTTACCCAATCAACATCAACGCCAACCTGGGTGGGCACAGTAACGTCCCCTCCCCCCGTGGCACCTAAGCCGAGTTGAAGTTGATTATTCTGTCCCCATACCCAGAGAGTGCCGTCTGTTTGGATTCCTCTGGATGAAAATTGAGAAGGACCGATTGAAGACCAGAGGTCAGTCCCAACGACAACGGGGCTTTCTTCGTCTGTCGGTCCTGTGCCCAGTCCTAGTTGATCATGATTATTATTGCCCCACGCATATAACCGGCCATTGGTTTTTATCGCTAGACTGTGAGTACTGTCTGCGGAGGCCGCCACGACAGCCCAGTCTGTGTCTGACTCAATTTGCGTAAACGTATTAAGGGGATCTGTATCTCCTTGCCCCAGTTGACCGTTGCTATTTAAGCCTGTTGACCAAAGGGTGCCGTCTGTTTTTAATGCAATTGAATGCTGACTGCCTGCGGTCACAAATATCCAATCGGTGTCGCTTAGAACCTCCTGGATATAATCTTCTTGAATGACATCATTATTCCCCAAACCCAAGTTTCCATTAAAATTCTGTCCCGCACCCCATAACGTGCCATCCTCTTTAATTCCCAAATTGGCATTTTCTGCACTGGTTATGGATACCCATGTAACATCACTCGACGATTCCTGGATGAATACTTCGGATGCGACTTGATTGCCAGTTCCCAACTGGCCAAGACTGTTAAAGCCTGCTGAGAATAGTTCGCCCAGAGGGAGAGGAGCAGGAATATTAATGTCACCGATTGCCATTGAATATTTAGTACCCGCGCCTATAACTCTCCAAACCCCTGACGTACTAATTTCAACCGGCGATAAAACGTCTGTCCCTGTATCGCCGTTTCCAAGTTGTCCATCGTCGTTATTGCCCCATGAAAAGAGTTCATCATCTGAATTTAACGCCAGCACATGGTCTTCGCCGCAAGAAACTGCCACCCAGTTGGAAGCGCCAACAATTTGCGTCAATGTACTCAGAGGCGTTGTGTTGCCTTGACCGAGTTGACCGCTGACGTTAGCCCCTGTTGACCACAGGGTTCCATCCGTTCTGAGCGCAACCATGAAGTCTTGGCCTGCACTGGCGGCTACCCAGGTGCTGTTTCCTAGCGTCTCTTGAATTAGTGTGAGAACTGTTCCGCCTGTTGTTCCGTCTCCCAGCTGCCCATCTGAATTATTTCCGCAGGCGTACAGTGTGCCGTCTGTTTTGATAGCGATTGTGAAATCAAGGCCGGTCGCAACGAATGCCCAGTCTGTCGCCGTTGTTGTTTCCTGCGTGAAAGTTACCAGGGGAGTTGTGTTGCCTTGGCCGAGTTGGCCGCTTCCGTTGGATCCTGTTGAGTAGAGTGTTCCGTCTGCCTTGAGTGCAAAGCTAAATTCAGCACCTCCCGCTGCCGCCACCCAATCTGTATCAGTGCCCACCTGCTCCTGAAAGCTACGATTCAGACTATCGTTGCTGGGAAACCCAAGCTCTCCCTCTGTGTTCCTCCCCACTCCCCATAAGGTGCCATCCTCTTTAATGGACAGCATGTGGGACGCGCCAGCGCCTATAAATACCCAGTCCAAAAAGTTTCCCATCTGAATGGGAATTTGCTCGTCATCGAATGTATTGTTTCCGAGCTGGCCAAAGGTATTATCGCCCCATGCCCAGATAGTCCGGTTGTTCTTTATGGCATAGGTGGTGAGCGCCGATGCTGAAGCACTTGCCCAGTTTAGACTTGGCAAAACCTCTAAAGGTATTGTGCTCGGGTCGAGGCTATCAATACCCAGTTGTCCGCTGGCATTATCTCCCCATCCAAATAAATATGAATCGATAACCGGGTCAAAAACATTTTTAAGCAGCAGCTCACAGTTTGATGGCTTTAACTTTTCATACAGACAAGCCAGTATTTCAAATACGCTATTTCCAAAAATATGAGGGAATGACAACGGGAAAAACTGGATATTCCCTTCCGCTGGAAACTCAACCACCAACGTAAAGCGCCCTGTCTGTATAGGCAGTATTGATTCATTCAGACTTACGTTATCAATTGAACCATCAAAAGCTGCGTCAGATTCAAATTCAAAGGTGGTTGAGAAACTGAAACGTCCAAAAAAATGAGGGAAAGCCAGTGGGAATGTTTTTATGCCCGATGTTTCTACGTTGATGAATTCTTCAAATAGACCATTGGTGGATTGAGGGGTGCCAGAAATGGAGCCTATCTTCGGTGTGATGGTTCCCGCTGTTATATTTTTTATCTCATAGCGAAGGAACACATATTCATCAGTCAATATTGTTACATCTTGTGATAATGAAGAGACTGCCCCAGGTGTTTTATTTGCAGATCCCCCTGATATATCCCACCCGAGACCAGTATCCCAGTCAAAATCCCCGACGAAATTGCCATTCAGGATGACATCATCACCCCCTGCAAGACCGGGCAATACATTCACATCATCAAACCCAAGAACGGCCGCCAGTTCCTCAAAATCTTCCCTGGTGGTTATACCGATAGAGGTCAGTTTGACAATTACATTAAGACGTCGCTCTTCAAGAGTACCCCCTCCGTCAAAACAATCATCTGGAATTCCCACAGCGCGTTCAAAATCACCGATATACTCTTCGGTGGTTCCGATGAATATTTCTTCCCAGAAAGCATCCAGCGCTTCTTCCTGACGTTTTGCGCCGGTGCCGAATCCTCTGAGCAGTTCACGTATTTTCGAATCAAGGATATTTTTCCCACGCCACAACTTACCTCCGGGCATGTAATCCGCTTGAGCCTGTGCGTTCTCTTCAATGCTATGGACTGTAAACAGGGTCACGGAAAGGTGACCTCACCCAGAGTCACAAGGGTACCTGCTCCTCCTCCAATATCTCCTGTGGGATCTGATAGGGTAAAGGATTCTAAAGGCGCTCCCGTTTCAGTATCGAACGTCTCCTGGATAACAGATCTATATTGATCAACAGTGACGGCTTCTCCCACC
>Ga0209976_10001993_pt1 | contig 11776 bp, 9 predicted proteins | sample SumtaG_FD_182806 | JGI IMG/M metagenome (GOLD analysis project Ga0209976, IMG submission 182806) | Deep subsurface microbial communities from Indian Ocean to uncover new lineages of life (NeLLi) - Sumatra_00157 metaG (SPAdes) (version 2) | ecosystem: Environmental > Aquatic > Marine > Oceanic >... | reverse complement strand
TACTGATCCGAACGCGACTTTTGCAGTCTCACCCAGCATGATGTCGGGCAAGAAAAGGTCGTTTGTGCTGCAGGTAAAGGGTGATTCAATGGTGGAGGAAGGAATTTTGGATGGTGATTATGTGGTGATAGAAGAAGATGAGCAGGTAAGTAATGGAGATATTGTGGTGGCTTTGCTGGAGAATGGTTTGGCGACCTTAAAACGCTTTTTCAAGGAAGCCACCAGGGTAAGGTTAGAGCCAGCTAATTCATCGATGAGTCCGATTTATGCCACTAATGTTAAGGTTCAAGGCAAGGTGGTAGGAGTGATTAGAAAGTTTGGGACGGTTAATTAAGTAAACAAGGCAGCTAGGGCGGCGGCGATCATAACTATAACGGTTAGCCAGCCAAGGGTTTTTTGAGTTCTACCAATGGTGTATTTTTTCATGATGACTTTTTTAGTAGCCAGTTTGAGAATGGCAACTAAAATAAAAGGAGTGATCAGACCGTTTAAGACTTGACTGTAAAAAAGCATTTTTATGGGATTGACTTTCAGCAAGGCAACACTTAAGCCAATGAAGAAGCTGATGGTGAGAATGATGTAAAAGCCTTTGGCTTGATTGACTTTTTTGTTAAGGCCGGTGCGCCAGTTAAAGGTTTCGGCGATGGTGTAGGCAGAGGTGGAGGTGAGAACCGGAATGGCTAACATGCCAGAGCCAATTAGGCCAATGGAGAAAAGCAGGTAAGAGAGTTCACCAGCAAAAGGCCGGAGAGCTAGAGCTGCTTCAGAAATAGTGGTAACCGTGATACCGCGAGAATGAAGAGTTAGGGCGGAGGTAATGATAATGGAAGTAGATATGAGGATGGCAAAGACAAGGCCGAAGGAAACCTCACCGATTTCGGTTTTAACGTTTTTGACTGAAGGGTGATCCTCGACTTCTTCGGTAACTTGCCAGTAGAAAAGGAAAGGGGTGATGGTGGTGCCCAACATGGCCACAGCCATTAACCAAAAACTAGGAGTGAATTGAAGTTGAGGCCGAAAGATTTGGCGGCCAACATCGAGCCAGTCAGGTTGAGTCAGAAAAGCAGCGGCAATGTAGGCAAGGAAGATAATGCCCAGGCCAATGAGAACTCGAGCAAGCTGTTGATAGCTTTTGTAAACTACAATGTACCAAAGGAAGGCAGCGATTAAAGGTAGAAAGAAGATGAGGTTGATTTGAGGAAAGAGTAGGTTTAAGCCTGAGGCCATGCCGACAAAGTCAGCGCTTAAGGTGGCTAGGTTAGCCAAGACGACAAAAAAGGTTAAGATAAGGGCAATGGGTTTGCCATAGTAAAGACGAATATTGGTGGCTAAACCTTTTTTAGTAACATCACCAATCCGGGCACAGATGGCTTGGGCGTTAATCAGTAAGGGAGTAGACAGGAGGTGGAATAGGACTAGAGAAAGACCGGTGCGAGCGCCGGTAAGAGTATAGGTGGTGATGCCGGCGGGGTCGTTATCAGCATTGCCAATGATAAAGCCATGGATTAGTTTTTTGAGTGGGTGGCGTTTAGGCTTTTTTGCCTTTTTGGTGTTGGGCATGTTTTTTAAGTTTATGATAAACGTACCAGCCGACAGCTACCAGACCGAGGATAATGATAAGGATGTCGAACTTATGGAAGTATTTACCTAAGGTATTCCAGTTATCGCCGAGAGTTTTGCCGAGATAGGTGAGAGGGATGCACCAGATAAAGGTGCCGAGAAAGGCAAAAAAGGTGAATTTTTTAGCATCCATTCGGCTCATGCCGGCTGGCAGAGAGATAAAGGTGCGGATGACAGGTAAGAGTCGGGCAGTAAAGGTGACCAGTTGACCATGGTTTTTAAACCATTCCTCGGCTTCATCGAGTTCGTATTCAAAGATAAGCAGATATTTGCCATATTTTTTAATTAAGCGGCGGACTAGTTTTTTACCGCCGTAAAAACCCAGAGCATAGGAGCCTAAGGAGCCAAGAGTACCGCCAATAGTGCCGGCTAAGACTGCTCCCCAGAAAGTAAACTGGCCGGTGGAGACCAGAAAACCAGAAAAGGGCATGATGATTTCTGAGGGCAAGGGAATGTTGGCTGATTCAATAGCCATGGCTAAGGCAACGCCGGAGTAACCAAGGCGATTAATGATGGTCATGGCAATGTTGCCAAGAAATTTAATCAGGGCAGCAATCATAGCAGGGAAGAAATATCGATACTGGAGATGTCCTGCTGAGCCAAGGCGGTGTCAGGAAAACCAGGGATTTGTTGATGGTAAGCAGGTTTTTTCTTTTGGAGGAAGATGCCGACCGGCAGCTTATCTGTTTCTAGAGCTTTGGCTAAAGCAGTTTTTTTATCGCCGGAATTGTGGTTTTGTTTTTGGAGATCATAGATGTGTTGGCGATACCATTGATAAGTCATGTTTTTGTTGTAGGTAATGCAGGGTTGAAGGACGTCGAGCAGGGCAAAGCCTTGGTGATTAAGGCCTTGTTCAATGAGACTGGCCAGGTGGGGAATATCGCCAGCAAAACCGCGGGCAACAAAAGTAGCATGGTTGATAATGGCTGAGGCCAGAGGGTTGAAAGGTTCTTCAATGGAACCGCTGGGGGTGCTGGGGGTTTTAGTCCCCTTTTGGCTGGTGGGTGACATTTGGCCGGTAGTTAAGCTGTAGAGATAGTTATTGTGGGTGATGACTAAGATATGGTGATTGCCGCGGGCTAGGCTGACAAAGTGGCTGAGGCCTTCACCATAACAGCCACCATCGCCAATAATGGCGATAACTGGCAGTTGATGATTAGCTAATTTGATGCCGGCGGCAACGGGCAAGGTCCGGCCATGAAGGCCGTGGAAGCCGTAGCTATAGATAAAGTCCGCCATGTTGCCGGAGCAGCCAACGTCATAAACTACAGTTAATTGATGGGGTTGGAGATTGAGTTTGTCTAGGGATTGTTTAATAGCTCCAAGAATGCCAAAGTTACCGCAGCCCGGACACCAGGTTGGTTGAATCTGAGTAGTGCGTTTCATGATAATTTTTCGACTAATTCCTGTAATTCCTGAGGAAAGAAAGGCCGGCCATCATATTTTAAAAGTTGATCTTTGATGGTCAGGCCGGTTTGCTGACGGATGAGCTGGTTGAGTTGGCCAGTAGAGTTGCATTCTAAGGTGATGAGTTTTTTGGCGGTTTTAGTTAAGGTTTGGAACTGAGCAGTTGGGAAAGGCCAGACAATGGGAAAATGGATGAAGTTGGTGTTTTTGAGCTGCTTGAGGGCTTGTAAGATAACGCCTTTGTTAGAGCCCCAGGAGATAAGAGTTTGGTCAGCAGTTTTAGGGCCGTAGAGCTGAGGGTTGACAAAGTCTGGATCTTTTAAGATATGGGCGGTTTTTTTAGCCCGTTTGTTAACTTGTTTGATTCTTTGACTTGAGTCTTCAGTGGCATAGCCGAGCTCGTCGTGTTCATAGGAGTTGCAGAGGTGAACTCCGTTGGGTTGGCCAGGTAAGGGGCGGGGAGAAACACCAGTATCAGTGTCTTGATAGCGTTTAAAGGGTTGATCACTATTAAGATCCTGGGTGTTAATTAAACCATAGCGTTGATTTTGATGTTGGGCGGTGGGTTTATTAATAGTAAAGTAGGATTCGCCCAGATATTTATCGGTGAGGATGATGACTGGCAGTTGATATTTTTCAGCTAGGTTCTGAGCTAATTTAGCTAGTTGGAAGCATTCCTGAGGGTCACCAGGGGTGAGAACCAGGCGAGGAAATTCATCCTGGGAGGCATGGATGGCATAAAGCAGATCACCTTGGCTAGACCAGGTAGGCATGCCTGAAGCTGGGCCAGGCCGCATGGCATTGACAATGACTAGAGGAGTTTCGGTGATACCAGATAGACCAAGGCCTTCGGTCATTAAGGAGAAGCCGCCGCCAGAGGTGCCAACCATACTTCTGACGCCAGCAAAGCCAGCGCCAATGGCCATGTTAACAGTGCCGATTTCATCTTCAGCGTGACGGACAATGATGTTGGCAGCTTTGGCTTTAGCAGCTAAGGTATGGAGAATGGAGGTGGCTGGAGTCATGGGGTAAGCCACATAAAGCTTGAGACCGCCAGCAATGGCGCCATAACTAAGGGCCTGGTTGCCGGTGAGAAAAAGATGATGGTCAGTCTTAGTTTTAGCTGGAATGGCTGGTTTGGCTTGAGTTTTAAAGTTCTGGCTGGCAAAGTCATAGCCAGCTTGAGCGACTTGATGGTTGGCTTGAACAACTGGTTGGCCTTTTTTAGCAAAAACCTCGGCTAAGGTTTGTTTGAGGGTGTCAAGAGATAGGCCAAGAAGAAAAACTGAGGCGCCTAGAGCAGCCATGTTTTTCATTTTAGGATGAGCTTTAACTTGTTTGACCAGCTTCATGAGAGGCAGGTTGTCAGAAGAAAGGGTGATGGTTTCTGGAGTAATTTCAGACTGATGATACTGGGTGGCTTTTTCATGAATGCCGACTAAGATGTCGAGTTTGAATTGAGGTGAGAAAACATCTTCAGCTGAGGCGTGAATTTGAAAGGTGTTATGGCCGCCGCGGATCAAAGAAGGGTATTCGGTGTAGCCGTGAACCGAGAGACCGTGTTTAAAACAGGTTTTGGCAAAGATGAGGCCAGCTTTTTTAATACCTTCACCAGCTGCGCCAGCAATTTTCCAGTTAAAAGATGTGTTCATGATACAATCAAAATTATATGGCTAGACTTAATGTAGTGTCAACGCCGATAGGTAATCGGAAGGATATTAGTTTACGAGCTCTAGAGGTTTTAGACAAGGTGGAGATAATTTTGTGTGAGGATACCAGGAAGACAGGTATGTTGTTGGAACATTATCGCCAGACTGAAGGATTGACTGGTAAGCCCAGATTAGTCAGTTTTTACGAAGAGAATGAGGTAAAGAGAATTCCAGAGGTGATTGAGTGGTTGAAGCAGGATAAGGAGATAGCTTTAGTGTCAAACTCAGGCACTCCCCTAGTGAGTGATCCAGGTTTTAAGTTGGTGAGAGAATGTGTTAAAGAAAAGATTCAGGTGTCCCCTATTCCAGGCCCATCAGCGGTTTTAGCAGGATTGGTAATTTCAGGTTTACCAACAGATAGGTTTATGTTTTTAGGCTTTTTACCTAAGAAGCAAGGGAAAAAAGAAAAGTTATTAGAGAAGGTAAAAGAAGTACAAAAAGTTATTCCTCAGACGGTGATTTTTTATGAATCGCCTTTTAGAATAGTTGGAACATTAAAGATGTTAGAACAAATATTGCCCGAAGCTGAGGTGGTTATAGGAAGAGAGTTGACTAAAAAGTTTGAAGAGGTTCAACGAGGAACGGCGAGAGAGTTAATAGGGAAATTAGGTGATAAGAAGATTAAGGGTGAGTTGGTGGTTTTATTATCGGTTTAGTTAATTTAGGACCTAAAATAGGGGGCTCTAAGTAAAGATTAATCTGAAATCCCTTGTTGTTCAAGTTCCCAGGCAGCACGTTGTTCTTCGCCAATGCCTAAGCCCAATTGAATGCTTTTTTGGTCTTTGGAGGAGAATAAATCTGGGTTTTTAGTTATAAAATTGTCAAGTAAAGATTGTCTGGCTTTTAAATCTTGTTCAAGCATGGCATGTGTAGCAAGTAGGCTTATTTTATTAATTTGACCGCTTGAATAATCAGAGATATTTTCTGCAATTGAAAATAATCGATCATAGGTGGATCCCCACAGATTCAATTCTTCATTATCGGAACAAAGATCGCTATTAAGAAAGTGACGGGTTAAAACCGTTAGTATGTTGTCTGCGTTAATCAGGCGTTCTGGGTTGGCAGTATCAGGATTCTCAAACTTGTTTAATATAAGATCGGGTTTTTCTAGGATTGATTTGTTTACAGCTTCTGGCTCAACAAAGTTTAGTTCTAGTTCATTTTGTGACATATAAAAAGCTGCATTGGGCAGCTGAGGGTATTTTATACAAGGGATTAATTTTGTCAAGATTGATTAAATGCCCAAGATGCCTAGAGTATTACACTTCTAAGGGGTAGTTTTTTTAGAATTCTGCCAAGGTAGAGGTATCCCCTATTGGCAGCCCAAGCTCTTGGGCTTTGAGCATTCTTCTCATGATTTTGCCGGATCTGGTTTTGGGGAGATTATCCTTAAACTCGATTTCCCTGGGATAAGCATGACCAGCTAAATGCTTTTTAACATAGACAACAATGTCTTTTTTAAGTGATTCACTGGGTTTGACGCCTGACTTGAGGGTAATAAAGGCTTTGATGATTTCACCGCGCATTTGGTCAGGTTTGCCAATAACACCAGCCTCAATAATATCGGGGTGAGAGACTAAAGCTGATTCAACTTCAAAAGGACCAACTCTTTCACCAGCGGTTTTGATAACATCGTCAGCTCTGCCTAAGAACCAGAAATAGCCATCTTTGTCTTTAAAGGCTTTGTCGCCGGAAATGTACCAGCCTTTGATAAAGTAGGATTTATATTTTTTCGGCCGACGCCAAATCTTTTGCATCATTGAGGGCCAGCCAGCTTTAATGGCCAGGTTGCCTTCTTTGCCGGTAGGCACAGGCTTGCCTTTATCGTCTACAATGCCGGCAGTGATGCCAGGCACAGGTTTGCCCATGGAGCCAGGCTTGATAGGTAGGCAAGGTAGGTTGGCAATCATGATGCCACCGGTTTCAGTCTGCCACCAGTTGTCATGGAAGGGTAGGTTAAAGGCTTTGAGGCCCCAGTAAATGGCTTCGGGGTTTAATGGTTCACCGACACTGGCCAGATGCCTGAGGCTGGAAAGATTGTATCTTTTAACCACATTAAGGCCGGCAGCGGCCAGCATTCTGATAGCAGTGGGGGCAGTGTACCAGACATTGACTTTGTACTGCTCGATGAGTTGGTACCATTTTTCAGGAGAAAAGCGGCCAGCATAAACTAAGGCGGAGGCACCGATTGACCAGGAGCCCAAGATTTCATAGGCAATGCCAGTCACCCAGCCAGGATCAGCTGTACACCAGTAAACGTCAGAGTCTTTGATGTCTAGAACCCACTTGGCAGTTAGATGTTCGTGAAGGATGGCATAGTGTTGGTGGATGACGCCTTTAGGTTTGCCGGTAGTGCCGGAGGTATAGAGCATGAAGGCTGATTCGTCTGGCTGAGTTTGGGTGACTTTTAACTCCTGGCTGGCGGAGGATAGAAGCTGAGGTAAACTCTGACAACCGTCTTTATTTTTATCAAAGTCAGTCACCAGAATGTGTTTAAGACGGGGGAGTTTTTTAAGAATTTTTTTGACTCGGGGTAGGAGTTCAGAGTCAGTCACCAGGACCTCGGCGTCAGAATCATTAAGCCGGTCTTCCAGAGCTTGTTCGCCAAATGCAGAAAACATGGTGCCGGCAATGGCGCCGATTTTTAAGGCGCCTAAGAAGCCAAAATAGAGCTCAGGGACTCTGGGGAGGAAGAAAAAGACGCGGTCTCCCCGATCAACTTTTAATTTTTTAAGAACATTAGCGAATTGGTTGGAGAGAAGAGAAAGTTCTTGAAAGGTGAATTTTTTTTGTTCGTCATTAGGGCCATGCCAGTAAAGAGCGACTTTGTTTTTTCTGGGGCCCTGAGCTTGGCGGTCAATGGCATTGTAGGCAGCATTGAGTTTGCCGTCAGGGAACCAGTCGAGTTCGTTTTTGTATTGAGAGTAGCTGAAGTTTTGGTAGGTGTGTTGATAATCTTTAAGGTTGGGAGGGGTTTTGAGATATTTAGCGGTTTTAGAGATAAGCTTAGGCTTTTTCATAAAAAGATTATAGCAGACTTTTGCCGGTCATTTGGCCGGGCTTGGGGATGTTTAAGAGTTTAAGAACGGTAGGAGCGATATCAGCCAGAACGCCAGGAATGAGTTTTCTTTGAGTGCCTTGGAATTGTTTAGCGACAATAATTAGAGGTACAGGATTAGTGGAGTGCTCGGTGTCAATTTCACCGGTTTGAAGATTAATGAGTTCCTCGGTGTTGCCATGGTCGGCAGTGATGATGGCGGTGCCGTTAACAGCTAAAATGGTGGGAATAATTTTGGAGAGGGCTTGGTCAGCGGCCTGGCAGGCTTTTTTAGCAGCCTCAATATTGCCGGTGTGGCCGACCATGTCTGGGCAGGCGATGTTGACAACAATGAAGTGATATTGCCTGAGTTTTAATTTTTCAATTAATTTTTGAGTGATTTCCGGAGTGGACATGGCTGGTTGTAGATCATAGGTGGCGACTTTAGGTGAAGGGATAATTCCCCAGTCTTCACCAGGAAAGGCTTGATCTCTTAAGCCGTTAAAGTAGTAAGTGACAAAGCGTTCTTTTTCAGTTTCTGCCATGTGGAGTTGGCGGAGATTGTTTTCGGAAATAATTCTGGCTAAAGGATAGTTAACTTTAAGGGGTTCAATGGCTACATGAACAGGCAGACCTTTTTGATACTCGGTCATGGTGACAAAAAGAAGATTGCTGAGGATTTTTGATCTTTTGAAAGGAGGGGTGGTAGTGATTTTGTAAGGTAGATGAGTTTTAAGATATTTATCAGAGTGAGGGTCAAAGGCTAAGTCGTTAGCCTTGGTTTCAAAATCTTTTAAGACAAAGGCTTTAGTGAGTTGGCGGGGACGATCAACCCGGAAGTTGTAGAAGATAACAGCATCATTGTCTTGGATAAGGCTGAGGGGTTGGCCTTGGGCATCAACGATGTTAGTCGGTTCAACGAATTCGTCAGTTTTTTGCTGTTGGTAAGAAGCTTGAATGGCGGCCTCGGGAGTGGTGGCTTTGAGACCGACTCCTTCGGTTAAACAGCGATAGGCTTTTTCAGTTCTGGCCCAACGGAAGTCACGGTCCATGGCATAGTAGCGACCGATGACAGAGGCAATGGTGCCAATGCCAGTAGTTTGGAGGTGTTTTTTAACCTCAGCGATATATATTTGCGAAGTGGTGGGAGGTGAGTCACGGCCGTCGGTAATCAGGTGGAGGCTGAGTCGACTGACTTTTTGATGACTGACGAACTTGATAAGAGCAAAAAGGTGCTCGTTGTTGGCATGAACACCACCCGAGCCAATCAGGCCGAGAAGGTGCAGGCTAGAGTTGTTTTTCTTAGCATGATTAACAGCTTGGAGTAAGGCTTGGTTTTGGAAAAAAGAGCCGTCAGCGATAGCGGTGTTGATGCGGGGCAAGTCCTGGAAGACAATTTGACCAGCGCCTAGATTAATATGGCCGACCTCGGTGTTGCCATCTTCACCATGAGGCAGGCCAACAGCTTCACCAGAAGCAGTTAGTTGAGTATGAGGGTAAGCAGCGTTGAGCTGATTAAAAAAAGGCGTGTTGGCATGAGCAATGGCATTGCCAGGACCAGGCGGAGCAATGCCCCAACCGTCTAAGATTAAAAGAACAACTGGGGCGGGATTGTGATTAACCATCTGGGTATGAATATACTATCGATTCAGCTGTGACTCAATGGCTAAGAGGCGATTGTATTTAGCGACTCTTTCTCCTCTGGCAGGGGCGCCGAACTTGGTGTAGTTAGCGCCAACACCAACAGCAAAGTCGGCAATAAAAGTGTCGTTGGTTTCACCAGAGCGGTGAGAGACAATAATTTTCCAGCCGGCTTGGCGACAGACTTTAATGACTTCGATGGTTTCAGAGATGGTGCCGATTTGATTAGGTTTGACCAAGATAGCGTTACAGGCTTTTTTTTCAATGGCTTTCTGAACCCGATTTTTATTAGTGCTGAGCAGGTCATCACCAACAATTAAGGTGTCTGAGCTGAGGTCAGTAGTCAGTTTAGCCCAGCCATCCCAGTCATTTTCTTCAAGGGGATCCTCAAGGGAGAAGAGGCGGTATTCGCGGTTGAGTTGGATATAGTAGGCGATGAGTTCCTTGGTGTTGTAGGGTTGAGCTCTGTCTTTGATTTGGTATTGTTTGTTTTTGTAAAACCAAGAAGCAGCCACATCTAAGCCGAGAAAGACGTCTTGAGCGAATTTGTGCTCGGTTTGATTAATGGCTTCGAGGATGACCTCGAGAGCATCCAGGTTGGTAAAAAGATTAGGAGCAAAGCCGCCCTCGTCACCAACGCTGTGAATGGCTCGGCGGCGTTTGAGAGTTTTTTCTAAACTATGATAGATTTCGGCGCCAATTTCTAGAGCTTGGTGATAGGGGAAACGAATAGAGGGGATGACATGAAACTCTTGAAAATCGAGGTTGCCAGCACCATGAGCGCCGCCATTAATAATGTTAAAGGTGGGATTAGGCATTCTTTTTAAGTCTTTAACCAGCTGATATTTTTTAATTAGATATTGGTAGATAGGTAATTTGAAGTGGGCAGCAGCAGCTTTAAGGGCTGCCTCAGAAACAGAGAGAAGAGTATTGCCGCCCAGCTTGGCTTTGTTGCTGGTGCCGTCAAGATTAATTAAGGTTTGATCAAGAGTGGTTTGTTGACTGGGGTCAAGGCCAATAATTTTAGGGGCAATGACTTGATTGACATTGTTAATAGCTTTAAGAACACCCAGGCCATGGAAACGATGAGGATCATTATCTCTTAATTCAACTGCCTCATGTTTAGTGGTGGAGGAGCCGGAGGGGACGGCGGCTGTGCCAGCATAGCCGTTATCTAGCCAAATAGTGGTTTCAATGGTGGGAGTGCCACGAGAGTCAAGGATTTCACGGGCATAGACTTTAGCGATTTTAGCCATGTTTTTTGACTAAGCGATGTTCTGCCTGATGGATAATTTGACGGGTTTGATCGATAACATCCGGGGCGATAGAAACGCTGGTAATCCCCCACTCGACCAATTTTTGAGTAAGATCAGGGTAGACTGAAGGGGCTTGACCGCAAATAGAGGAGGTAATTTGATGTTTTTTACAGGTTTTAATAATTCTTTCTAGAGCCCAGTAAACAGCAGGATTTCTTTCGTCATAGATAGGAGTGACTTCGTTGTTGTCCCGGTCAACTCCGAGGATAAGCATGGTGAGGTCGTTGGTGCCGATGGAAACACCGTCAAGGCCAACCTGAATAAAGTCTTCAAGGAGAATGACATTGCTGGGAATTTCGACCATCATCCAGAGTTTAAAGGAAGGGCTGCGGATAAGGCCGCTAACAGTGATGATTTTTTTAACCTGGATTAGCTCTTGGACAGTGCGAACAAAAGGCACCATTAACCAGAGGTTGTTGAGGCCGAGCTTTTTACGGACATGAGAGACGGCTTTGAGTTCAAGATCAAAAACCCTTTCGTCATTGATGTAGCGATAAGCACCTCTTAAGCCGAGCATGGGATTGGCCTCTTCTGGCTCAAAGGCTTTGCCGCCAATGAGGTTGGCGTATTCATTAGTTTTGAAGTCAGTGGTTCGATAGACGACTGGTCGAGGATAAAAGGCTTTAGCGAATTTTTCTAAGCCAGCAATAAGGCCGTGGGTGAATTTGGCTGATTTTTTGTCATGGATTAATTTTTTAGGGTGAACACCCATTTGGGCAATCATGAATTCAGCCCGAAGTAAGCCAACACCATCGACGTTTTTTTGAGCGACTGATTGAGCCAGGTCTGGTTCGGCAAGATTAACATAGATTTTAGTAGCAGTTGGCAGCAGGTCAGGAGCCAATTGTTTGGGAGTGAGTTTTTTAGGTGGGGAGGTTTTTTTGGCTTTAGTTTTTTTGGATGAGATAGAAGTGGCTTTAGGTTGATAACTGCCTTTAAAAATTTCTCCGGTCTTGCCATTAAGGGTGATGACGAGGCCGGTTTTTAGAGTTTTGGTGGCAGTTTCAGTGCCAACAATGCAGGGAATGCCGAGCTCGCGAGAAACA
>Ga0209976_10001991_pt1 | contig 11780 bp, 10 predicted proteins | sample SumtaG_FD_182806 | JGI IMG/M metagenome (GOLD analysis project Ga0209976, IMG submission 182806) | Deep subsurface microbial communities from Indian Ocean to uncover new lineages of life (NeLLi) - Sumatra_00157 metaG (SPAdes) (version 2) | ecosystem: Environmental > Aquatic > Marine > Oceanic >... | reverse complement strand
TTCAGCCAAGGCTTTTAAGCTTTTCCAGGAAGGGTTTTTCAACGTTAACGTATTCAGACATGGCAATTCCCTTGTTTCAATGAATTATTTATTTTGAAGCCACTATTCATTATTCACTATGAATAACTTGCCAGTATCCGCCCTTGGCCGGACCGATACGCTTTAATTGTCCGTTTTTCTGTAATTTGGAAATTTGTTTTTCAATTGCGCGTGTCGTTACTCCAAGAGTCTCTGCCAATTCCGGTATTGTTATCAGAGAATTTTCGCCCATTAGTTTTATTATTCTACCCGCTGTTTTCCCCGAACTTTTCCCCGAACTTTTCCCCGAACTTTTCCCCGACGTTTTTTCTTCAACCTGAGGTAGATACTGTTTCCTGTTGAAAACAACAGTATAGAAATCACCAAACTCAAAATGAGGTGCAGGCAAGCCGGCAGCCTTTAGCAGGGTGCGTATCTTGTTGATCCCGGTCCCCATATTTTCAACAAAATCGATTCGATGCAGTAAAGAGGCGATAAGTTGATTTCTGCGTACAGCCCGTTTTCCAAAATCCTTTTCAGACAGCCCTCGGGGCAGACCGCCGGGATTGGATATCTCTATCCGGTCATCAAAGATTTCTATAACAGTGTGGGACCCGGCAAGAAAATAATCCCTGTGAACAACCGCATTGATGACTGCCTCTCTTACAGCGTCAAGGGGAAGTTCATATATTTCCTTCCGGCGGGCCGTGCCAGTTTAATAATTGATACGGAATAAGTCAAAAAGATCCTATTTGGCTTCCGATGATTATAGCACTTATCTCGTTTAGAATATCTATTAGGGAGGGCATTGTTGATGGGATTATTATATCAGGTGTGTGTTTATGATGGGGATGGGTATCTATTTCAGAATGATGATGAGCGTTGTCATAACGGAAAAGCATTTTCCCTGTTATGTCCCTATAATGAAACCTATACTTATCAACATATAAAGCATCTTGGAATTCAGTGGCAAATAGTGCGATTTCTAGAATTGATGAATCTATAATTAAGAGTTGGCCTTTCAAATATACGGTGTCAAATGCAGGGCCAAAATGTTTTTGAACATCTGAGGATAGAACGATCGAGGAGGAGGCAATGGTTTTTTCAATATTTTCGACGTATTTTCTTATCACTGTATCGCTGAACGGATTGCAGCCTGTGTTTTCCGCCACCGGGCAAGGAGCTTTGTGAAGGCATACCAGTCAAAATAATCAGTCTCATCTCCTAACTTGCCAGCTTCAAATCTTTTCAGGAAAGTCTTCGTGGTAAGCTGGTATTTTTGCTCAAATTCCTGCAATACTTTTTTGTAAAATGCCATGGCATTTGAGTAAAGATCATACTCACGTTTGAGTGATATCTTTATTTCATTAGTCTTTTCCATAAAGTCCATTTAATCAAAGACCCCATGGAAAGTCAAGAATTTTTGATTATCCGGTAGAATTGACGTTCCAGTTGAGCTACAACATTCTGAAATCAAAGATCATATAAACCTTTTCAAGAACAATTTATGTAGGCTTTAGGTGATACTCTTATCACAAGATTGGGCGCAGTTGTGATCTGTAAAAAATATCTTAAAAGGCTCATTTCCATGGCAAAAACAATATTCTAAGACAAAAATCAGCCCTGTTTTTTCGTAGTTCTGCTATCAAATCAAACTGTTAGATTGGTCCGACCCGAAACATACCTCTCCAAATAATAACATATTGGTATAATTATTGTTAATGCATGTTTTTTAAATTCCACTGTTATTTTAGCATACAATAATCAAAACCTGATTTGCTATTTTGAGTTTGTTTTGTATGAATTGGAGTAATCGGTGTTTTGATTTTTAAAGAAATCAATTAAAATTTTGAACTGATATCGATTGAATATATATGATACTATTCTCTTATCAAAGGTCTGTCCGCATCTGTGATATAAAGAAAATATCTCATATTAAACAGCTTTTAATTGTTCGTTAATATTTTGTATAAGTTCTACACGAACGTCACATAGGTAATTTCATCAACGTCCAATAATTCCCCAATTCAACCGATAACAAAGCATTAATTCATAATTCAACGGGATGTTGCTCAAACCAAAATGTGAGCACAATTTGATTGTACCTTGGGTGTTGGGCTAATAATATCAACAAGTTAGAGAGGCCTTCTTGAATCAAAACCAAGCAAAACCACAAGAATTGGATTTGGGCAACAACCCCTCAAGCTTTGACTCCGATATCGCTATAGCTATAGTTAGGTACTATATAAAGATTTAGGTTTTTTATCGCATAGATGGGCTTGAGCGGAGCGAAACCCCTATCGCTTCCGGTTGGCGAAATAACCGAAAGACTTCGGAACTGAAAAATAATGGTTCTAGTTTGGTCCAATCTAGTGCCAGAAACTAGGGATATTCTAGATAATTTACAAACTAGGTGAAGCTAGTATAAACAACTCTTTTTATTATATATATTGACATTTCAAATTTTCTGTTTTATAGTAGTTTACAGGCAATCAAATTGAGCAATTTGCTCACCCCAAAAATCATCAATTATAGAAGGAAAAAGACATGAACACTCAAGGAAATGAATCCAGAGGCAACAGCCAAAATGTCCGGCAAGAGATCCTTAGTGGCATTAATTCAGTATGGAGAATTGTCGAAGCGCTTGAAAAGAAATCTATAGAGGCGCTCGGTAAAGCCGACCCGATGACAGAAACACTGGGGTTCGCCGCCGTCCACATGATGAATACGTCCTTCGACATCGAGGATCACATTTCAGAAGGCACAAACAAATTATCACCAAGGTCTGTTGCACAGCTCCTTGAGATCTTGAGCTTCATCCGGTGGTCAGGCCCTAAGTACCGCAGTGAAACCCGCGAGGCTTACCAAACTGCGCTTAAGAATGTTCGCAGCAAATACAAGGTAGAAAGAAACACTATGGCAGATTTATGCGTGAGAAGGCTCGGGCTCGTTGGGGATGGTGGTACGGATCAGTTCCTTAGCTTTGTTGAAGGTTGGCTTCTTAAGAAGGGTACTGATCTGTCCAAGCTGATCAAGGAACACACTCATGATTACCAGTACCAGAAAATTGATGAATTCTTTAATAGTGGAGGGATTATCCAGTGAAACTCACACAGCACGCTGAAAAGCGCGGCCAGTAGAGGGGTTTTTATGGAGATTAGGGAAGGTGCTTCGGGTTAATCAGATTTAATACTGTGAATAGATGAGCTATAAATTCTGCAAAGGTAGATTTGACTTCTTCTTGGCCTAATTGTATCTGGTTCTTTGATACACGAGAAAGTTTGCTATGAAGTGCTCTGTGGGTGCCTTCTTCATTTAGCAGATTCCGGTATTCGATGCTTGAGGGGTCACCTTTTGCTAATCTTTCTGCCATCGCAGGCCATTTTATTTTTTGTTCTGGTGGCTTTTTCGCTATCTCAATGAGTTCACCTTTCGTGTGTTCCGTCACACTTCTCATCTTAATAGCAAGGCCTGAAATGTCTCCTGTGGTCGAACTGGCATAATATGCCTCGACAGCCTCTTTAAACTCTGTCGCATTCTCCGGCTTGATATTTGCCAGTTGTGATTCAATGAATTCGATATTTTCTGATCTTAGTTGTAATTTAGAATAAGAACCTATTTTATCAGCGGCCCAGGATTTTGATTCTGGTGAGGTAAATGTAACTGCATAAGTGATAGCGAACTGTAAAGCTGCGGTGCTGTCCGATACATTCATGGCTACCATTGATGTTACATTGTCGTGGACTCCTTCCATAGAGGGTAATTGGGGCAGGTTTGTATAAGTGTATTGTAAAGAATCATCCACTCTTCGGTTATAAGATTCATCTATCTTGCCGCTAATCTCAGATGGCATTGATTCAAAAAAACTTCCCTGCCACTCTGCTTGGTCATAAGCTTGTTGGACATATGGCACAATTTTATGGATTGATTCAGCATTATCCAGCCAGTTTTTTAGATAGTCACGTTTCTTAATAATTATCTCTTTTGCTTTCTTGTCTTTTCGTTCGGCTTGATCTGAAGACATTATTATCCTCCACCCCTGTCCCTTCCAAGATGGCTTTAACTGAAGACTCCGTTACTTTATTCTTTCTGCCGGCACAGTTCGTCGAGCAGTTCCTGGTCCTCAATGGACAGCTTCATTTTTCCTTACCTCGCTTTTCATCGGCCAGTTGTTTGGTTGGTTTATCAAATTAATTTGGGAGCTTTTAGACGGATTTGTTGTCCGATATCCGATAATAGCCATTTATGATCCCATTAACGGCATCATGATCCCTTTTGGCTTGACTGAAAATATAGCCATTTTTGACGCCATTAATGGGCTCATGATACCAATTTCTCCCAGACAGCATCTCTACCGGATTTAACACATTTTACCGATCCTTCCTTACTTAGCCGTGAAAGTACTCTTTTGATGGTTGGGCGGCTTACGTTCGGGCATGCTTGCGCCAGATCGGCATAACGGAAAGTCGAAGGAAGTTTTTGAATGGCCGACATAACCATTTCAGTTTTAGCACCGTGGGCCGAAGTCAGTTCGCCGGTCCGGTGTTCAAATTCACGATAGGCGGCAAGCAGCATCACGCCCAAAAAATATTCCCACCACTGCAACAATGAGTGTTTACCCTCATGCCAGCCCTGAGAGGATTTATAGAGTGCATCGTAATATCCGTCCCGCTGATTTTCGACCAAGTGCTCAAGGCTGATATATCGTCCAACTTCGAAACCGGCCTGATAGAGAAGTAGCAGTGTTACCAGTCTCGCCATCCTTCCGTTACCGTCAATAAAGGGATGAATACAGAGAAAATCAAGAATATAGGCTGGAATCAGAAGCAGTGGATCGATGTGACCTTTTTCCCATTCCTCTTTGAAAAGTGTATGCAACCGTTCCATGGCATCGGGTGTCTGATGGGCGGGAGTTGGTTTGAAGCGGGTTATCTTGGTCCCATCGGGTCGCGTTTCGGAAATTTCATTGTCCGTCATCTTCCATCGTCCGCCCTGTTGGGCAACAAACTGATAAAGATCACGGTGGAGTTGCAGCACAACACCTGTGGTAAACGGCATATTTGCATGATTGGCGTGAATGGTCGCAAGGGCGTCCCGGTATCCGGCAATTTCCTGTTCAGAACGGTTCTTGGGTTTCGTCTTATGCTCGATGAGCTTTTTGATGCGTTCGACAGGTGCTTCGATCCCTTCGATACGGTTCGAGGATTCGGTACTCTGGATAATGGCCACCTGGCGCAACGATTCGAGTACCTGAGGTGTCTGCTGTATGAATAAAGCTTCTTTCCCCCGATACTCACCTAAAAGGCGGATCGTCCGCAGGAGCGAATGCGGTATCGATTGCTTTTCTATAAATTCCCGTTCGAATGAATTCATGGTTCACTCCAATCCAAAAACATGGACAAGAAACCGAAAGTTTCAATTTTGACCTGGCCATCCTCGACTTCGTAGACCGGTAATTGGCCTTTTGCTTATATTCCTGTTTGCCGAACTGCACGCTCTTTTCCAGGTCGATCTCATCGAGCTGATAGCCGTATTGGTGGATCAGCTTGTAAACCCAAAGCTGGCGGACAATCTCTTCGGGTGACGACTTGCCTCCCTCAACATACACTTGAACCTCTTCCTTGCCCGAGGAAAAGGGAACAACACTTTTTACATAGTACTTGGTCTTGCCGGCATCGCGGCCGGTTTCGACGGTTTTGGCATAGATATCGAGAATATCGTGAATCGATTTTCCCAGGGTTTCAAATTCGGTGAGTTCGTATTTGATGCCTGGCTCTTTGAAGATGCGGTCAATGATTTCCTTAGTGCTGCTCGTCGTCATCGCGTCTGCTCTTGAAAGTTGCGCTGTATTTGAATTCTTATCCTCGCTACAATAGTTCCTCGCCAAAAATCTCAGCCAGAAGATCGCTGCCTCGTTCTCCCATGCTGCGTAGCAGTTCCTCAATCTTTTGCATGGCCAACGGCGAAGGTTTGGCACGGCCGTTTTCCCAACGGTTGATGGTCGGAAAGGTCACACCAAGTTTAGCCGCAAATTTTTCCTGGGTAAGGCCCGTTCGATCACGAAGCTCACGAATTAAACGGTGTATTTTGGTTTGTGGATTCAACGTCGCTCTCCTTTCAAATCCAATGAGGATCTGATCGAATCACTTCATATCAAACAACCGATCAGATGATATATCATACTATAAAATATCGCGGTGTCAAGCGATTTTTCGAGTATCAATCGGGACAACAATAGTTTATGAAATTTACGGATTTAATCTGAGATATGAAGGCGGCATCTGAAAATATCGTTCGCTTGAAAAACCGTTGATATGTCTGACTTAGAACAAGTTGGGAAACCCTATATATTGTGGACAGACGAAAAATACAAAAAGTGGGGAATGGAATCAACATTCTGCAATTTTAAAATGAACGCATACATTCAACCATGATAGCCGAAGTGTTCAGATTTCGTATCTTAGGTTTGAATTTTTTAAGACCCTAATAGTTGCGATTGGCTAACGTAATCATGAACTTTTAACAGCTGTCACAAAACAATTGATGAAAAGCAGAAAGCAAGCATCGGAACGAAATGAGAAAGGCAGAGCATTTAAACCCTGCCTTTAATATTCGGTGTTGTACAGTTTCCCCATTTTTTATCTTTCACAGATCTTGACATGCTTTTCTATTTAAAAGCCGTAAACCGTTGTATTTATGAAGCAGCCTCCGCTTTCATTCCCATCGCTGTTGCCATTACTACAATCCCCCCATGAAGTAGTTATTTCAGTCGTATAGTCGCTATAAACTGTGTTTTGAGTATTAATGTGACTGTTGGTGAAAGAGCGCAGGGCGAAATAAAAATCGGTTTCCGGTGTAAGACCGGTTACAGTAGGGCTTTCTACTGTCTTATCGCTATGGTCTCAAATAGAGTGTAAGGACCGCTAGAAGTTGTCGAATAATAGATTTTGTAACCAGTGGTTGGGCTCTTGCGCAGGATCCGGAGCACGAGCATTTCATCTGGATACGAACCCCTACACACCCGATTACTTCAAGGCTTTTGCCCCATTGGCTAATGAACTCGACTTCATTCGTGTCAATGCGGAGGGTACCATCGACGTCCGTTATATGGCTAAAATTGGCGATGAATCCCTTTTCCTCGGTTCGAGGGAACCGGTTTCCGCGAAAAACAGCGCATCTGATCCGGAGGCACTGACAAAGGTGCAGGCTGCAGTAATAGACGACCAGCGGTTTCACCAATCGATTGTTAACACCGGATCAGCAACTTCATTCAGGGCGCATACAACTCGAGTTGAAATGGATATTGATGGTAATGACCTGGATCTGGATTACATTAAAAAGCATATAACAATTACCGATGTCATTTTGTCTTCAAAAAGGGACGCCGTTGACAACCTCTACCGGATCGAGCAGATCATTCATAAGCTTAAAACAATACACCATGTTAATGCCGTAAGGTTGCGTAGCCTGAAATTCAACTACTCGCCTCAAAGTTATTCACGCTCGGCTATCGACCGTCTGAGAAACCTAAACCGGCTGACGGTCGTCAATCCATTACGGCTGGAAATTGAAACCCAATTCTTGCATGTCAGCGAGATCCATCCGGACCACGCAACCCTGGCATCCGCTTTACGTAACAGGGGAATTACTGTTTACAATAATACCCCCCTGTTGACAGGAATCAATGATACCCCCGACGAGGTCAATCAAATCGCCTATAAGTTAAGAGAGGCCGGTGTCGAGTTCCATCACGTGTATGTTGCAGGGCTGCCCATACAGAACACCTGGAATGACGAACACACGATCGATGTGTCTGACGTTATCGACATTGCAACCCGGGTGCGCAGGGAAGGCAGTGGCAGAGAAATCCCCCGATATATCATTCCCACCGAACTCGGGGAAGCAGATTTCGGCATGACTTCTAAGCTGATTCGCGGCAATGGTAAGCTACGGGTGCGACTTGCTTCCTACGACTTAGCCTATTACCAGGCTATGGAATTAGAATTTGCCTGGCCGGGAGGAGTTGAAACAGATACAGACGGAAAACCGATTATTGCGGTGAGCGGATTGCAAAGCAGTTCCGATTTTCTCATTTATTAATAGATTTTAGCGCTGGTACACAATATGCCCATTGAAAATTGTCAGATCGACTTTAGTATCGACGATTTCCATGGGATTGATGGAATAAATATTCCGATCGAGCACGACAATATCGGCGAGTTTACCCGACGTGATACTGCCTAAATCATGTGCCTGTGCGTGAGCGAGAGCAGGGATGACGGTATAGCTTCTAATGGCCTCATCTATTCCGACACGGCTATCCGGATACCAGCCGTCTTCCGGTGTGCCGTCTTTCCGTTGGCGCGTGATCGCTGCATGGATGCCTACCAGCGGGCTCGGATCGCAGACCGGGCAGTCCGAGCTGAACATGACGGGCCTGCCCGTATCCCATAGACTTCGAAAGGCATAGACCCACCGGCCCTTATCCCCCAATGCTTCATCCACCATATTCATGTCCAGAATCATATTGTGCGGCTGGACGCAAAAGTTGATATTCAATTTGGCCAGGCGGGCTAAATCATCGGAGCGGATCATCTGGACATGCTCAATTCTGTGAGGCACGAGTGGCAGCGTTGCGACGGGTTTGGTTAACTTTGCAAGCCTTTCAAAAATACATGTCAACTCTCGGTTAGCCCGGTCCCCGACAGCATGAACCATTACAGCCAGGCCGGCTCTATCAGCCTTTTGAATCGCTTCTTCCAGTTCAACCATCGGAATCAATGGCATACCCTTCTCGGCATCAAGATAAGGCTCTATCATCCAGGCCGTACGGGCGCCCATGCCGCCGTCGGCAAAAAATTTAAGGTGGCCGATGCGGAGCCGATCATCGCCGAATCCTGTTCTTAGGCCAAGAGCAATGGCCTCATCTATATGTTCACCTGGTAGGGTAACCCAACAGCGAAGATTCAAGTTTTCGATTTCTCTCAGACGTTGCCATGTCCTAAGGGCTGCAGCCCCTTTTTTATCGTCCATTAAGCGGATATCATGAATACCGGTCAATCCCAGAGCATGAAGGGGAGTTATCCCTTCCTGCAGTGCCTTGAAAATTTCGTCTTCGGTGGGTTCGGGGATAACTGCTCTGATCAGGTTAATGGCAAGTTCCCGAAGGATACCGTTAGGCCGGCCTGCTGGGTCTCTTTCGATTTTTCCTTTGAGGGGGTCCGGTGTTTTCTCGTTGATACCCGCCAGTTCAAGTGCCCGGGAGTTGATCACAGTCAGATGAAGATCGCAGCGCCACAGCGCGACCGGATGGGACGGAGCTACGACATCAAGATCATTACGTGTGGGCATTCTATTTTCCGGCCAATCAGATTCATTCCATCCCTGCCCAAGAATCCAACCTCCCGTAGAAGTCTTTTTGACGGCTAAAGTGACCCTATCGATTAGTTCTTTGAACGATTTAACATCAGCTAAGGTCAAATTTCTTCTGCCCAGGGCCCACTCATAGTAGTGAAAATGGGAATCTGTCATTCCGGGAAGGCCCAGTCGGCCTTCAAGATCGATGAACTTTGTATTTGAATTTGCTATGGATTTGACTTCATCATCGTTCCCCACGGCAACAATATGGCCCAGAGCCACAGCAACGGCACTGGCCCTGGGGCGAAAATGGTCCTGTGTCCGAAAATCTCCATTAAACAGAATCAATTCAGGTGGGCAATCATGATACTTCATAATAAAGATCCTTTGGAAAAGAGATCCAGACGACGAGATCCCCCAGTATATTAATGATAATTTCTTGAACTCTGTAATAACTGCCTTTAGCTTACCAAAAAGTAATAGGTGCGGCGCTTATCGTTTGTGTACACGTAACCATTTATAATGATTGAGCTCCATGCAAAGGTACCGATTCCTAATAGGTTGGCCAGAGGGGTACAGGAACATTTATCCCCCCGTCAGGCGGCACTCCAAAACAGGAAAGCTGCCCCACCTCTTTGAACTTTTCATGGTATTGCCTCATCTTGTCCTCATCTAGCTCCACTCCGAGGCCTTTCCCGTTCGGGACGCGTAAACATCCCTTTTCAAACTGCAGTTTTCCACCCTTGATGTAGTCATCCGTATACCATTCGTACATACATTGGTTAGACAGAATAAAATTGGGGGTTGATGCAATGATATGCAGAAAGGCAGCTGTTGCAACGCCCAGTTCACCGGCCGAATGCATGAGAACAGGGATACCTGCTGCCTCGGCAATGCCGGCAGCTTTTTTGGTTGCCATTATTCCCCACGTCATACGTGGCTCAACGCTGATGATGTCGGCAGCATCATGCTTTATTACATTCATGGCCTCATATAGGGTCCAGGAACTTTCGTGGGCCAAAATTCTTGAGGATATTGAATTTTTAACATACGCCATTCCTTCAAGGTTAGAGGCAATGACGGGCTGCTCAACAATATCGATACGGTATTTTTCCATTTCCCGTAGAAACTGTACTGCAAAACCCGGGGAGAGAGTCTGATTAAAATCCACCCAGAGCTTTGGCTTTTCCCCGATAGCCGCCCTCATAGCCACAATGGCATCTCTTAAATGCTCGATATCGGTATATTTACAGTAAATTGTACGGTATCCTGCCCGAACCGCCTTCTCAGCGTCAGAGGCCATCACATCCGGTGCATCGTGGGGGATGTAGCCAAAACATTCACTTTTTTCACGCATCATGCCGCCCAGCAATTTGTACAAGGGCTGACCGCAGGCCTTACCAATGATGTCCCATAGGGCCATATCGATGCCTCCCAGAGTGAAGCCGGCAAAATGCCGGGCAAACGCCCAGCCTCCCATACCCTCTATTTTTTTTAAAATCCGTTCCGTGTTAAATGGGTCTTCCCCGACCAAAAACACCTTTGTGCCGTCTATGATATGTTTGAAGGCCTCGGCCGGCCATTGCACACAAACACTTTCCCCGATGCCTGTGATTCCTACATCTGTTTCTATTTCAACCACTACAGCTGTTGTCCCGTCCCAGCGACCATACGGCCAGAGCGTTGGTTTTTTAAAAGGAACTGAAAGGATGGTGCTTTTAAGGTTTGTAATTTTCATGAATAAACGCCTCCACAATCAATTTTTATCCAGTAAAAAGTGAACTGTACGGCCTGCATAGGATCAAAGGGCAGTCGTCAATCTCCCATAATTTTGCCTAAAAAGGACTGTAAGCGTTCCTGTTGGGGGTTTTCGAGAACATCTTTAGGTGAGCCATGTTCGGCGATTTTTCCTTCGTCAAAGAAGATTACCTCATCAGAGACCTCTATAGCGAAACCGATTTCATGTGTCACAAGTATCATGGTTCGGCCCTCATTGGCAAGTTCATGAATAACCTTCAGTACCTCTCCTATCAATTCCGGATCAAGTGCCGAAGTCGGTTCGTCGAAGAGGATCAGTTTCGGTTCCTGTGATAGAGCTCGTGCGATGGCGACACGTTGTTGCTGGCCGCCAGACAGTCGTTCGGGGTATTCTTCTCGCTTGTGTGCCATGTGGACCTTCTCGAGGCATACATCGGCCAGTTCAAGTGCTTCCTTTTTTAGTAGGCCGTGAACGTGTTGCGGACCGATGGCCACATTTTCTCTGGCGGTCAGATGCGGCCACAGATAGAAATTTTGAAATACCATACCTATCTCGGCGCGTTGGGGGGCAAGTTCTTTTGCGGACATCCTCACATGGCTGTCCTCGACCACTTTTTCTCCTACAAGCTGCCCTTCAAGATAGATGT